>Ga0190311_1000121_pt1 | contig 29079 bp, 40 predicted proteins | sample 48700789_MG_FD_165037 | JGI IMG/M metagenome (GOLD analysis project Ga0190311, IMG submission 165037) | Hydrothermal vent sediment bacterial communities from Southern Trench, Guaymas Basin, Mexico - 4870-07-8-9_MG | ecosystem: Environmental > Aquatic > Marine > Hydrothermal vents > Sediment ...
GATAGGGTTGCCAAGTCAATTCTAAATGAAATCATGGAGAAAATAGGAAGTGTGGATGAATTAAAAAGAGAAGTAATTGAAGAGGTTTCAGACAGGATATACAGTAGGATAAGTCTTGAAGACTATTACACAAGCAGAGAGATAAAAGACAGAGTCAATGAGAAGATAAGTAGTAACGTTGGTCGTGAAGTTAAACTGATGATTGACAGAGAGCTAGAAATATACAGAGCAAAGGTAAGAGAGGAAATTGAGAAGAGTTTACCAGATATAAAGAAAGAACTGAACAAAATACTAGAATCCAACCTCGGAGAGATTGTGGTCAGGCAGATAGGTATTCTGCTGGATGAAGTTAGACATTTGAAAGAAGATATACATAGGATAGAGGAAAGATTGAGAAGTATTAGAGTGTAGAATCCAAAGCTAGCACTTCCATTTTATTTTTCTTTCCCCCCTCAAGTATTCCTCTATTATATCCTTTACAATCCTGTACCTTTCACTTCTGCTGTGATACATGGTTGTCAGCCAATACAAAATGGCATGTTCTTTGCAACCATAAGTTATAAACTTGCTTAACGCATGTGTAGAAACGCTAGCAAACCTCTTCTTGCAAATAGGACAGTAACCTATGTCGTGAAAATGTCTGTAATGGTGTTTCAGCTTGCTTATAAGTTTAAACCTCTTTCCACAGCAAGGACAATAGTAGTCTTCCATATCCCAACTTCAACGTTTACCTTAATAACAATTTTGATATTTCATTGTAACAACAAAATAGTTATATAGTAGTTATTACAGATATAATGGTATGGAAATAGATGAATATTTGAAAGGTTTGAGAAGGTTTGGAATAGAATACCAGCCAAAAACTAAAGAGGAATATGTAATAGTTCAGAAAGCCTATGTCATAGATACAATAGGTTATGAACTTTACAGATTTGCAAAGGTCGGCATGGCATTTGCACAAGCAATAAACAAATTGTGTAATGATATATTCACGGAGAAAGAGATTATGAAAGTTGTAGATAGGAACACAAAAATAGCAAATAAGATAACGCAAGAAACAATAGAAAACATTGGTATGAGATTACTCTTTGATATAGGGATTACAGCTGAAGGTATTAGAAAATTGGATTTTTTACTGGTTGAAACAATGAAGGATTTGGGACAAGGTAACATATTTAACATAGTAATAGTTCCTTACAACATCTACGTTCAATTGGCATATCTCAACATATTCAAGCACATAATAGGTTTCGACCAGAACACTATTAATGAATTCAAGGAAGGTTGTAAGTATTTTGAAGAAAACATATACAAAAAATACTTTGAGAAATTGGAAAGAAGAACAACACTCCAAAGTATATCTACAATTCTAAATCTAACTGGATTTCTTGTTACTATGTCAGACTCTTTAGCTAATGTAATTGCAAACAAACTCAGAGAGGAGCTTATGGAGTTAGGTGGAGTTCCAGCAGGAGAAAAACCTACAGATTAGCTATGAAGACCAGCTATTATCGTAAGGGATATGTACTGGAAATGGATGTAATGAAGCAATTGGAAGAAAAGGGATTCTATGTAATAAGGAGTGCAGGAAGTCATAGGCTCTGCGATTTGATAGCCATACCTAATAAGGCTATGATGAACAATAAGCCTTTGTGTATTCAATGTAAGAAAACATCAAAGCCAAATCAATTACCTAAGATAAGTAGAAAGGAACTTGAAGCTCTAAAAATGCTGGAGAAGAACTACAACATCAGGGTTCTGTTAGCTCTGAGATACAGGATGAAGGGTAGGTGGATTACTGAGTTAATTACGGTTGATGAATATCTAAACAAAAAATCTAGGGGGTAGATTATGTTCGAAGTAATAGACAGAGTTTTAGATGATGTCGATAACCTCTATGGATTGTACTTAGCTTTAAAGAAGAGGTTTGGTAAGAGGGGAGAGAAAGCTTGGAAGTATCTAATTAACAGAAACATCAAGAAATACAGGGACGGCTTTATAGTTGTCGGAAGTGAAGAGTACATAGTTGAAGATGAATTCTGCACTTGTCCTGACTTCCAAATAAACCTTAAGTGTCAGAGTCCATGTTGCCATATAATAGCTGTAAGATTGGCAAAGAGGTTAAAACTCTACGATGAAGTAAATGCGTATTATGTAGATTTTATGGAGCTAGGTAAGGAGTTAAGGTGATTTTTATGATTTTCAAATCCCATAAGGCTGTAGGTTTTCTCTTGGAAAACGGAAAAGTAGCAACTATGAGAGACTATCACTACAGGGTAAATCAAACAATCTACGTTCAAATGCCAGAAGGGATTAGCAGAAGAACCATAGCCAAAGCAAAAATAGAGAAAGTGGTTCTGAACAATACAATGAACAGGATTAAGTACTTCGATATAAGTGGATTCGGTTCTCCGGAAGAATGGCTAGAGGAAGCTATAAGACTGAACAAGAAGATTCCCCGCTATATAATTATACTAAAGTTGATTAAAAAATACATTTAAACACCAAAGTAACACCGAAATAATTATAATGTTATTACCTAAATAACAACTATGGAATTAGGGGTTAAAATAGGTAAAAGCAAGGTAGGGTTAAGGGGTCAAACATCACTAGCAATTACAATTCCAAAGCAGGTTGTGGAAAACTTTAACATTCAAAAGGGAGATGTAATCGAATTCTACCAGAATAAAGACATAATCATCTTGAAGGTGGTTAAAGATGTCGGTAAAGGTGCAAATTCCGGCAAGTGAACTGTTCAGGCAAATCAGAATTAAAAAGGATAAGTTATTAGAAGACAGGTATTCGGTATATTACATGGGAAAGTTAGCTGGGTATATTGTAAAGAAAAAGGACTGCAAGTATTACATCACCAGAAGGAAGTTTGAGGAGCATTACTTTAGAATATACGATGGATACGGAATTTCAGCACCTATACTAGCAATTCTAAGAGTAAACAAAATAGATAAGATAATAATAATAGAAGAGATTGCTAACGGGGAAAGATTATTGCTCAGCAATCTGAAAGACTGGTTCGAAAAGGGGTTCAACTATACCTTTGAATTTCCGGATGGAACTAAAGACCCTCAAAGGGTATTGCCTATATACGAAATGGTTGTAAAGGATTAATGGAAAAAGAGGTGGTTTTTATCCGAGTGGAGATATTTGACGATAAATTCAGTATTGGACACATCTTATTGGGTTTTCTCGCATACTTCCACATCTCCTTCTTCATAATCTTCCTATTCTACGAACTCATAGAGTTCTGCTATAAATACGGTAGGAAAGAGGAAACTCCAGCACATTTTATAGGGGATTTATGCGAATTCTTCATAGGCTATTCTCTCTTCTCCCTCTTATTCCATAGCTGACACATACTTTTCAATCTACCTTCCAACATATTTTTATAAAATTCGACAATAAGCCAATTCGCTATAATAGACAAATGCACATTAACGACCAAAATTTTTCGACAATAGTCTAATTTTTATAATTCCCACTACGTAGTAGAAGGGGTGTCCCCACAAAGGGACTTGAGCCTCATCGGATTCGATATCACATCTCCTCAGCTCCATTCCCCGTCCCCCTCAGACGGGACATCTCAATCTTAAACTTTTTAATTAGATTTCTAACGGCTACATTATCTCTATCCATAATTTTCCTACATTTTTCACATTTTAGCATTCTCTTAACTTTTGTTTCCTTGAGTTTTTCTCCACAATAAGGACAAGTCTTTGATGTATTACTAGGATTTACGTAAACTACTGCCATTCCATGCTTTAATCCTTGCCACTCTATCCAAAACTGTAGCCTTCTGTAAGCAAAGAAGGTAAATCTTTCTCTCCAAGGTTTATTAAGCTTAGCCTGCTCATCCCTAAGACCATTTAAGTCTTCAAGAACTATAGTGTTATACCCAAGTCTTTCAGCAAGTTTAACTATACTTAACGATGCTCGCTTTGCGAAATTATCGTTAATATCATGTATTCTTTTCCACCATCTCGATATGGCTTTTCTAATCCTTTTCACGTGTCTCCATTGTTTGTTATACTTCTTCTGGGTTTTTTCTATATGGTTCTTTTTAATATGCATGATTCTTTTCGTTGGTGTTTTTATCCTTATTACTCCTTCAAAATTACCTACTACAATTTCTTCAAAGTTTAAATCAACTGCAATACATCTTTCACTAACAGTAGGTATTCTAACTCTTTTCTTTAGAGTCATTAGGAATATTATTTTACCTTTTTCCATTCTAAGTGTTGCTCCTCCTTGATACCAGTCTAAGTATCTTGCAAGCCACTCTCTTGGGAATCCTTCTATTTCAATTTCTCCAAAACCATAGATTTTTATAGATACAAAATCTCCCTTATCTTCTATCAGTCTGTAGCTATATCCATCAATTTTAGCTCTATATGTCTTGATAATACACTTTCTATCCTTGTTCTTTGGATTATTTATTACAGTTTTTACTATGAACGATGCTTCTCTAAGACATGACAAAGTAATTCTTGGTGGTAAGTTGAATTTTTGTTTTATATGTTCATAGAAGTCTCTGTGTATCTGTTTTATACTCTGTTCCCATTTTATCCTCTTTTCTTCTTTTGAAAACTTAAACACACCGTATTTCTCTGGATGTTTAAGGATTTCATGGACTATATACTTTAACCCATTTGTATAATTCTTAATCAAACTAACTACTTTGGGGTCTGTTTTAACGGGAATCTTAACCACTCCCGTTAATATCACTTCATCCCCCATTAGTATAAATATGCTTATACACAATATTTAAGTTTTACTCTAAGCATAATAGTTTTTGTAAGACCCACGTGGTAGATTTCGAAAACTTTATATAACATTAATGACACAACTATTATATAGAGGTGGTGCAAGATGTGGAGAGAGGGAGATTTGGAGAGGGAATTTGAACATAAAAAGAAACTGCTTGATGTATTCAAAAAAGCCTCTAAAGACATAGAGAGAAACATAGCTGAAGAAGAAATAGATGCAATGATTAAGGAAGAGCTAATGAAGTTGTTTGAAAGGATAGCTGAAGATATTGCAAAGAAAAGAGCCAATTCGGTAGCTATCTGGATTAGATGGGAAGACGACCATCCAAAAGACATTGAATGGGAGCTAAATGTGGGGGTCTGTGATTGCGGAGAATGGGCAACAAAATGCGATGCATGTTGCGACAATGCTTATGTGAAAGGTCTTGAGGACGGAAAAATAGATTGTGAAATGTATTAGAGGTGGTGAGGTTTTATGACCTTTAAAGCGGTAGGAGTTAAGGAAGAGGTAAAGCAAATCATTGATGAAATATCAAAAAGAAGAGGGTTCAAGAAATACCAAGTTGTAGAGCTTGCAATAAGACAATTCGCTAAAGAACAGAAATACGGTAGAAAGGAGAAGAAATACCATTGGGGATACGACATTGACAAGCAAATCTGGTATGCATTCAAGCTAGTAAACTCAGTAGCACAGCTAAAAACTGTAATAGACTTAAGCTTGGACAACGACACGGTAAATGAATACAAGAACTTAACGATGAAGACAATAAACCAGATAGAGGAGAGATTAGGGATTGATATGGATAATGTAAAGAAAGCACTAGAGAAGTTCATAGAGAATCCGACAGGAAGAAACAAGGCAAATCTAAACGATGAAACAAAGATGGCAATGGCAAGAATTCTTTTCCAATAATATTTTTAGAGGTGATAAAAATGGCTATACGAATAATATGTAAGGTTTGTGGAACAGAGACCTATTATCCACACATAAATACAACAAACAAGAAGAAGCTCTTTGAATGGGGATGTTGGGATTGCTGTGATTTCGCAAGAAAGCAATATTACTTAATAGGGTCAGGAAAAAGGATTAAGCTTGAATTTGATGTTATAAAGGAGTGATGAGCTATGGTGGATGTAACGTTTGATATAATAAAGGCTGGGGTTACAATAATATGCGGAACTTACGCTTTAGGAATGTTGTTCATAGCACTCATTGGAATTTCAGCCATAGCATTTACGGCAATAATCTTAGGAGTTATAAAGTTGGTAGAGGGGATAAAGCATGTTGCTAAACGCATCTCAAATAGAAAAGGTGCTAAACAAAGGTTCACCAGATAGAAGATGTTTAGTCTGTAAATACTGGAAACCAGAAACGGAATGCACAGGGAAATGCATGCTTGGAAATCCACCATTCTACAAGTATCCTAACTATGTTTGTCCTAAGTTTGAGCATTTCTGATTTTTTTAATCAACTTTTTTCTAAAATAACTCTTCTATATTATATAGATGTTAGATTGATAGAATTATGTTAGATTGATTGATGTTAGATTGATTGATAGATATGTCAATGATAGAAAAATCTATATAACATTGATGTGTGATTGATAGATATATGATGGAAGGTTATAAACAAGTATGGGTTAAAGTAAGCACTTATAGAAAACTGAAAGAGCTTTCTGAGAAACATGGAAAAAAGCTATCAAAAATAATAGATGAACTTGTAAATGGTGTTAGTGAAAGTATTGGCGAAAGCACTACTTTTGATGAAAACACTATAAGAAAAATAGTTAGAGAGGAAATATCTAAAGCTTTTAAAGATTTAGAACCCATGTTATATAACATTGTTAAAAAAGCGATTTCGGAATTGAGTACAAAAAAGAAATTCATTGAGATTATAAAGGAAGCATTCTTAGGTAAAAGAGAACCGACAACTCTGAAATCGCTATTATCGTTAATCCTATTACACCTATATCTTTATCGTCCAGCTTGCTCATAAAATCACCTTCAATAATATACTTTTACATGCAACTCCAGAGGATACCTGTTATCTACTACTTCAACCTCAATCCTGTAGTTCTTGAGGTAACCTTGAACATACTTTCTTGTTCTGTATAGAATGCTTACTGCATAAGCTTTACGGCTTTCTGCAACCGTTAAGTCCGTCAAGAGACTCTTAGCAATTTTCTCAAGTTCTTCTTGCGAAATATGAGGTAATCTCTCCTTCAATTTCCTTTTTATCGTTTCTTCAATTGTTTCCTGTTCTAATGTTTCTTCAATTGTTTCTGCTGTTTTTATTTCAAAAAGGTCGCCTTTGTTACTTACCATATACTATCTTACCCTCAACTTAAATATAAATACTTACCTCTTATCTAGTTAAGAGTAAGTATATTTTAAATTTAATAATTTTGACGAAAGATTTATATTTAAAGGTGTTGTAGTTTCATGAGGGGAAGTAAAAAAAAGAGAGGTGAGTTGAGGTATGCCTTACAGAGACTTTACGGACAGGGTTGAGAACTACGACCTTGCCGTTATACCAGATGTAGTCAAGACCAAGTTCGAGAACAGAAAGTCAAAGATGGTTCAGCTTCAGCAGAGAGGACAGGCAACGCTAACCGATGTAGAAAAGAAGGTCAGAGATATCCTTGATGAGAACGGAATCTTCGGAAACTTCAGAATTCCGTATTTGAACCTTGCAAGAGCTTGCTTCAGAGCCAAGGGACACCAGAGTGGTCTTGCATTGAGGAAGATTGCCAATGGCTGGAAGCAGAAGGCAATTGCTGAGGGCTTAGACCCAGACATTGTCGATGCAGTAATTCAGGTCGTGATTGGTGCTGTGGCATACGGCTAAAGGCAATAAGCAGTAATTACTCAATTTTAATTCTAATTTTTATTTTTAGAATTTTTTTGGAAAACCTGTTTTTGAAGACTAATTTTTCCTCGTAAAATATGCTAAACTTTAGCACAGTTCTGTCAGGTTTATCCAACTCCGAAACCTAAAGCTTTATTTTTATCAACCTCTTATTTTTAATCATGGTAGGTAGAACGGTTTACATATCTCCTTTGCAAGCAGACTCCATGCTGAACCAAGCCAATTTGTTCAAAAAACTATTACAGGAATGCGGTTACGAAGGAGTGTTCAAATCCACAATAACAGTAGAAGATTTGGATAAGGATGATGTAGCTGGAGCTATATGGTTTCAGCTAGCCTCAATAAACTTCATAGGAGATGCCATAGTTCCATACATTTTGGGTAGGAAACCGAAGGTGTTATACGTTACTATTGAGGGAGTGCTAACCAAAGGTAATGTCGTTCATTCGAACATAAAGAGATGTGAATTCGTAGCTGTTAGCAATTTCGTTAAAGAATGCTTGCAATCTGTAGGTTTAAAGGTTAGAAAGGTAGTTCACCATGCCATAGACTGGAAACTATGTGGTGCAATTCACAAGAGAAATCTCATCCAGAGAAGACAAATTCAACAATACGCTAAAGATAGGGTTAAGTTCATAGTAGTAGCTAGGGATGACCCCCGTAAGAACCTAAAAGGATTGGCAGATGCTATGAAAATTCTAAACAAGAAAGGCTATGAAAAGGATTATGTGGTATTTCTGATAAGCGATGAATCTGCCAAGCAGAAGTTTCAAGGGATAAACAATGCCGTATTTATAAAGGGTTTCGGTGGTTCAGCACATGAATTCGTTTTAGGCTATATGGCTTGCTGTGATTACCTCATTCAACCATCATGGTGTGAAGGGTTCTGTTTACCTTTATTGGAAGCCAATGCTGTTGGTATTCCAGCAGTTCATTGTTTTCCACCGAATACTTTAGTAGCAACAGCAGATGGATTTAAACCAATTGAAAATATAAAAATAGGTGATTTGGTCTTAACACACAAAGGTAGGTTTAGAAAAGTAACAAAAGTATTTAAGAGATACTATAAAGGTAAGTTGGTAGGAATTAAACCACATCTTATCAATAAAACAATATGGTTTACAGAAGAACATCCAATCCTTACATCTATAAAGTCTAAGAATCCTAATGCGAAGAAACCACTATGGTTATCTTCACCAGATAAATGGTTGAGACTATGTGGTCAAAACACCATGAGTTGGACACCAGCCAAAGACATAACTAAGAACCACGTAGTAGTAGTTCCAAGAATTAAAGATTCAAATGTGATTATAGATTGTTCCAAGTATGTTAAAGATGTGATAGATATTAACAATGTATTATATCCTATTGGAAGAAATCAAAGTGGTAATGAGTTTCCATTAGTAAATCGTAGAGGAATTCCATCAACTATCAATCCTGACGATTGTTGGTTAAAAATATTTGGATACTATATAGCTGAAGGTTGTAAATCAAAAGAAGATGTACAATTTTGTTTAGGTGTGAAGGACTTAGACATAATCGAAGACATATTAAAGACATTTCCCTACGCAAGAATAGCAAGAGCTGGGAAAAAAGCAATAAATGTGTTTGTAGGTAATAGACCTCTAAGAGATTTGTTAATAAACTTGTTTGGATACTATGCTAAAAATAAGCAAATACCTTTATTCATGCTACAGTTACCTAAAGATGCACTTAGAACATTGTTGTATGCTATGGTTAGAGGAGATGGAATGTTATTTATGCAAAAAGGCAAAATTCCAACAATAGCTTATGGTACAGTAAGTGAAAAATTAGCATTATCTATTTTCCTACTTACTGCAAAGTTGGGTAATCCAGCGTGTATATCTTTTGACTGGAAAGGTAGAAGATGTCATCTATTACATTGGTCTTATATAGGCGATGGAAATAGTCAAGGGAAACCTTGTAAAATAGATGATGATTTCGTTTACCTACCTATAAGAAATATAGAAACTAAAGAATACGAAGGTTACGTTTACAACTTAGAGGTTGAAGAGGATAATAGCTATGTTGTCGAAGGTATTGCCGTTCACAATTGCGATTTTCCACCGTTAAACGAATTTACCTCTCCAGATTTTAATTTCATGTTTAACTATGTCGATAAACAGGCTGTGAAATGCAACATATACCAGTATTGGCTATTCCACATCTTCACTCCAGATATGCTTGCAGAAATGATTTCCTATGCAATCGATGTTTACAAAAACAACAAGGATGAATATCAGGAATACTGCACAAAGGCAAGAGAACATACCAAAAACTGGGATTATCACATTAAATATGTTGAACTGATGAAAGAGCTTAACCTTGTAATTCCAAGAGAACTGATAGATTATGTTAAACATGGCTTGGAGTGGATTACTGAGATAAGGTGATATTAACATGTCTGGAAATAAAATCGTGATTGAGGGAGTTGGGATACCTATTAGGGATTACGATTGTGAAGGTATTTGGTGTTTGGATAAAGTCAAAGTTAATGGTGTGGAAAAAGATATGTATATAATAGATATAACAGACTTCTTCGATGAATGTGCTCCCATGTGTGCAAGCTATGAAAAAGTTTGTAGTTTAAAAGAGATAAAATGTAAACATAGGGTAAATGGTATATGCAAACCCCCCATATACAAATTCAAAATCACCGTTGAGTTTGAGAGGATGAAGTGATTGATATGGTTAGAAGAGACCCTTCAGAAAGCATAATCGACAGAAAGGAGAAATACATCGAACATCTCACAGATATTACATGGTTAGGTCTTGATATGCTCAGATGGGAGTTCAGATTACCAAAGATTGACTTATCAATCGGTTTCAACCTCAGCTTTAATTTTATGCTTGATTTCTACTTAGCTTTGGATTTACACTTTCCCTTTGAAGAATTCGATTTCGAAATGCCAGATTTTGTTTTTGACCTACCAAGAATTGAGAAGGCAAGGTATGGTATAACAAAGTATAACGAAAGCTATTATGACCCACCAAACATAACCGCTAAAGATTTGGCAAGATTCCTCTGGAACATCAGGTATCAAACCACAGAGAAAAGCATTCCTTCTTATAAAAGACTTAGTCAAGCTCTGAAAAACTACATTGAAACTCATAAAGACATCTTGGTAAGTAAAAACATAGCTCCTTACTATGTAGAGGCTATGATTGAAAAACTGCTCATGGCGGAAGGCAAAACTCTAAACTGTAGTTATGTTGGCTTTTCAGTAGTTGGTGTTGCTAAAGTTGTAAAAAAGACAGAGAGAAGGAAATACATAATGGGATTGAGAAAGCAGAGATGGACAGATGATTACAAAACTGAAAAGGACATTCCTACAAAATATCCTTACGAAACACAGGTTAATTATGCAAGGGTCAATTATGCGAGAGTACTTCCAGAAGAAAGAACATATAAAGATAAAATGTTGAAACCTCTTTCAAAGGATTTGGCTAAGAGGGTAAAGGAATTCAAGATGAGAGCATCCAAAACTCCAATTACGAAAGGACTTGATGTAGAAGTAAGACCTGAAATAAGAGAGATTACTAAGCACATAACTCCACCTAAGCATACGCTATACCAGAGGGTCTTCTTCCTGCAAAAGAGGGAAAAGATGAAATGGGAAGGTGGAAAGCACCAAGCGAGGTTACAAAACATCATTGAGCATGTTAAACCAGTTTTAGATAGATACGGTGTTCACGGAAACTTCAGACTTGGTTACATAGCCTTTGCCAAAGAATACGTTTACATGCACTACAAATCCCATAGAAAATACAAGCAATGGAGAAGAATTCTGACTGAAGATGATTTAATAACAAAATACAAACGCATGGGTTGTGATGAACAAATACTCAGGGAAATAATATCTACTGTTAATGCATTCAAAACAGTAGTTGATATAGAAGCATCACAAAAACAGTAAAAAGGTTTTTATAGTATAATTATCTTGTTATTATCATGGTAGAAGAGAGAAAAGAGGAGAAAATCAGTTCCGATAATGCAGTCTTAAGCAAAACTCCTACTCCAACGCCTACTCAACCACCTACCCAAGTTCCAGAAGAATTCATGGAGTTGCAATCAGAACTGATAAAGCTAAATACGAAACTGGTCTTTGCAGTAGCGACATGTGATTGTAGGGAAAGAGATAGTTGTGAAGTATTCGAAAATGCCAAGGAAATAGCAAAAATCCTAAAGAAAATGCAGGATATGATAACAATCACGACAAGACAAAGAGGGAGAGGAAAGAAGAGATAGCGGTTAATTTTTTTATATTCTTCCAGTCAATTATATTTATGGTGTCCAAGGGATTTAAGGTTGAGAAGGAAGGCTATATTTTGGAAGTTACCGATGTGGAAAACATAACAGAAGACATCCAATGCGTAGATTATGTCGTAAAGAAGGGTAATAGGGAACTTACGGATGGATTCATATACATAATGAAGAATCAGAATCCAAATCAGGTCTTTAACAGGGTTCTAACCAAAATCATAAATGCCGTGAAAAGGGTTACTTCAACCTAACATCTGAAAATCCCTCAATTCTACCCCCTATTTTTTTAAAAATTTTTCACCAAAATAAAATTTCTCATCCCTCAGTTTATTTTTATAATTTTCGACAATAGGCTAATTTACCTAATAGGCATTTGTCCATTAACAACCAAAAAATTTCGACAATCGTCTTATTGCATAATCGTTTTATCTTTAATATATTACATAATAGGGTTTGTCTGGATGTTACCATCCTAATCGGATGCCATCGGATGATAACATCCTTCATTCTTGGGCTTCATCGGTTCTTGGGGTTGCATCTCCTTAGCCCCGTTCAGGGTGAACCCTCACACCCCACATCTCAGTTACATTCTACCCTAATAGTTAAAAATGTTTCGATTTGTCAAATAATAATATTTAAAAATAAGTTTACCGAAATTGTTGATAATATGTTAAAAGTTAAAGGTGGAGATGAGTTTTACCTAGACCTGTATTATGTTAAGGAACACTATCTAGAAGAGGTTGTAGGGAAGGATGGGATTGTAAACAAAATACCAGTTACCAAAGCCAGATTTCTAATAAATCCAGATGAGAAATACCTAAACAGGGAAAACGTAGAAGTTGTTGTACATAGGAGAATAAGGGTTCAGATAATGGAAGTAAACAGGGTTGGGGGAAGAATAGTTGAGCCGAGATTTCTTATAGGCTTACGCTTTGTAGAGGGAAACAAATCAACCCCTGTTTTCCACATTATGGTTAAAAACGATGAGGAATTTAGGGAAAGGGTAACCAAGGAGTTGGAATATTATTTAAAGGTGAATGCCCAAGCACTCTGACAAGGCTTGGGCTTGAGCCTCATCGGATTCGGGGTTACATCTCCTCATGCTCCATTCACCGTGCACCCTCACACGGCACATCCTAATACACCTAACCATTTATTGACGAGATTTCTAACAGCTACTGAGTCTCTATCCATCGTAAAACCACAATTCTTGCAGATGAGTTTTCTACTTTCAAATTTGGTATTTAAACTCATGCACTTAGGACATGTCCTTGACGAATTTTTTGGATTTATGTATATTACTGCTAATCCTTCTTTCTTAGCTTGCCACTCTATCCATTCTTGTAATCTCTTGTAACTGAAGAATGTAAATCTCTCTCTCCAAGGTTTATTAAGTTTAGCTTGCCCATCTCTGAGACCATTTAAGTCTTCAAGAACTATTGTATCAAAACCTTTTTCTTTCGCAAATAATACGATTTTTCTTGAGATTTGTTTGATAAAATCATTCGTGATGCCATTAATCCTTCTCCACCATCTTGATATTGCTTTTCTGATTCTTTTAATGTGTAACCACTTCTTGTTATACTTCTTTTGAGTTTTCTCGATATGGTTCTTTTTCAAGTGCATAATTCTTTGTAAAGGTGTCCCGAACCTCGCTTCAGTTTCATCGTTACCCACGACAATTTCACTGAAGTTCATATCAACTGCTACGGCTTTTTCACTTGGATTCGCTATTTCAACAACCTTCTTTAACGTTATATAGAGTTTAATCACTTTTTCATGTATTTTCATTATCAAATCTCCAAATTTCCAGTCCTTGTATTTGTCGAGCCATTTCTTGTTGAATCCGTTTACTTCGAACTCTCCAAGTCCCTGTAGTCTTAAGTAGCACTTTTTACCTTCGAATTTGATACTATAACTTTGATAACCACACCTCGCTCTGTAGTTTCTAATTATACATTTCCTTCTTTTATTTTTCTTGTTGTTTATCACCGATTTAGCAATCATAGATGCTTCTCTTTCGCATCCTACTGCAAACTTCGGTGGTAGATTAAATCTACGCTTCAAAGTTTCGTAGAATTCGTGTATCTTCTTTATATCTTGCTCCCATTTTATCCTCCTAGTCTTTTTAATGTATCTCCACTTGCCATATTTGCTTGGATTTCTTAGAATTTCATTAACTACAAATCTTAACGCATTTGTATAATTCTTTACCAAGTTGAACAAAGGCTCAGCCCTAACGGTCATTTCAACAGTTCCCGTTAGGGTTACTTCATTGCCCATCGTATAACAGTTGGTGTATGGATTTATAAAATTTTTGAAAGCACAGCATATTTATTTATAGGTAATTACAACTACATAGTAAGGTGTTGAACATGGCAACTGAAGTTGAAGAATTCAATATCAATCCTCAGATAATCGTTCAGGCATTCGATGTAGAAAAAACTTTAGAGGAATTCAGCTTAAGCGACATAGAAGAGTTCTACATTGAGTACGGTGGAATAACAGACCCTCTTGGACAACTATCTACAGCAGTAATGGATTTCATAGAGGATGTTATAGCGACAGCACAATCGGCAATAACCTCTGCCATATCTACATTGGAGAATACGATAAGGGGTATTATAAGCAGTCTTGAAACTGCAATAAAATCGGCTATAGATAGCGTTCAATCGGCAATATTAAGTGCTATAAGTGGAATTCAGGCAACTATTCAAAGCATATCTTCAACCATACAAAACCTACCCTCTGTTATATCATCCACAATCCAATCAGCAATACAATCAGTAGTATCTTCAATTCAAAGTGTCATCTCTCAAATCCAGTCAGGATTTCAGTCTGTAGTAGGAGCGATTCAAAACATAACATCGACAATCCAGAGCATCTTTCAGAGCGTAGTTTCACAAATCCAAAGTGTGGTTTCACAAATTCAAACTGGATTTCAGTCGGTAATATCAACCATACAGGGTTTATTTACAAACATTCAGCAAACCCTTCAAAATCTCATTACAAACATAACTACGACAATTCAAGGGGTAATTACGCAAATTCAGTCTGGATTTCAGTCTATAGCAACAACCATACAAAGTATATTTACCAATATACAACAAACCCTGCAAAACCTAATTACTAATGTAACTTCAACAATCCAAAGCATAGCTTCGACAATTCAAACGGGATTCCAGTCTGTAATTACAAACATTCAGGGAATATTTACAAATATTCAAACATTCTTCCAAAATGTAATTACTCAGATAACCACATCATTTCAGGGGTTTTCTCAGACTTTACAATCGATGTTTTCACCGGTTATAACAGCCATTGACTGGATAAGGGAGCAAGTAGGTAAGATTCCACAGCTACCATCATTGATATGGGATTTTATACAACAAAAAATCGTTCAACCTCTTGAAGAGCATGTTGTAATGCCTATAAAAAGCTTCTTTGAGAATTTATGGAATGAACATATTAAACCATTCTTTGACAAATTAAAAGACATACCATTAAAGATGGCTGAAATCAGCAAGGCATTTCAGGGATTTGTCAATCCTCTAGTAGGAATACAACAATTCTTCGACCAGATTAGACAGAAGTTCGTAGATTTTATAACTAACATTCCCAACTATTTCAAATCCATAGCAGACTTCTTCGGCAATATAGCAAAAGACCCATTGGGTTGGTTCAATGAAAACGTGGTAAAGCCGTTAGCAGATGCTTTTAGTGGATTGGGTAAGTGGATATGGGAGCATTTACCAGATTGGCTCAAGAACGCTATAACTACAATGCAGGATTGGTTCTCTAATGCTGTGGATTGGATAACTAAGGGATGGGAAGGTTTTGTGGATTGGGTCAGTAAGATTCCAGAGCACATCCAGAACTTAGGCAGTTACATTTACGAGAATGCAATTAAGCCTTTACAGGATTGGTTTAACGAGCATGTAACTAAACCTTTAAGCGAAGCATTCAAACCAGTTACCGATTTCTTCAAAGGAGTATGGGAAGAACTCGTTAAGAGATGGGAAGGTTTTGTAGCAGACCCAATAGGTTCTATTTCGACATTCTTCAAAGATGTTTGGAATGCGATATCTGGAGCTATATCGTGGTTTGTTACAAAAGTAACAGAATTCTTAGGTGGATTGGCAAACACAGTAGTTAATGTAGTTAAAGGCATAACTACAAACATATTTAACGCAACTACATCTTTCTTATCCAGTATTGCAAAAGGGGTTGTATCTGGTTTCTGGAATACACTTACAGGGATGATAGATGCATCAAAATCACTGTGGGAGCAAGTAGGTAAATTCTTATCAGGTATAATTGAAAAAACATTCGAAACAGTATATAAAAATGTAGCAGAACCAGTTGAGAAAGCGGTAATGGGTTTGATAAAGAGGATAACAAGTGGAGAGGGGAGAGGACAAATAGTTGAAACTTTTGAGTTGTTAGGAATTACAATGGTAACATTTATTGGCTCAGAATACCTTGCAAGAGGATTGCAAATAACTCTCAGAAAATTGGCTGGTATTTTCAACACATATCGAAAGGAATTCACCATAAGAGTAAGAGGAAGGGGGGAAGCTAAGGGAGAGCCAGTTGGTGTAGGTGCTGGTGCAAGTGGCGGTGGTGGTGGTGGTTTCGAATATACAATGACTTTTAACTTAGGATATCCACTCAGAAAAATAGCCGATGAAATGCAAAAATATGCAGATGAATACAGAAGAGGAATTATTTACGGAATGACGATATGGGCATCACAGCCAATGATGCGTTTGGCAAGTGCAACATGGAGAAACGTTATACCAGTTGAACTTCCATCCTTAGCTGAACTCAGAGACATAACAAGGAGACACATGCCTATAAGGGAGAAATTCGAACAACATTTGGAAACCATGAGAAGATACCTTGCATTATACGGTTATAACGATGAGGTAGTATCATGGCTTACGACCCCTGTAACTGAAGAAGGTTGGTTCGTTACCATTGTTGATAGATTCGGTAATGAGAGAAAGATTCCAATTAGCTTACTGTACGAATTACCGACCCCATCTGATATTGCAAGGATGATGATTCACGACCTGTTCACAGTTCCGGGAAAACCAGAGCTTGCCTTCAAGAGCTTCAAAACAGCAATGTCTATGAAAGGATATTATGAAGATATAGCCAAGTTCTACTACCTACTACACTATAAATACCCAAGCATGTCTGATTTATGGGAATTCTCATGTAGAACAGTAGCTAAGCAGACATGGGTAAGTGTAAAGCCAACAAAAGAAGAAGATTTAGGTGCTGAAAGAGTATATTCACCAGTTCAGCTTCAAGGTGTGTATGGTTTAACCAGATTTGCAAGTGAAGATGTTGCGGATAAGCTAAATAAGATAATTCAAGATGTTTTAAGACACTACGCTAAATGGCATGATTATGCTCCATTCGCATGGTTAGATAATTGGACAGCAGACAACTTAATCTACTTAGATTTAATGGCAGATATACCGATGAGAATTGATGCTAGATGGATGTATAAATGGAAAGTTCCAATTCCAAAGGAGATAGCCGATTTAACCAAGAGTGATTACTTCGATGAGAAAGCACTATTCTTAATCGTAACATCTAGGGGGATGCATCCGAGATGGATTGAACCGATAACTATTGCAGAATGTATGAACGCTCTTGCTGAGGAAAGAACCTATGCGAGAACAGGAGTTATCAACGCATTTAAGGAAGGGTTTATGCCATTGGATGGCTTAAGCAAAACATTGAGCCATTTAACCGATGTAAAAATCTTAGGTAAGAAAGTTCCAGTTAGGTTCTTGGAAGGTGAAGTAAAACTACTTGCATTGAGAGCAAAATACGACAGAGCTTTAGACATTCTGAGGGACTACTTCAGAGATTTGCTAAGAGGGGTAACTGAGAACATAATTCCGTTTGATGGAATGACTGAAAGTTTGAAGGAAGAGGTAAAAGCAATAGCTCAAGCTCTAAAGCTACCAAATCTTGCACTAGATGAAGGTTATTATAAATTATATGAACCAGTAGCAGAATCACTCAGAAGGGTAAGAACTGTGGAAAGGATAAGATACTGGTATAGATACATGCTCTACAGAATTCTATACAGATTTAGCGAAGGATATATGAGCGAAGAGGAATTCAACAAAGTAATAGAGGAAATTACAGCTAATGCGAAGCTAACTCCAGAAGAAAAACAAGTATTCGTTGAAGTTGCAAAGCTGATGTATGAGGGTTTCTACAAGAAAACATTAGCTGATGGAATTCTCCATAAAGTTAAAAGAGGGGTAATTGACCCAAAGAAGGCTAAGGAAGAATTGATTAAGCTTGGATTAACTGAAGATTTGGCAGAAGCTTTAATTGAGAAGTCAGTTAAGATTTACACTCTTTCGGTTTCAACTTTGCTAAGCTATGCAGAATACATTGATATTCCAGAGAGTTTTGTTAAAAGAAAGTTAGAATGGATGGGAGTTCCAGAGGATGAGATTCCCATAATACTACAGGTGTTTAAGGTAAGACCTCTAAAGGATGAGAGAGCAAAGATGATTAGAAGTGTAATAGATGCTTACATAGACGGTTATATAGATAAAGAACTGTTACAAACCAATCTAAAGAACTTAGGAAAATCACCAAGAGAAATTCAAATTCTAACCGAATTTGCAGATTTTGAAAAATCTCAAGCTACAGCCAAGTTAGCCATAGATGCAATTCTAAACAGGTTGAGAAGAGGAGCGATAACACTTGAAGAGGCTAAGAAAGAGCTATCTAAATACATTGTAGATAAAGCTCTAATCGATGCTATGATTGAGAAATACGTCAGAACTTCAGTCTGGAGTCCGGATAAGCTTGTAAGTATGGCTGAATATGTCCCAATTGACTTAGAAAAGCTGAAGGAGAAGGCAGAGATGTTTGGCTATCCGGAAGAGGAAGTTAAGCTATATCCAGCATACACCTTGGCAAGAAACCTCAATGAGGAGATAGGTAGAATAGTAACGGAATTGGTTTACCTATACGTTTACGATGTAATAGATGAGGAAACTCTGAGAGAGGAGATTGATAAAGTAAGAACTTTAAATGGAGAAGTCAAAAAATACGGTGTTGATTGGATTGTCATAGATGACATAGAAAAGGAGCTAATAGTTCAGAGAGCTAAGCTTAGGAAGTTGAGAGAACAGGCTAAAAGTTAGTGGTGGTGATTAGTCATGCCTTACCTTGACGAGTTAAGGGAAAGGTTGAGATTGGAAGCTGGAGATGTAATAATGGAAGATTGGTATGATGATTTAGTTGAATACTTGAAAAACATAGAAAAGAGTGGTGCTGTAGATTATGCTGGATATATCCATTCACACCTAATTCCAGATAAAGATGCTTTCTACAACTTAGGAATTGTCAATTTAAGGCTTAAGCAAGTTTATTCTGTTTACGGTTACTTCTCATACATTAAAACTGGTTCGATGCTTATACACAACATACAGACAGATGTTGTAAATGCAGAAGAAGTTAATGCGAAGAGAGGAAACTTCTCTGAAGACCTGAGGTTACAGGGTAAGAGAGTTCTAAAAGATGAAGACCCAGTTCATATAGCTTCATTCTACGATTATGCCAAGTCTCAGATTGAACAAGCGGTTAGAGATGCACTTCTAAACTTGGGAATTCCAGTCAAGCCAAAGATACTTGGATATCAGGTTGATTACTACGCTCCAGCAATGGCAGATGTATTCTCACCAAATCTCATAGTTCAGGATTCAGGAAGAATTAGGGTTAAGATAATAGGAGATGCGGACTTCTACAGTTATCTAAAGCATAAACCGTCTGGAGTTCCAACCGAAATCTTAGGTCTATTAAATGCTGGAAATCCACTAACTAAAGATAGCTGGTATGAGTTTGACTTTACGGTTGTAAAGGATGATGAAATAAACGTAAAGGTAGCTCCAACTGTAACAATAACTGTAATCATATACAACATACCTGAAGCTTAAACCCTAATTTTAAAATACCCTTTTGTCTTAAAACAGAATATGAATACAATCTATTACCTCTACCCCATACGCAATAAGGTTAGCTTTCAGTTTATAAGCAGACAGCACATCAGATATCTAAAAGAATCACTACAGAACAATGTAAAGATAATAGAGGTTGATGTAGATACCTTTGACCCTACAGCTTGGGGATATAATCGTAAGCTAATAGTTCATCCCCTCTTCTATCCGTTTTTTGAAGGTGTAAGTAAGGAAGCTAATATTAAAATTAGTAGGCTCAACCAATGCCTCAATAAAGGTTTCGGGATTATAGCCTTCGATACGGCAGATAGCGACAGAATTTCTGAAAAAGCTGTTGAATTGGCTAATAAAGTTGAAGCAGTAGTAGTTCCCTCTAACTTTGCAAAGGAAGTCTATGAGAAAAGCGGAGTATATAAGCCAATTCATGTAGTACCTCATGGAATTCCAGATGAGTTTATAACCAACAACAGGAAAATCACTCATCTTGATTTGGCTAAGCTTAAGGAGATGAAGGAGAAAAATAATTTTGTTTTCGTATTGTTTCAGTTGGTTCACTCAGGTGAGAGAAAAGGGGCAGATTTATTCGCAAAAGCGATGTCTATTGTCCAAAAGGAGAATCCAAACATCATAATTCTGGCAAAGAGGCTTGAAGGATTAGACCCTTATCTTCCCTTGTTAAGACAACTAAGGTGTATAGAAATAGGTAGCTATCTTGAATTAGATGCTTACAGACAACTTTATGACCTATCAGACATTACAGTTCTTGCTTCTCGTGGTGGGGGGTTCGAGCATCAAGGATTAGAATCTTTAGCAAGAGGAGTTCCAACAATAGTCCCAAAAGCTGGTTGCTTCTTAGATTACATCGAATATACCATTCCAGTCAGAGTTACGAAAAACAGACCAGTAGTTCTACCGGATAACCCAATCCACATAGGAAGGGGATGGGAAATCGATGTTGAAGAGCTTGCGAAAACAATTCTTAAAGTTGCGGACAATCTAAGCAAATACAAAAGAATAGCAAGGAGAAACATGAAAAGAATCTGGAAGGAATACAGTTGGAGAAGAATTGTAGATAAAATCGTTAAAATATTAAGCGAATATGATTTTATAAAAGTTTAATAGGGGGGTTGGTTATGGGAGAGATTGTTGAGGATGGAGATTTGAAATGGTTTGTCGATGAAAACTATCCAGCAAGCAAAGAGCCTATAAGAGAAAACGAGTCTCATGTTCTTGGATTTTGCGTAATGATAAGCAATAGGGATAAGATTTTCGTGGATATAGGAGCTTGCACAGGGAAATATACAATTCCTATGAGTAAATACTATGGGAAGGTAATAGCAGTAGAACCAAATCCTAAAAATCTAGAATTCTTAAGGAAAAACATAGAGCTAAACAAATGCGATAATGTAGAGATAATAGAAAAGGCAGTTTCAAACACTAAAGGTAAAACTAAATTGGCTTTAAAAGGAGCACACAGCCATATGGATGCATTTGGGATTAAAGATGCAGTAGAAGTTGAAATGGATTTATTGGATAACTTAATCGATAAAGCAGATGTAATAAAGATAGATGTTGAAGGTGCAGAGCTAAAGGTTGTTGAAGGTAGTATAAAGTTAATAGAGGAACATAAACCAGTTTTCATAATAGAGCATGGTGAATATTGGCATGGAGATAAACCCAAAATCCATTTGGAGATAATGAAAAAGCTCATAACTAAAGGCTATTATCCCTTCAACTACAACTATGCTCATTGGATTTACGTTCCAAAAGAGTGGATTGAAACCGAGAAATACGATTTTGCTGGAAAAATGTCTGATTTAGTAGTAGGTATGTTGATAAGTCATCACACCTTCTACGAAGTTATTATTAAAAATGTCAAAGAAGGTAAACCTTGGTATTACGGTTTATCTCATAGATGGTGGTGGGGTATGAGTATTTTAGAATTTACCTCGATATTGGTTAATAAAGCTCCCTATGAAAAGGAGTGGTTAGACTTATACAAAAAGACAATATTTACCAACTATGGTTTTAAAATCTAATGTAAAGGTGATATTATGATAGTCGGTATAATAAACGGATATTACAGAAGTGGAACTACATTAATGCAGAGATTATACAAGCTCAGCAATCCGAATCATATAGTGTTAAGTGAACCTACGCAACACGAGATAATAGACCACGTTTTGGCTAACGGATGCTTCAAACCAAGTGTTTTACATGGCTGGAACATATTTGAAGACTACTGTAGATTGCCAAGAGAAGTCAGACACGAATTCATAAGAAGACACTTCGTAGTATTCGATGACAACAAAGAGCAATGGGGTATAATGACTTCTGAAGGTGCAGTAAGATACTTACTCCAACCCTTACACGATTGTAAACAACCCGTTGTTATAAAATCAAACCAACTCCATCTATTTCTGGATAAGCTCAGGGAATGGTATAACTGCTGGATTTTACATCTCAACAGGAAAATTGAATACATAGTAGCAGACCACTTCGACAGATTTACCTTGTCAAATCCAAAAAAGGCTAAAGACATTCTGAGTGGAAAGAAGGGAGCAATCTCCTTCTACTGTGATTTAGTTTACGATAACCTCAAGAAATATCTAAGGATAAATAAGGATATAGTAAGGAATAACCTAGATAAGCTCGTATTCAACATAATGGCAACTAAGAAGGTTGTTGAAAAGATGGATAATGTAGTTGTTTTAAACTTTGACGAATTCGTGTCGAATCCAGTAGTAAAGTTGAACAAACTACCTTTCAAAGTGGATAGAGGAGTTCTACACATCTTGGATAAATCCAAGAAGAATCCAGTTCCGGATTGGCTTTGGGATATGATATTAGATTCCGTAAATTATATTAGTGAATATATTAATGTTTAATACAGGTGATAGCATGGATGCTACGATAGCTCTTACAATAGAGTTGGCTGGAGTAGGAATTGTAATAACAACTGCTGTCTTCAAATTCTACACAAGCACAATAAAGAAGCTTCAGAACCACGAAGACAGGTTATCTTTTATAGAGAAGAGATTGGACAGAATTGAAAATAAGATTGACAGACTGAACAACTGGATAAGTTATAACTATAAGAGGTAAAGGTATGGTAAGCGTAACGATATTAGGTGTAACGATTGAGAAGAGAAAACCGCATGAGTTAATCCAACCCGAAGACTTCAATAGAAAGAAAGAAATACTGCTTAAGATAATGGATGAAGTAGATAGAATTGTCGAAGAGGTGGGTGGTGTGAGTAGTGATGTAGAAGAAAGGATAAATAAGATAAAATCTGATGTGAACGCTTTACCAAAGGTATATTATGGAGATATGGTTTTTGCTGACCATCACAATGATATAGTTGATGTTCTGAAGGAGATAGCCGATTTACTTCAGGATTTGCCAAAAGAAAAAATAGTGGAGAAACCAGTTCCAGAAATGAAACCCTCTCTGGAAATATACGCACCAAAAGAGCCAGATATTCCCTTAGCACCAAAAACAACGGTAAGTTTAGAGGTAACAACAAGTTGAAGTTCTTAGAGTGGTGTTTGTGTCATGAGAAAAATAAAAGTTGGTTATGAGGTTGTAGATATTGATGTTAGAATACCGATAACGAAAGAAGTCAAAGATGAAGTATTAGATAAAGAGATTGAAACTTTGAGGAGAGCAAGAATTGAATTAGAAGAAAAATTGAGAGAAATAGATGAAAAACTGAGGAAGTTATTGAGAAAAAAGTTCGTGGTAGAGTATAAAACTGAAAAGCGTAAGGGAATATACATTAAATGTCCAGTATGTAGTGCCAACATTAGAATGGTTGGAGAAGAGTTCAAAGGTGATATAAGATGCCGATGTGGAAATATATTGACAATATCTTAGTGAGAGGATGGTTAGAAATCGAATTGAGGGGTGAGGATAAGGAATTAATATATAAGCACAGACAACCCGTTAAAAGCTTTGTAGCTAATTGGACAAAAGCGTTATATGGATTGATGTATGACGATTGTAGGTCTAAGGCGGTTACACTCAGAGATACTGGTGGAACTGATAGAGCTTATCCAAATTTGAGTGATTATTATAGACCGATTTTTAAGGTAACAGCACCGGCGGGTAATACTGAATATGGCATACTGTTCGGTTATGGAACTGCAAGTAAAACCATAAACGATTATTTCTTAGGAGCATTAATAACGCATGGGACGGGAGCTAATCAATTAGATTATGCAGACACGGGAATCACTTGGGAGATAGCGGATGATAGAGGGATACTTTATATATCAAGAACAGCTAGTAATTATGGTAGTGATGATGTAACGATTACTGAGGTTGGATTAGCATTTTATGAGGCGGACGTGGATTATTATGAACTATACTTTCTAATATTAGCTGATTTATTAGACACAAGTGTTGTTGTAAGTCCATCGCTAAGTATAACAGCAAGATATAAATTTGAATTCTTATTCTAACAAATCACAAATCTAATAATGTTTTATTCGACAAATACATTATATTAAAATTATAAAATTAAGTTATAAATATATAACGTAGTCAAACCTGCCATAATTATGCTACGATATAACAAGATTGGGTAATATTAATCCTCGACATTGTATGGCATAATTTACTTCTATAAGAAATATGTAAATGACAGCTTAATCATGCCAAAGCTTAGCAATAACATCCTCTATAATCATGCTAAGATTTAACATAATTCAATGGAGATAATCTTTTACCTATTAAAGATGAGAAATTCAAATCCCTCTCTAGTTCCACACATAATTGTCTCTCTTACAATTATTTCATACTTCTCCAGTAATATTACCGTATATTGTTCACCGTAATCATCTATCTCTCTTCTTATAGCTATTACTCTAAATCCATGCTTTTCTAAGTTATTCTTAAGAATTCTGATAAAAGTATTGAAGTAAAAGTCTTCCAAGCATTCTTCTTTGATTTTTGTTTCGTGTGAATAAACGTAATAATAGATACTGTAAGCTTTATACTGGGAATAATAAGTTAAATAATTGAGAAAAGATAACTCGTCAATCATATTTTTCAACCTCTTTCAAAATACTTTTTCTAATTTCTTGTAAAACAGTAAGCAATTGCCTTAGTGTTAGCTTGTGCTCTGGGTCTGGTATGTAACAATGGGCTAATGACCATTCTGACTCGTCTTCATCCAAAATAAAGGCAATCCAACCTTTTCTTGCTCTAAAGATGTTTGCTGGAGCACCTTTCCAAACCATTGGTAATCGCATTTCCAGTACATAGTTGTTTAGGAATGCTCCATCTCCAAGCCATACTTCAATGTTTCCTATTCTTATAATCTCGTGTACATCTTCCTCTGGCATTTCAGCCATATCTATCACCTTTGGATAACATTCTCATCAACCTATCAATCTTTTAATTAATACATCAACTTCCTTCTTAGCCTCTTCTACAGTTCTGTTTCTTAGTAATTCTGGAATCTTTTGTATTAAGGATTGCTGTAGCTCTCTTGCTCTTCCAGAAATCTCTTGAAATCTATTTCTCGCTTTTTCATAGTCTTCCATGCTTTTTCTGAACTTTTTATACTGTTCTCTAACGAAATCAATTCTATCTTTGTATTTTTTGTATGTTACTGGTAACTCGTTTCTAGGTATTGTTTTTATTGTGAACCATGATTCCCCTGATGGTTCTGTTGCATACTTGTGAATTCCTGTGCTAACTAGCCTTTGAACCTTGAAACTGTTGTCTTCTGCATCGAAGACCAGTCTGAACTTTCTGTACAATGGACTTACTGGAGATTTTAGTTTTCTAGGAGTATTCCATGTTCTTATGACAAATATATTGGGAGATAGTGGATTTAGTCCTAGCTTTTCTGGTTTTATTGGATTTGGTATAGATATCTTGCTAATATGGTACTGTATGCTCTCAACGATGTAGTCTTGTAACTCAAAGACCATACTCATGCAATCCCAACAAATTCCTTTTCTCGATAATTCCTTCTTTTCCCCGCAAATCTTGCAGACTTCAACCATATATACCACCCCTAGGCAATATTCTAAAATCATACCTTCCATTAACCACATAAAACTGAATTTCCCTACCAAATTGGTCGTAAAACTTACCGTTTCTGTAAGTTATTGAAGTTACTCCGGCTAACAACAACCATCTCATTATTTCTCTGTTCTTTAGTATATTTACAATTCCGTTTCCATTTACAGGTCTTACATCCTTATCCTCTAACAGCATCCTTACCAGTTTATCTATCCTACTCATATCCCTCACCTACATAATAAGTTATGACACAATTGCTATATAAAACTTGTGTTATTAGAGTTCGACAATCATGTAATTTGCCTAATAGACAAATGTCCATTAACGACAACAATTTTTCGCTTATTGACGAATTGAGAGGGGATAAGACCCTACTCGGTAACTCGATGTCTTACCTAACCTTAGTATAAAAGGTAAGCTGATGGTTAGATAAGACAAACAATTCAAAAGTCAAAATAATTAAGGAATTAGATATAACAATAAAACAATAAACGGTTAAGGGATAGGATAGCTGAAGTTCACATGATATTCCGGTAATGTTACCAAATCCAAGTCATAGTACTTATAGTATATCCATGCTTCTCTGACCTCATTCTCGATTTCCAGATAATCTAGTAGCTCTTCCAATCTTATCAACGTCAAAGGATTAATCCATGTTCCCTTGTGCACTAGAGCTAATTTAGAGTTGTAGATTAGCTCTCTTAGCTTCATCATCAGTCCTAGGTTATGTCTGTATTTGCAGAACCACTCTGGATTAACGTATTTGGCAATCTTGTAAACTGATTCAAGGACGCAATAGATTGCCTTTGTCCAGCCGACACAGTCAAACATTCTTATCTCAATGGTATCTTTACTCTTAATCCTATGCCTTCCCTCTTTCCTATTGGTGTTGATGATTATATCGTAATATCTGTTTCCATTTCTAGCATCCTCATCGTATATCCAATGATATTCAAAGTCCTCATTGTTGTATTCTAATGGGGGAACACCAATGTGAGGACTGTCAAGCTGTCTAAGGCTTAGAATTTCACCGTATTTTCTGCTCTTAATCGGTGCAGACAACGTAATCCTTGTAATGTCCAGCATAAACGGGTATATTGCTAACATGTGCTCGACCATGTTTCCGAAGCTGATTTCTGGTCTATATGAAACATGAACATGAAAACCATTGAACATACCGTTTTTGATGTATGAAACTGGAGCTATTATGCAATCCTTGTCCCCTGCAACTCTGGAAACTTCTTTCATCAGTTCAACCAATTCTTTAGCGACCTCTTTCCAGTCATCGCTTGGATTCGTTCTTATCTCAAGCTGATAGTTATAGTAGTCCCTGTAAACCCTCTCATCAAACTGTTCATAGATATCCTCGATGACATTTTCATCATCCAGTAGTTCATATCTGTCCTCATAGGCATCGATTAAGTATATTTCCATTTCTGCACCTATGATGACCTCTTTCTCATTGTTTTTGTTCAATGCTCGCTCTAGGTTCTCTAATAGCATAGAACAATCACCTCTTTAAGTTAATAGCGATATCTCCAATACTCCCAATCGTAATCTCTGTACTCTCTCCACCAATCGTTGTTCCTGTGGTTATTCCTTCTACTAGCTCTTTTCGTCTCCTCTCTGCTGAAGTCATCAAGCTCATCTATGAAAGTAATGTATTTCTTTCCCCCTCTTGAGTAAACCAATAGCTCTCCCTCTCTCAATGCTCTTACATGCTTTATTCTGATTTTCCTGAGCATCCAGTCTTCTGAAGCAAACCATAGCTTATTGTCGTCAAATCCTATGTATAGAGGTCTCTCACATCTAAAGAGAGCTAATAAGTCCTCTCTCTTTGAATAAACCCAAAGAGCCATGTCTCCAAAGTAAACTAGATAGCTCAGGGCATTCTCCAGAGCCTTAACGAAATCATTACTCTTATTGTATTCTCTCTGGATTTCTACTCCTATTTCGAATGAGTCCGTTTCCGGTAAATCGACCTCTATAGTTCCGAATATTTCATAGGTATCAATATACTCTACATTTCCCCCTTTATCGAATCCCTCAAATCTAATATCCTGATATATAACATAGTCCCATATAACCCCATTATGTGCAAATACAATATCCTTAAGCTCGAAAGGATGGTTGTTCTTGTTCTTAAGCGGGTCTCCATTTGTATAAGCCCTAGTATGCGTGAGGAACATGCTTTTGTCAATTACAAGCTCATGGAACGGTCTTATTCTGTCAATCATGCTAATGACATCGCTAGCCTTCGAAGGGAATTTTATAACCTTATCCCCATTGTAGAATCCAAAGGCATCCTCTCCCCTAGTCTGTAGAAATATTGCTAAATCCCTGAGCTTTTTGGCATCGCTCCTATCTAATTTCTCCTTATTCAAACACCAAACCCCGCCAATTCCACACATAGCAATCACCACCAAATTACCTCTAATAAGATACTATGACACAATTGCTATATAAACTTTGTGTTATTAAGGTTCGACAACAGGCTAATTTGCCTAATAGACAAATGTCCATTAACGACAACAATTTTTCGTTAATTGTCGTATTATATAAATCCAAAACAATAAGCTCAATTGTAAAAAAACGGGAAAAAAGGGATTAACATTTAAGGGACAAATCCCTTATCACATTCTGAATATACTCATAAGCCTCTTTTGGTCTCATGTTCTTTATCTTCTTAAGCAAATCCCTGAAATCTCCCTTGTACTCCTCATAGAAAGCTATATGAGGGTACTCAACTCTAATACAGTATCCACGACCCTTAATCTCGCCATATTGTAGAATATGTGTTATTATATCTGGGAATATTTCAACTATATGAATCCAGTTCTTTCCCCTTACTTCAATGCAATTGCTGATATCTTTATAGGGTTTAGTTACATATACAGTCCCATTAACCCTCTCAATCATCTCAATCCCCCCTTAAAAAAATTTAGCAAACGGGTATATCCTTTCCGGCTAACTCAAACTCAAGCTCTTCAATCCTCTCATTTAGCTCCTTTATTTTGTTGTAGAGTCTTTTGACCTCTTCAATCTTCTTTGCCAGTTTTTCTTTTAACTTTTCATTCTCCTTTTCAAGCTCCTTGATTCTCTTA
>Ga0190311_1000122_pt1 | contig 28764 bp, 33 predicted proteins | sample 48700789_MG_FD_165037 | JGI IMG/M metagenome (GOLD analysis project Ga0190311, IMG submission 165037) | Hydrothermal vent sediment bacterial communities from Southern Trench, Guaymas Basin, Mexico - 4870-07-8-9_MG | ecosystem: Environmental > Aquatic > Marine > Hydrothermal vents > Sediment ...
TCTTACTGTAAAGTAGATTAGCACTCTAGGTTTAGCTCCTTGCACCATTTTCTAGCAAGCAAAACTATCACTATGTACATCACAACTGCAAGTAGTATGACAAAGATTGATATAATTTCCTTCAGGAAGATCCTACTCACCCTCTATGCTAATTGTTACTTTGGATGTTCTAAATGGAACCATAAACATCACTGGTACATATCCTATCGCGACTATAAGTGCCGAAACGCTAATCGCAACGAACCCACCATATATATCCAGGAGAGGCCCCACAACAACCGCCACTAAGAACGCTGAGAAATGAGTACCTGTCATACCATATTGGAACACAAAACCACTCATTTGGGGCGGACAGTAATCCGCAATCAATGCTTCCCAAGCAACGAAATTCCAGCCCTCAAAGAAGCCTAATAAAGATGATAGAATCACTACCCCATAGAGTTCTGGGTTACTTGATGCTATCAACTTCCCAATAGTTGTGGGGCCTACTAGCCACAAACTAAGCACCAATAAAAACCCCGTGAGCGAGATGTAGTACCCCTTTCTATGACCTATCCTATCCGTGTATGCTCCCATAAAAAAGGCACCTATAGCAGCAACGAAGCCAAAGGCCGCCATGGTTGCACCGACGATTGGGATTTGCTCTAAGTACTCGGAGAGAGTTGCAGGTTTCCCTAGACCTAACACACTTCTAACAATCTCACCTAAGAGCCCTCTGTTAGGATCTAATGCATATGCAGCACCACCAAAGAACGCCAAGAAGAAAAAGCTAGTTGATGCCCTGATATCCAAGAACGTCCTAGCAAAAACTTCCTTTGAGAACCTTCTCTCCCTTACTAGAGGAGGCTCGCTTAAGAACAGCATCATTATAACTGGTAAGGAATAAACTATAAATATTAGCCAGCCCAGGAACCACCCATAAGCAATAACTATCATCGTTGTCACTATTGAAGATAATGCATAGCCGATAGCGCGAGCTGCCCAACCACCTCCCAATCCTAGGCCATGCCAATCAGGAGGAGCAACATCGATAAGCAGAGCATCAGCTCCGATATCAACAAACGCGTCTCCCGTTAACGCTATTAGCGCTCCTAGAAAAATAATCCATAAATTCGTAGTAGCCATTATTATCAGTATTCCTAAAACCCTGAATATCTGGCCCATGAGTATCCATAGTCTACGTCGCATCCTGTGGATCATCGGTGTTAAGTCAATTAGTAAGCCAAGTATGAATTTGAAGTTCCAAGCTATATAGGCCATCGCTATGATGAAAGCTATTTCCCCTGCAGTAACATTAAATCCGAGTGTGGGGTCTCTCAGGTATAGTGGGAGAAATATTCCTAGGGATCTAAAAGACCCCTCCGAAAAGTAAACCGCTGCATAGCTCAGTGCTAGGACTCTCAATGATTGTGTCGTCCTTTCTTTCATAAGTCTCCACCGAGTTCGACGAGATTTTAATATGTATGTACTAGGCTTTTAGAATAACACATATTTGATTAAAAGACAGATAAGCTAGTTATCCATTATCCCTTCATCGCTTAATAACTACCCCTATGCTGGTACCGATGATTTGGTGCTCGCTATGCTCTTCACACCCGAACTATCCATGTTTTCTTTACCCATAAGAAAGAAAACCAAAACCGCTATTCTAGGCGTTCCATTTGATAGTTCTCAGTCTGTCTTTGCTGGTGCCCGACACGGACCCTTAGCCATAAGATTTGCGTCTACTACACTAAATGATTTTAGCTTACTGTTTAGGAGAAGGGTGAGTGAATTCTCTATATCTGATTGGGGGGATGTCGAAGTTGTGTATGGTGACTTCCATAAAACACAGCAATTGGTCCACAAGGCTCTCGACTCAATAAATGCTGAGAAATATCTCTTCTTGGGTGGTGATCACTCAATAACAATAATGACTGTTTCCTATCTGCATAATAGAGTAGGAACATATGTTCACGTCGATGCTGACCCTGATTTCGAGGAATCATACCAAGGCTTCCAGTATTCTCACGGATGTACTCTGAGACGCGTGGGTGAGATTATAGGGTTCGAGAAAGTTATCTTGGTTGGATATAGAGCAACACTACCCGAGGAGCTCAAGGCTCTGGAAGATTTTGGTGTTGAGGCCTATTCCACATATGATATCTACGAAGATGAATCCATACTGAAAAACGCATTCAAAAAGGCTGATTATCTATCTCTCGATCTCGATGTTTTTGACCCCGCCTATGTCCCCGAAGTCGGAACACCCGAACCCTTCGGTCTTACACCACACCAGTTTCTGCGGAATATAAAATACTTACAGCCAAAATTTGTAGATATCGTTGAATTGACAACAACACGACTAAATAGCATAACTGCTGTGTTTGCAGCAGGAATAGCACGCGAAATTTTAATAGCAATGAACCGCTAAACTTTTACTTGCGTAGATCGGATACAACTGGGGAAAACGGATTACTATTTGCCATTTTATTATCACATGACTTTTAAGAAATTAAGTTGAACAGATCATAACTACGTAGGTTCTCTCTATGAAGAAGGAATACATACTTTCGAAGATCATACTGAAACGCCTCGCTCACGGCGCAAAATTCGAAGAAGTTAAGCCACGATCGCGTATGGAGTGGTTCGCGGCAGCTAAGTTCTACAGAGAACTTCTATACCTCTCGAAGAATGCTAAGCATATTTTTCTTTTTGGTCGTTGTGCGATATTATCTTTTCTGAATGCCTCTATGCCCTATGCGGCAATAAGGATTTTCAGTCATATCACAAGAAGACTACTGCTGCTTGGATATTCTCCCAAAAACCTTGAGGAACTTATTGGGTTATTTGCAGGCGAGATCAGGGATGCTGCCAAGATCATTTATCTGCGAGAACTATTCATGTACGATCCTCAGAAAAACACACGACTTCTTGAAGTCCTAATCTCTAGGGGCTTGGTTTCCGTTGAGGATAGGATTCTTGCTAGGGAAATTGTGCGTGTTTTGCTTCGGGGTGGTCTGAGAGACCTTTGTTTAGACTTCATAGCGAAAATAGGAAGCATTGACCCTAAATTTTATCCTCGATTACTGGGGATAGCATTGGCGTTTCTTAGTGATGATGAAACCCATAGACACCTTAATGCACTTCTGGAAAAAGATCTAAATATGTTTCTGGCAGCTCTGTGGGAATATGTTAATGAAGTAGAAGGTATTCCCCAGTTCATATTTAGTATCCTGTCCGATGTCTTGCACAGGATAAAATCTGGCAGGGAAGCCGATATTCTTTCAAGGATACTGGCGGTCATCATCAAGAAGACTAAGACCCCATCTTCCATAGCTGATCTAGAATACATCATAAGCAGACTTTACAGTTTTGGGGCTAAGGACGGACTCGTAGAGTTATCTCTTATCTATGCGAAAAACCTGCTTAAATATAACCCATCAAGGAGCCTCATATTTCTGGATCTCGCAATAAACCTTTGCTATGAAAATAATGATCCCAACTCAGTACCTGAAGTTATCGGAGATTACCTCTTTACAGCTTTTCAACTAGGCCTATTTTCTTGGCTTAAAAAAGTAGCTGAGCTACTCTACTCAGAAAACAAAGTCCCCGGTGTGCAACATCTAAAGATTTGGCAGAGGCTTATTGAGAATATTCCAGACAAACATGCCGGAGAGAAAATCCTAGAAATTGTTAACGCCATATCTCCTCTTGTAGGTGATCCCAAACATCGAGTAGGCGTCCAAAAACTTATTTGCCTAAATATCTGCCCAGAGCGGGATGTTCATAAGACTTTAGACAACATCCTTGACCTTAAAGATTCGCTGTATATCATCCTTGCCATAAAATACTTAACCAAAAGAGGCCTTACAGATGAAATAAATTTGATTCTGGAAAGACTTACAGAAATCCATCTTCCCACCAAGGATCTTAGCGAGATACTATTTGCAGTTGCCTTGAAAGCAACACAACACGATCAAAGAGAACTCCTTCTCCGTGTTTTAGACACAGCAAAAAAGATTTTGTTGATTAGAAATGAGCAGGCATATGCTTCCCTTCTTATGGAGATTGCGAATAGTGTTATCGATAGGGATGAGAGACTTGGAATGAAGCTTTTGGATGAAGCAGCTGGATTCTTCGAAAAATCTGGTATGTACTGGATGAGTATTAATGCTCTCGCGATAATATCAGCCCATAACGCATGCAACACTCTTAACATAGCGCTCATGTGAGGTCTCATTCTTTCTGTGGTTTCCAATCCTCTAAATTTATATTTTCTTAACCATTAACTTTAGTTAATGGCTATAACATAATCATTTATGATAATCTTTTCTATAGGTGATAAACTTTGTCAAATTTGGCATCTGATAAGATACCGGGTATTCAACGCGTTGCTACTACGCGTGAAGTTGTGGAGGGGCTTAAAAAGCTTACTGAGACCTGGAGAGCACGATTAGCATTATCGTTCCTTCTGCGTAAGGATAAGACCAAAAGAACATATGTCGAGTACTTGCTAGCTATGTATCGCGGTGAGAAAGTTAAGGCTCCCCTGGCCGCTCGATTGGCCTATCCCCTCTTTAAATATTACATGGATAAAATCATAAGAGAATTCGACGTCGACAAAGATGAGTTTCTCGATACTATTGAGGCACCATATGCTAGGAAAGTAATAGCCAACCTGCTCAAGGGCTTCAAGATTTTTGGCGTGCGTGTTCCATTTACATCTGGAGCCCCCATACTTGTAGTTTGGGACTTCACATACCGATGTAATCTCAGATGTAAACATTGTTATGCCTCCGCTGGAGTAAATTTTCCAGAGATGAGTGTGGAGGAGAGACTAAAAGCATTAGACATCCTAGTCGATGCTGGGGTGGCAATGCTGGCACTTTCAGGTGGCGAACCGCTTCTCGGACCAGGTTTCTGGGAGGTTTTGAAGCGAGCGAATGACTATGGCATGTACTTAGCTATGGCTACTAACGCTACTCTAATCACCGATGAAATCGCTAAGAGGCTGGCGAAGAATGGTCTTGTTTTTGCTCAGGTGAGCTTAGATTCTCCCGATCCAAAATTCCATGACGAGTTTAGAGGTGTTCCGGGAGCTTGGGAAAAAGCTGTTAGAGGAATACGAAATCTCAAGAAATATGGAATACTCGTGGAGGTCTCTATGGTAATCACTAAGAAAAATTATAGAGATGTTCCCAAAATGCTTAAGTTCGTTAAGAAGGAACTAGGAGTTGATATGTTTATGGCTTACAACTTTATTCCAACGGGTCGGGCGAGGAACATAGTTGATTGGGATCTCACACCAGAGGAGCGTTGGGAAGTCCTAGGATACTTGGCTGATGAACTATATGAGGGCTTCTCCGCTGCATCAACCGCTCCTCAATATGCTGTTGTTGCCTATAAGAGGGGGCTGGAACTTTCGGGGAAACCTATGATTGCTGGTCATTTCTATACTATTGATTGGAGGTCGGAGCGTTTTGGTAGTATGCTGGAGTTTTTGGGCGGATGTGGTGCTGGGAGGGTATATCTAGCATTGGAACCCAATGGCGATATTTATCCATGTGTATTCTTTAGAAAGAAAATTGGCAATATACTTCAAGACGACTTTGAGGAGCTTTGGAGAAATAATGAGCTCTTAGAAATGCTACGAAACCGAGATCTGCTCAAGGGAGAATGTGGGAGTTGCCAGTACAAGTATGTGTGTGGTGGATGCAGAGCACGAGCATATAACTACTTTGGCGATCCCTTAGCCCCAGACCCCGGGTGTATCTATGCTAAGCCTAGCTGGGAGAGATTACTACTTGAGTTAAGCGGGAAGGTGATTCCTGCACATCATCCCTCAGACTCAAGAAAACTTCGATAGATTGAAAGAAGCTTTTTCGCTAGTGCTTCCCAACTCATATTTTTTTCCACAAACTTTCTACCTTCGATTCCCATCTTATTAGCCTTCTCAGGGTGGTCAAGTAGCCATAATATTTTCGATGCCAAATCCTTCTCATCAAATGGATCTGCTATCAGCCCATATCTTCCTATCATCCTGTGAGCCCCTGCATATTTTGAGACCACAACGGGCCTTCCACATGCTAAGGCTTCAATAGCTACCATACCGAATAGATCATATCTCGATGGGAGCACAGTTAGCGCTGATTTTGCGTAATATGTTGGGAGTTCCTCATTAGGTATCCGCCCAGTTTGGATAATATTCTTCTCCACCTTGCCTTCACGCGCTATGCGCCATATCTCTTCTCTTACTTGCTTCTCAATATGAGTAGGCTTTAGAGAACCACCACCTACTATTAAGTAGACATCGCTATGTTCCATAACCACATATGGAAAAGCTCTAACTAACAAATCAAAACCTTTCGTCCATTCAAATCGGCCTGTCGTAAATATGTATTTTTCTGGTAATTTGATGTTCATGACATTCTCTGGACTAAAATATTTTGTATCGACCCCAGGAGGGACGACCTCAAACTTCCTATTAATACCATAGAGCCTACTTACATATTCTTGCTCTACGGGAGATGCCGAAACTATGAGATCTGCCTCCGCTAAGATTTTTTTCTCAATATTGATTCTGATCTCGAATCTATAGTCAACTTTTTTGCCTAATTCTCCTAGGAAAAGCCTTTTTATCAGACCTAGTGAGTGAGATGTATGAGCTATGGGAACATTAAGTTTTTCTTTAAGTTTTAAAGCAACATAGCCTGCGTCCCAGTAATGTGAATGAATTATATCATATCGTAGACTCTCATTAGCTACAAATCTAGTCAAATTTTCAGAATACTCATCGAGATATGGATAGAGCTCTTCCTTCCTAAGGAACATATCTGGTCCACAGGGAATTCTAATAATCCTAACTTTCTTTGAGACATACTCTATTCGCCCTCGACCTTCGAACAATCTGGTAAATATATCAATATTAATACCAAGCTTAGCAAGATGCTTAGCCATCTCTATTACGTATACTACTTGACCGCCGGTGTCTGTGAGTCCTAGCTTAGGAACTGGATCAACATAACCATGAATACTTATAAAAGCAATACGCATAGTAGCACCTCAATAGCTAAATAATCAGTTCAACTAAACATTATATCCCTTTCAATCAGACCCGAATTCAAAGATTCGTTTACGTTTCTCTGCATACTTGGTAATCATCCTCAAATACGTGATAATCTCTGTGAAGAGTTGGCTACCTGATTCAGTGATAAAATAATATCTTCGGGGAGGGCCTAATGTTGATTTTCTCCAGATACTTCTTATTAATCCATCTTTTTCCATTTTCCTTAACATACTGTAAAGCGTACTCGTATTTACTGTTATTTTCCCTTCAGAGAGTTCCCTAATAATTTTAGCTATTTGATATCCATAAATGGGTTTAGGACTAGACCCAAGAATCAGAAGAATCAATAATTTATTTACGCTAGATAGGAATTTCCGTCTAACACGTCTAGATGGGCCTCTAATTGACATATAAACACCCTAACATTCATCAAGTCTAAAGCAAAATGTTACCACTAGAAGCAAAATAGAAAAGTATAAAAATTATTAGTGCTGATAAGCAAAACATTATGGGATCCAGAGACTATAATTATTTATACTATACCATATTATGATATAGTTTTATAAATAAAAAGTCTTACCATACATTATGAGATGCATTAGGGATAACTAATTCGAGGCTCAAATAAACGATTAAAAATAACATTTGAGACAGAATCGGGTGGTGTAAAAGTAAAAATGTGTTAATGTAAGTTAGCAAATTTCGGGTAAATTTATTCAAAATTGTTTTTACTCAAATGAATCCACTTATTTTTTTAACAATACATCTATGCCGATGCTAGCTCCTCATCATAGTATATGTCTTCTTCGGGGGGTATTCTCTCGACCAAGCCTCTGGAGCCCCTAAGGGTTTCTATACGGAATAGTGTTGAGACATACCACCCATCTCTCGGTATTTTCCTTAGTTGCTCGGGTAGTATTTGCCATGCGTGCATCTTCTCCATGTATCCCCAGTTTATATATTCCGAAAAGTCTGGTATTATCTCCGTTATCACAACGTTGAATTCTGTGAGGAGAAGCTTCTGTAATTCTCGCCACTTGTCTATTGAGGCATCCATTAGTGTCAGGTAGAAATAGCCAGAACATCGCTCTCCTTTAAGCGTAGCTATTCCTCGACCTATGAAGACTCGCAGACCCTTTATGCTTTCTAGGGGGTCTGTTTGGAATGTGTCGAATTTTTTGTATAGATTTTCAGGTAGTGGGTTTCTAAGGTCTTCGGTGTACACCTCAATTTTGAGTCCATATTCATCAGCAGTTTTTGTTATAAACCTCGTCAATCTCTCATCTATATCTATAACAGCTATTCTTCTAGCAAGACCCGTTAAGCCTACTGCTATTGATACTAAGTCGTCATCTCCTAGAATTATTATGTCTCTGCCCTTTAGATCCCCTCTATAGTGCATATATGCAACTCTCGCAAGTGTTGTTTCTGGCGTTACATATCCTTGATCATATTGCTGTATCGCCTCTGGTCTGTTTCTTTGTATCTTCATAAACTCTTTGATAACATCTTCGCTTAGAATCTCACTAAAGACCACTGTTCTGCCTCTGCAGCGATCGCACATTTTAAAATTGAGCTCATATCCTACTTCCTCTAAAAATCTTTTCCCCTTATCTGTGAGCCTAATTCCATGATCGTACTCGATGAAACCTCTTTTTTCAAGCTCTTTTACTATTTCAATTACAAGATTTAGTGCTTCTCTAGAATATCTCGCAGCCCAAAATATATCATCAGCTATGCTAATCGCAGCTAAAACGTTCAAAACCGATCGGGGATATGCAGGGATTTTCGTTTTTTCTTCAACAATTCTAGCAATCTCCATCAATAATTCTCTATTTTCATCCATAGATAACACCGTTGAACCCAGAGGATTTTATTTTGATTTTTAGCCAGAATAAATTTTGCGTCCCAAACAGGTGTTATCAAGAACTATCAGTATATCAAATTTTAAAGAAGTGTTGTTAAATAGCACTTCAATTTAAGTATATAAAGATTTTTATTACTTCTCTGCATAGCTTCTTTGGGTGGGAGATATGCTAGGGAGACATATAATATTGGAGCTACATGGAGTGGACAGAAAACTCCTAGACGACGAGGAATTCCTAGAGAAACTACTTATCAGAGCTGCTAGAGAGGCTGGTGGCACCGTGCTTGCATACCACTTCCACAAATTTAATCCACATGGTGTCACCGGCATTGTGGCTATCGCAGAATCGCATCTTTCCGTACATACTTGGCCTGAGTTTAACTATGCGGCTATAGATGTTTTTACATGCAGAGGCATAGACCCATATAAGGCTACCGAGATTATCATCGAAGCTTTGAAGCCTGAAAAGTACTTCACAATAACCCTCTCACGGGGGGAGCCATATACCGAAGAACGAGATGCTTGATGGCCCCGAGGAGGGGTCATCGGAAAACCTCCTCGGGGTCAGCAGAACGGCGCCTTTGGCGCCCAAAATCGATGTTATCTCTTCTTCTTTTTTAGATTCTTTGGGGAATATCTTTTTTAATGGCTTCTATGCATATAAAGTCTTTTGGTTCTAGTCCAGCCTCAGCGATTTTCGTTATCTTGAAACCTGTTTCTTTGAGCATGGCTATAATTTCGTCAATTGTGTAGAACTTTGCTGAGGAATAAAATCTGTGCCCCCTACTAGCTTTTTCTAAGTATAGTTGGCCTAGGGGATAGTCCCTGGGAATCAGACCTATATACAGTTTTCCCTCATCCCTTAATACTCGATTCGCCTCTTTAAGAACAGCAATTGGATTCTCAACAAAACATATTGTTACGATTATAAATACTGCGCCAAAGAAATTATCGGGAAATGGTAGTTTTTCTCCTCTCCCTATAATCGATATTATTCCTCGCCTCCTAGCAAATCTTATCATGTTCTCTGCTGGGTCTACTCCGTATTCTATGCCCAGCTCGTATGCGAAGCGGCCTGTACCGACTCCTATTTCGAGCCATGGTTTGGGAGCATCCACGATTCTTCTGAAACACTCTACCTCTTTCATAAATTCTTCTTTATGCTCCTCATACCACCTATCATAATCCTCCGCATACATATCAAAGATTTTCTCACTCATAAACAACACCTAATCCAAATAATCTTGCTACATGGCTAAGTTCAGAGATATGATCCCCATATATCATAACTATGTGGTGTGCAAATTCTCCAGAAAAGATACTTATCGGTTTTCTTTCGATTTCCACTACAACTTGGTTCCTGCAGAATTCCTCGGAAAATTTCTTTCCCCTCACAATACGACCTCTTGCTAGGAACATCTTGGTGAAGCTAGGATCCACTTTGAGTATAGTTACCACAGTATTCTCTTTGAAATCTCCCTGAACTGCGTAGCCTTTACCAGTTTCAAAGTGAGAAACCAACTTCGCTACGGATTCGAAAAGTTTTGAAGCCGCTGTACAGTGCGCTAAAATGAGCTTATTTTCTTCGTTTATTGTTATGGGATTCGCCATAAATGGGAACTCGCCAGTTATCTCCCTAGCGAGAAGCATTGTCACTATCGCGGCTAGATCGGCCTCACATCCAAAAATTTTGCCTTTGTCTAAGAGGTCCGAAACTATTAGACATGGTGTGGCATCTGTTCTTAGAATTATTGGAAAGCATCTTATACCCCCCGCAACAGCACCCTCACATAATTCCATAGCCACTGAATACATCTTAGCGATAGTCTCATCAACATTGGCTCCGACTTTAGCTTCCTTCGGCATATCAGATATTCTCCTCAGGATCTCTCTATTTGGTTTGGCGTTTTCTAGTTTTTTCAGAAACGCCTTAAGTGGTATTGTTTCCACAGTCAATCCAAATTTCTCATTAAGATTTTTGACCTCATATCCCTCTTCGCTTAGGTATTCTTCTGGCACTCCTATAAGCACTATCTTTCCAGGCGTAAGCGAAATTAGTCTCTTAGTCCCAAGAATGACCTTTCTTATCGTATTCCAAGGCAACTCGTGGACATCTCCATGTATGTGCCATATCCTCTTATTGGCTCTCGAGAGAATATATAATGCGTGAAGAGCCGATGCTAAAGCGTTTTGCTTAGTATTTGATATTAAGATTAGTATATTTCCGAGCTCTCCTAGTCGGGTTATTAGTCTTCTAGTACCCCCAGTAAGTACCATTGCTATCAGAATCCTAAAGTTCTTCAGTTTTTCAATAATTTTTTCTAAGGAATTCTCATCCAATACGATACCGAAGTCGTCTTGATAAACACCATGTAGAGCTTGTCTAGCATATTTATACACATCCTTTATCGCCTCTGATTGGTAGCGTGTCGCGACTCCTATTAGAGCTATCATGGACTAGGCACCACCAAGGATTCTCCAAAGCTCATCAATCGGTGGTGAAGCGATCCGGATTCTTTCACCTGACCTCTTAATTAGAGTTCTTCCGCTCTCCTTAATATATCCTATTATCGACGCATCTATGCTTTCTTTCTTGAGAGTTTTGATGGCCTCATCAGCATATTCTCTGTGAATAGCAACGATTAGTGTGCCCGAGGAGATAAGTTTTAGTGGATCTATCTTGAGATTCTCTGCTAGTGCCTCTGTTTCTTCTCTAACAATAACATTCTCTTCATAGATCTCAAAGCCTACTTTTGATGCTTCAGAGATTTCATATATGGCACCCAATACGCCGCCTTCGGTAGCATCGTGCATTGCATGTATTTTGTCTATGCCTATCCTCAAAATTGTTTGAACATCTTTGCCTATGCTGATCATTTTTTTGAGCTCTGAGGTTTTCCTTAGAAGTTCTTTTGGTAGCCCCAACTTATGCCCAATCTCTCCTGCGAGTATCCAAGTACCCTCAATCCCCGCACCTTTTGTCATTATAATCGCATCGCCGGGTCTAGCATTTCTATTTGAGATATACTTTCCTGGAATCAATGGTGTTCCTATCATTGTTCCAACAACTACTATTTCAGTGACTCTATCCGTAAGTTCTGTATGTCCAGCTATGAGGGAGGCTCCAATCTCCTTTAATCCCTCTCTAATACTGTACATCACGGATAATATGTTGTCTTCTGTGGAGTTTCTTGGGAAGAGAAGTGTGACCACATACCATCTCGGTTTTCCAGCACATGCGTATATATCATTTGCATTCACATGTACTGAGAGCCAGCCAATATCCTTTGATGTGCCAGTTATGGGATCGCAGGCCGCTATCACTACATTATCCTTAGTTCTCACGATTGCTGCGTCTATGCCTATTCCTGGCCCTATGAGAACATCCTCGCCCATCGGCGCCAAGCGTAGTATTCTCTGGAGAACTTCCATAGGTATTTTCCCAAGAGGGAGTCTTCGCAATTCACTCTGTACCTCCCATAGCCTTAAACCATCTCTTCGCTGTGAGAAGTTCTATTACCTTATTTGAGGGTGTAGACGAATCGACATATATTAATTTGTTTATCTCTAAGTGCATGAGTTCTGCGTATATTTCGTGTTTTGAGACCGATTTGTATTGTTCCATGAGTTTGTTAATAAGTTCTCTTTCTGTTATTCTTCCTCCCTTCTTCTCCAGTATTTCTAGAATAGCTATTCGAAGCGGTCTTTCCCATATAGTTGTTTTTCTGCTTCTTGATGTCATTTTTCCCACCAGTTATGATACACCAATAGCTCTGATTAGGGTGTGATAGATTTCTTCTATTTGCTTAAAGTTTCCGCGAAGGAAGCTAAGAAGTTCCTTTATGTCTTCGTCAGCGTGAGCAAATAAAAGTTTGTTTCTTATGTCCACTAACCGTAGAAGCATTCCCTCATACTCCTTGTCAACTATCCCACTTCTAATCAGAAAAAGAAAGAGATCGTTATAGTTTAGTGGATTATGGTCTTTAATGATGGATAGGTAATTAGCTAGACTAAGCAAGCCTTGAACCAGGAAGAGGGTTGCTCCCTTCAAAGCATATGTTTTTGTCTCAGACTGCACAATCTCGCTGTCCTCCTTCTCCAAGATCTCCTTTAGAGTTTTGAATGCGTCTTCTATCATCCTATAAGGTCTCTTTAGGATTCCCTCTTCGCGATCAGCGGACATAAAAACACCTGTTCTAGGGCCTAAGGTGTTAAGATTTCCTTAACTCTCCTTTTTATGATCAGACTCATTTTCTCATTAACAAAAAACTGGAAATCCATGCTCACCGTCAATATTCCCGCCAGTATCGCATCGCTGAGATCCTTATCTGATACATAGAGAATTTTTGATTTTTCTTTTACCTGCTTGAGATGCTGAGGATGTAGGTCTGAAACAAAGAGCACAGTGCACTTCGCTGGTTTGAACAAGTAGCTGAAATTGTCCTCAATCTCCTTTCTTTCTTCTGGGCTTAGCTCTTTAGACGCAAGGATGTATATTGTTGATTTCTCTATTCCTTTGAGTTCATATATCAGTATTATGCCAAATCTCTCAGCCATCTTTCTTAATTCCTCCTCGGCTTCACCACTCAAAACCGTTCCCCCCGTAGCAGAAAGCCTTAAAATTTCTAAATGCTATTTAGCAGATTTAACACTATCTATATCCGATTCTATACTTAAAAAAGGATTTAGGGCTACATCAATTTTGTCTTAGGACGAAGCAATGTGTCTGGTCTTCTGTTTAAGCCACAGAATCACTTCAGTGATAATACTTCTGATATATCTAGCCATGTATCTAAGACCCACCAACCGGTGTATTATCATTAGTATTAGGAGAAGTACTATTAATACTACGATCAATATAAATGTTGTGTATCCTATATGTGCTATTATCGCTGCTAAGAATATGTATGCTAGCCCATATAGATACCCTAGAGATCCATTGATTAGTAGCCATTTTATACTTACTTTATAATAGTCATTATTCGATATTGGATGTCCTCCCTTCCGGGCGGCAGATAATGCTAATAAATTCTGAGGGGCTGAGTATGGGTTTAATCCACCTCCAATATTGCATGCTAATATTAGAAGCATCCAGAAGAGCCCCGCGTATGGAGCATATTGAGCCTTGTCGAGTAGTATTTTAACAATTGGTATTAGCACTAGGACATAGGGGATATTATCCACAAAGCCACTAATTATCACCGAGATCCAGAAGAGGAGAGACAGAAGAATTATAAAGTTCCCCCCAGAGATTCCTATTAGGCCATTCGCTATGCCTTCTAATATATGGGTCTCGGATAGAGCGGCAACAATAATATAGAATCCGACAAAGAAGAGAAGTGTGTCCCAGTCTACATCTCTAAGAAGCTCATCTGGTTTCGAATATACAGCTAGGCAGAGAACCGCAAATAATAGCGATACTATTATCAGGACCCTAAAAACGATGAACCCCATAATCATCCCCACTATTGCTATTGCCGATAGATAGAATTCTGTCCTATCCTTAACGAAGAGCCATTCATCCAATTCCATTATTGCTAATGCTCTAATAGGATCTACAGTCCTCTGAGGCGAAAAAACTCTGAACAAAAGCCACGTACTTATCAAAAAGGAAATTGCTGCGAATGGCAACAAGTTAACTATGAAGAACCCGAAGGTGAGTCCAGTTTCCTCGGCTATGATGATATTAGGAACAGCTGATATTAGAGTTGATGAGGCACCAACGTTCACAATGAATATCTCCATAATTATGTAGGGCTTCGGATCTATTTTCAGGATATCACATATTGCGAGTGTCAGAGAAACAACCACCAACACAGTCGCTATAGCTATTACGGCGATATTTGCAAGAAAGGTAAATACAGCTAGTATGAAGTACAGTTTTATTGGGTCGCCACCAGAGAGCTTTGCCACTTTAACACCTATGAAATAGAATAATCCTGATCTCAGACCTAGAGAAGCCACAATTATTATTCCTAGAAGCGTTAGTATTGTATCAAGCTCTACATGATGAATAAAATATCCCAGGTCGTAACCACTTAGGAAAAACGCAATAAGGATAAGGGTTGCTCCTAGGAGGGCTGCCGTTGCTCTTGTTAGGAGTTCAGTAGCTATAAGAAATATTGCCAGTATAAAAACTAGGAGGGAAACTATTGCCAGTATACTTAGACCAACGAGGACACTTATTATCACCGTTAGACATACTAACCCTACTAGCATGCCTAGTAGTCTATTCGATACCCTCCTCTCTATCATCGATAATACCCATGCAATAGTTATCAGATGTCTCTTCGACGCTGTGAGCAAATGCTCAATTGAATACTGTCTATTGCATGTTCCCCATTATTTTATCGATATGGATATGAGTTAATAATTTTAGGTGGTTAATCTTGAATGCTAGCAACTTAGTAACACAAAAACTCTTGAAAAAAGCAAAAAGTTACCTTCATAATACATATGCTCCTTACTCTAAGATAAGAGTTGTTGCTGTGCTGGAAACTGAGAAGGGGATCTTCATAGGGACAAACATAGAGAACGCATCATACAGTTTAACGATATGTGCTGAGCGTACAGCATTCTTTAAAGCTATTTCGGAGGGAGCAAGAAGGTTCTATAGGATCCTGATATATTCTCCCGACATAATACCATATCCCTGCGGTGCGTGCAGGCAAGTGATGAGCGAATTCGTTGATGATGACTTTGAGGTCATAATATGTTCAGAAAACAAAAAACCGATATTGTTAAGGTTCGCAGAATTATTCCCATATAGGTTCTCTATTTCTGAGACATACGGCGCCGAATATGGATAAACCAAACCAGCAAAGTCCAGGCGAGAACCTTAAACGCATAGTTTATGTTATAGCCAGTCTTTGCTGATGTCTCAACATATTGAACCGGAAAGCCCAGGACTTTAGACAGGCTCTCAGCATATCTTTTTCCAGCTTCTGGTGGGAGACATCCAGGTTTTATTCCACGAAGATCTACTTTATTTCCAACCAGTATAAATGGGTATACTCCTGCATTCTTCCAGAACTCCTCAATCCAATTTTTGACATTGTAGAATGTTTCGGCTCTGGAAACATCAAAAACAACGATAGCTCCTTTAGCACCGCGGTAATAGACGGGTCTTATACTCCCAAATGTCGGTTGTCCAGCAATATCAAATATTTGCCAAATGAAATGAGCCCTGCCCAGTTTAGGAAACTCATATACCTCCTTCTTCACATAGAAATCGGCACCAATCGTAGCTTTGTAGTTACCTTTGAAGCCTTCTCCTAAATAGCGTTTTGCAATAGAGGTCTTACCAACAGCACCATCACCAAGAAAAACGATTTTTGCACGGACAGTTATTGGTTTTAACATGCTGACCAACCAACAGTACCCACTGAGTATCTTTTCCAAGCTACCTAGTTAATATACTTAGATACAATCAATCTACATAATATAACACATAAAAACAGCCTTTATATCCTCCAGTACGCAAAAACCGTGAATAAAAGAACACTCACCTATACACATCCAGAAAATAAGATCATAATGCTGAAACCCTTAGAGAATATCCTAACTCATTCCATAGAATCCACAATGGGGGGCTGATAGCACGATTATGAACACCAAATGATGTTGATGATGACAGCATAGTATAGTTCCTCGGAACATATGGAGGTTTCTTAGATATAGCTTCGTTTTTAAATAGTTCATTTGATATTAGACAAGTAGCAAACATACTAGCAAACGGTGAAAAACAATGGCCGAAAGCGAAATTCCCACGATCTACGTAGGCAAAAAGCCTATTGTAAGATATTTGATGGCCGCCATATCAATATTGCTGAACGAAAAACCCGAGAAGATAAGAATCAGTGCTCGTGGCCGCATGATCAGTAAAGCTGTCGACGTAGCCGAAATGCTAAGAACACGCTACCTACCAGGAATCGTCGACATAGAATTTATTAAGACAGGTACTGAGGAACTAGAGAACCCCAATCAGCCTGGAAAAATGAACAGAGTATCCACAATAGAGATCATCCTCAAGAGAACTGGTGAGATCTCAATCTCCAAATAGATTCCTAACTGTATTGCACCATTGTACCACTACCTCTTTTTTTCTATCTTGTCCCCCAGCAGATATTTAGGCTATCCTCCCAATCGGAATTCTTCCCATACAATAGTTAGGAGACCAAATTTATTTATCGGTGTTGACTCATCAATCGCCGAAGTGAAAATTAAAATTCCGCTAAGGCTTTTTCCCTATTTTAAATCTTCGAATTTCGCTGTTCTAGCCTCACCAAGACAGCGATGTTATATGCTAGGAACATCACCGCAATCTCGGTCGCAAAACCCTCAAGAACAGGCGAACGAACAAAGCCGCAGCCAAGAGCCTTAATAGAGCAGAAAAGAGACTCAACCAAAGACCTAACATTGCCCCTCTCAGCCCTCAAAGCATCATAGTTCCTCTTAGACAATAAACGAATACCAGACCTAGGCCTAAGCTTACCTCCACGCACGTCGATACATAGCACTAGATGACGTTTGGCCGCACGCAACATGAGCCCGAAGAGTCAAATCCCTTGTCACCAACAAGCCTATCAAAAAGCCCAGAATCAGCAATTCTATCCAGAATCCCTTCAGCCATTCTGACATCGTGCATCGCGTCATAATCTACGCCAACCGTGAATATGGCATCCACGTCTGGACTATAAACGGCAATCACCTTCGCATACATTTTCTTCTTACGGCCAATTCGATCCTCATAGTGGCTACTCGCACGGCTTCGCTTGAAGCCGGTAGTGTCGATGATAGCAATGCTCTTAGGAACTCCCCCTGAGCTTGGCAATAAGCCTATATGTGTACTCGATGAGTTCTCGGACGAGAGGGCCGAGGTTTTTTCGCCACCTGCTGAGTGTTGTCTTTGAGACCGGCCATTTTAGGCCTAGGAGCTTTCTCAGTTCTGGGCTTTTCCTCAGGCTCTGCTCCATCCTTATGAGGGATAGCCCTGCGAGCACCATGTATGCTATGACTGTGATCTTATGTAGAGTGGTGTGCCGTGTCGCCCCCTCTGCCCTATTCTATCCTTCTTACCTAGCATCTTTCTTGCCGTTCGCTTCAGTTTGAGTATAAGCCTTTTAAGTGGAATATCATATATCTTCATGGGGCCTGGCCCTCTGGCAGCTATGGGGTCAGTAATATATGCGTAATACTGTCTATATTGGGCCGGGCCCTATCAACATCTACCATAAAACGAATTTAGGGAAGAAGCCAAATCCGTCTTTATGTTCTTGATTAAATTGCTATTGAGAGCCCCAAAGACTGATAACTTGAAAGTTTTTGGAAAAGACAGGAGTATTATGGTTTGTATGGATCAAAAAAACACCAAATATATATCGTTGATAAGACGCAATTATAGATTTATAGAATATTTTCAGGCCTCTAAAAACGAAAAGAATTTAAACTAAAATGGTATGAACAAGGAGATATTAACATATCTAAAATCTTTTACTTTTCTTCCTAAGGATTACGTATATGGCTCCTAATAGTGTGGTTATGGATACCACCAATGATGCCCTCATTAAAGCATCTCCCTGGGCTACCTCATTGTTCTCTCCAGTACTTTGACTATGTGATAAGTTGCCTCCCGGGTCAAGACCCCAGAAGACCTCCACGCCATCGGGGATACCATCGCCATCAGTATCACTATTTGTGGGATCAGTTCCAATTTTAGCCTCGGAGTAATCTGATAAGAAGTCCATATCGCTATCAATCGCAAACTGGTTGCGCTGTTTTTCGAATGAGAAGTCCCCGCTTTCACCTTGCCAATAAATTCGGAAACCACTATTCTTAACATCAAGAGCATATAGCTCGCCATAAACATTTCCGACAACTATTTCTAGATCCAAATTGTCGTCAAGATCTGCAAGTATGGGGGGAGAAACTGAGGTATTTATCCAGTAGCGCCAAAGTAATGAGCCATTCTCACCATTCAGAGCAAATAGATAACCATCTGCGAAGGAAGTAAGAATAATATCTAAGCGATTATCACCATCAATATCTCCGAGCGCTGGAGGATTTGAAATAGCATCATAGTCCTCGTCGAATCTCCATATCAAAGAACCATCAGTACCATCCAAACAGTAAATAATACTAATATAATAATAGGGAAAAACCCCCTCAGCACCACTCACAACCACCTCAGATAGCCCATCGCCATCCAGATCTCCAATGGCAGGAACAAAGAAGTCTGGGCCGAGATCGGTTACATAACGCCATATAACGGAGCCGGTAGAACCATCTAGGCAAAATATTGTTGAATTCTCCTTATCGCCAAAAGTTCCAGCTATCACCTCTAGATCTCCATCTCCGTTAAGATCGCCCATAGCAATACAGCCACATACCCAGCGCCTTTGGGTATCAAATTTCCATAGTAATGAGCCGTCCTCACCATTATAAGCATAGACATAACCATGGAAATCTCCAAAAACTAGCTCTAATTTCCCATCACCATCTACATCGCCTTGCGCTATGGTGTTCCCAACAATAGCATCGAAATATCGTCTCCAAATCAGCGATCCATCTTCCCCATCTAGAACATATATGTAACCACCAGAGGTACTGAGAGTAACTTCAAGCTCGCCGTCACCATCAACATCTCCGAGGGAGATGTCAGGTATACGGCCCATTACACGGAATCTCCAAATTTCAGAGCCATCCTCACCATTTATGGCACATACACTTATGCCTCTCGAAACTATGATCTCTGGTTTGCCATCCAGATCAACATCGCCTAAGGCTAGGGAGTCATAGAATTCTCCTTCTCTTTTCCATTGGATTCTTCCATTCTCCCCATTTAATACATACAGTGCTCTCCCAGAATCCACAACAATGATTTCTGGTTTATGATCTCCATCGACATCACCTGCCAAGTATCTTACAATCTCTTTTACCTTAAATTTCCATAGTACTGATAGAACACTTTCAGATGTTTTAGTACGATTCTCATTATTCTGAGTAACTACAATAAAAGCGGATAGCAAAATCAATAACATCATTATGCCAAGTAATACCCTCCTAATCATTCAACTCACCAAATGCTAACGCATCTATCTCTGGGTAGCCGTGCTCACCACCACTAATCTCATACAGCGTAAAGTATGTTGATGGATTCCCATCAGCTTCAACTGGATACATACTCCATTGGGACGTTGTACACCAATAAAAAGCATTGTTAAACGCATCCTCCATATAAACATACCCTCTTCTGATAATGCCATCTATAAGAAAATAATGTGTAAAGACACCATGTCCCAACTCTGGATCTTCATATGCTAGGTGATACTCATCGGAGGCTAGGGCTACATACCTAGTTGTTTTATCCCCAAGAATCCTCATCCCTCCCATGTAGCAGGCATCAAAGAAATAGAACACATGGTCAGAGTCCAAACTATCATCAAAATCATCAAAGTATTCCTCCGTCAAACAGACATTATCTGATAATACGATTGCCGATACTCCTGAGTCTACATCATAATATCCATGCCCAGCATATATTATTGCAACCCAATCATCTCCATCTTCTTTGCTCAACAACGTTCGAAGAGTCATGTCAACATCATACGACGTGACATACCCTATCAAATATATGACCTCATATCCGTGTTCCTCCAGATAGTCTCTCCAAGAGAGAGCATCATCGTCAGAGAAACTAAGGCTAGAACCCGCGTATTCCGTCACCCCTATGCATACAGCATATTTTTCTAGTTTCCCATCGGGAGGATCGCTGGGTGGTGGGAAGGATCCATCATTAATTAGTTGCTGTGGAACAATATCCTTAATTTTTCGATAGTGCTTACCGTTGGAGAATACATTGATAGGAAGTATTGAATATGAAATTAATAATAAAAAGAGAAATAAAAATAGCTTTTCATAGCTAGCACCGAGACGTAGCGCCATTTTAATCTATGTTATAATACAATCATGCCGCCTCTTTTTTAAATTTGGTATATATGTTCTATGAAATCTTGAACAAAATAGGGTGTTATGCATGTTATTGTCATGTTCTTTGTATTTTTCGGGATGATAGTGCTCTTCTATACTTCCTAATGTAGTAGACCACAACAGCAGTAACTATGTCAGACAGAAAATTTGATTTTTCGTGGAGGCTGTCCCTGTCTAATCTAGGCTTCGATGTTATTTGTTTTGTCTGTTCCATGATTATCCACCGTCCCATTCAACGAAAAACCACGACAATGGGCGAATGATAATAACGCACACTAATCATAGCATATGATTAAAAACAGACGTATCGAAGATGGCGTCCCTATTCAACCTAATCCTCAACAACAAGATTTGTGTTATGCGTCTGAAGCGCTTTCCACCTAAGGCCTCAGGTGGGTGTCCCATATGGGACAGGCCTAAAACAATCAGCATCATCAGTTATGTTGCATGTAGCTTATATGCCTATAAACAATAGTGATGAAAAATATGCTTGCTATCTCATGAGTGTCCCACAACTTTTCATATTTGGTGGCGTAGGGACATTAACATCGGGTGTTTGAGTTCTCAGCCTACATGCGTGCTTTCTTTGCTCATTGTTTGTTATGGAAATTTGTTTGCCCCATATTTTGTTCTATATGTATTGCTTTGTTAATCAATACATTTTTTCTGACTAATCTTCGGATTAGGTAGGGGCTTATAGAGTGGATGGGAGGGGTCTTGCCAAAAAACGCTGGGGGAATATTTGGAGGAAATATGTAGAATTTTATAGTGTGGATGCTTTTGCTTTGGTTCTTTCGGCGAGTTCTCTATCTATGAGGCCTCTGTTGTGGAGTTCTTTTGCTCCTGTATACAGGCCATTTGATAGTTGCCTGTTGATTTTTTCCTCGGATTTCCTTATTCCGAGTCTAGTAATTATTCCTCTGGTTAGGCCTCCGAGGAAGCCCACAATGATCTTGTAGGCTTTTCTTATTCCTCTTTTCGCGTAGTCTCCGGCTCTTACGAGGACGTTGTAGATGGAGTTTTCGGATCCTGGCGGGTTTTTGTTGCGTATTCGACAAAGTCTTTGTATATATGGATTCCATCGAGCTTCAATACTTCTGTCAGTCCCTTGAACAGTTCGGTAGCTGGGGCATATCCTGGGATTATTGATAATGCCAGTCCTCCAAAGAAGCTTGCCAAAGAAATCATTGCAGTTTTCTTGTTATTCAATGATTTCTCTACGTTCTCTAAATGCTCCATAACTTCTTTGTTTCCATAATGACTGAAGAACTTCTTCGCTACTCTCACCCATTTCTTTATTTTCCTTCTCTTCGGATACCAGGAAGCAACAGATACTCCTCCAAAAACCACCGCTGCTATAATTCCTCCCACATAGAGCCCAATAAGAATTCCTGCAGTTTTGAGAAGAGATGGGAGGGTTTTACCCCCATAATATGGCCAATTTCTTTCAGAAGTGGAGGAATCCCAGCCATTATTGTAGGCTTCGCCATTAGCAAAATCATATAAATTAACTCTTGCTCCGACATCATCAGTCACAGTTCTGTTTGGTATCCCTCCAGCATAATTTCCCAAAGCATATCCAGCAATAATTCCAGCAATCACTCCTAAAGCGAGCAATACATACTTCTTAAACTTGCTTTTTTTCCTGGACTTGGCAATAGATTAAGACCATCTATCAAAATCTTGTAGGCTACCCTCCTCACCAACTCCCTATCCCCACTCCCCAATATCTCCCTAAAGTTCTTTTTTATATAATCCAAAGTCAGCCCCGAGGGCATCCCTTAGCTAGGGTTGATAGGACGCTTCTCCAGACCCAAAACGGAAAGCAACATGTGATTAGAAGTGTTGGATAAGACTCAGATTTTATATATTATCCATGTTGCCCGCCGCAATCCTAGCCATACTAATCATACTTCTGGCGATTAGGACAGGCCGCAGGCCCCGATGCCCAAACCGCGGAAGACGGATGAGGAAAAACGGAAGATACTGGAGAAAGAAGGATAAGAGATGGGTACAAAGGTACTACTGCCCGAACTGCGGGAAGACCATAGTATCCCCACGACTAGAGAAGCCGGAAAACCCCAGGTGCAGAAAATGCGGCAGAACCATGAGGAGCCATGGGTCATACAGGAGAAAATCGGACGGCGTCACAGTCAAAAGATACTACTGCCCAAACTGCCGCATAACACTCCAAGTCCCAATACGCTCCAAGAAGAAGCGTAGAGCCTCCAAGCACCCCCTAATATTCCTAGACAAGATCATGGGCTTTCTGGGCCTAATCAAGCAGTGCCCATACTGCGGCGGTAGAGCGATTAGATATGGTCGCGATAGGCTCAAATCCGGCTTCATAGTTCAGATATACAAGTGTAAGATGTGCGGCCGAAGGTTTAGGCTCACAACATTCATTAGAATCCTGCTACGCAGGATATACCCGCAGTCGCCGTGTTGCCATCACGAATCCGTTAGATGCGGCCGCAGCAAGAACAAGCAGAGGTTCAAGTGCAAGAAGTGCGGAAGAACATTCATCAGCAAGATCTCGCTGAAAATGGTGAGGACGATGCTTAAGCCGTCTCTGGATCAGGCAAGAAAGTTCTTTCTTCCGTTGGCAAGCTTCGTTCTCCGTCTCTTTGGTGAGACAAGGGGTGTGGGCAGAGGAATCCTTAGAGCGATAGAGCTGGGGCTGCGGTGGGTGCGTCTCCATAGTAGCTATAGCAGCCTTGAGACCACTCTTGTATCATCTAGGGCATTCTCCATAAGTCTAGATGACGCACCAGATGACAATACGATTCAGCGATGGGTAAACCGGATGGATATCTCTGTTCTCCAGGAACTGATAGATTTCACCTACAGCCTGGCTAAGCGCTATGTCCCGAAGGCCACCGGTCGGACCTTAGACCTACTAATACTCGGCGTTGATTCAACTGCGGTCACTATAGTCGCTCCGTGGTACCCCCAGAATTCGAAGGTCATAGAATTTCACGTCAGAGCGGACCTGGATCTACAAATGGTGTGCGAGATAAGCTTTGACGGGCCTCCAGACCCTCCAGACATAGAGGGTCAGACCGGTATTGTTGGTCTCGCTCTCGGAGACTCTGTCTACTTCCAGAAGAGCTTCGTCAGCGGGCACCTTAGTAGGGGGATCTTGCTTGTCGCTAGACCCAAAAATGTTAGGTATTCAGATCCCCTACTGAGGGCTGTAGAGTGGCTGTTCAACAGATATCTACGGGTGATATACAGAGTTCGTGGGCTCGTCGAGGCCGTAATCTCAAGGCTGGCTCCCCATACGAATAGGGCTCGATTCTCATCGCCACGTGGCTATCGGGTAGAAACATTGCTGAGAGGTCTCTCGCAGAACATATTGTCCCTTGGATGCGTCTTGGATCGCTACATCAGGGAGACTTGGGGACTAACCATCGGTGATGTTGTTCGGCTTGCTAGGAGGTCTTCAGAGGACGAAAGAGAGGCTTTCGACACCTTCTATCACATGTTGCTTTCCGTTTTGGGTCTGGAGAAGCGTCCTATCAACCCTAGCTAAGGGATACCCTCGCTCCGAAGAGGTCGTTTGGTGGGAGGTTGTTTTTTTCTCTTTCGATTGGGTCTTTCGGCACATTTGGCCATCTGTTGTGGATTTTTAGAATTGTTCTTCCTGTTCCGTCGATGGTGTCCATGACTACGCCGTTCAGCATTCCTCTTCTATATTCTGGATCCATTATTCTTCCCCTATCTATTAGGTGTAGCGGATATACTTCGTCTAGTCCGTTTTCCCATGCTATCTGGAACGGGTTTTTTATCGGCGATATGACCTCCCTCGCCTCCCAATCCATCAGGAATACTGCATATCCTCCCCTCTTCGCCATTGTTACCCACAGGATATTGTGTTCTTCGCCATCTATTTTCGCTGTGAAGCTCAATGTGAGTGCTTGTCTCGCTATTTCCTTGTTTGGTCGTGTCTTTATTATCGCCTCTCTGACCTGCTCGTATGTTATTATGTCTATTAGCTCTCTGCTCGGCAGTTCGTATATTCTGAATTCTCCCAGTGCTTTTACGCATAGTATTTTTTCGTCGTCTGTTATCGATGGTATGCCGCTTGCCCATCTTCCGCCCATCATTGCTGTTAGTCTGTCTATTTCTTTGTCGTTTAGTTGGTATAGTCCTCCGAACCTCATCATTGGTCTGTATTCTTTTCTCAGTAATGGTTTTCCTATCCAGTATTCTTTCTCCATTGCCATGTGTAGTGGTATTGTTCCCGTGGCGTATGCTTCCATCTCTTTGAGGTCTATTAGTTCCACTGTAGGGTCTCTTCCACTCCCTATGGCTACCCACCTTGGATTTTCCTTCTTTGCGTGTATTGGCTGTTTAAAGATTATGCTTGTTAGTATTGTTTTTGGGGTTGTCCGTTGTCGTTTATTATTTCTATTTTGCTTGACCATGTCTGTGTTTTTGTTAGTGGTGTTGGTTTTGTTTTTGGTTTTGACCCGTTTATCGCTACTAGTATCATTTTTCTCACTACTATTGTTTCTCTTGACAATATAAGTGGTTATCGTCACTTTTAAGTGGTGGTTGTTTAGGTGTTTCTGATTTTGATAAGTATGTTGGATAGGGTTTCCCTGTTGTCCCGTAATAGAGAGGTGTGAGTATCGGCGTCTGCTTCGGAGGATATTGATGCTTGTTGTTGATGTTGAGGAGGTTGCGTGGTTTCGGGTTTGGGAATCGTATTAGGATTTTTGTGTCGATCTGAGCTGCGATCTTAGGATTGTTTATGTTTTCTAGGTGTATTAGGGAGGTCCTAGAGGTATTTTCTTTGTTTGATAGATGTGTGTTTGGCACCATTCCTAATAGCTATCGGAGACAGACTAGGAAAAAATTATGGTTAAACACAACGCGATAATCAATAATAAAAACAACATGGAGGATGCTAGGCATGCTCAGCGGGGAATCAGAAATATGCTTTAAACTGACCAGCTTATAACAGTTTTAACTGCTTGTGTCTTTTCTCCTATGCATAGAAATTTTTAATAACATTAATCTGTATATAGATTGTATCAATGTCGGGCATATTCTATCATGTTTGAAGAGCTATTATCTTAGAAAACTTTGTAGACGGGGAGATCGGAATGGCATCTAATAAGTTTGAGGATACTTCTGGGTGGGGAGCAATACTGGGGGCGATCGCGGGCATACTTATCGGTCTCTTCGTTGCTGGAGCCATAGGAGCAATCATAGCATCGATCATTGGGGGGTCCTGTGGTGACGCAGCAGAGGAGTCTATCAAGCGAAGAAAGAAGAAAAATCCTAGTAGAACTAGTTCATAAAATCTATATGATCAATGCTGGTTTTGTGTTATCTCTTCTAGCCACACTACTAATTATCATATTTAGGGAGCTCCTGTTTAAAGTAACAGAACAATCATTGTTTCTAAGCTTATCCGCGATAATTGGTACCGCTATGTTCTATGGAAGAATCACCAGAAAATACAAACTAGTCATCAGCGCAATACTGAGTGACAAAATAACAAGTCCCGAGGAAATCCCAGGTCTTTACCCAATAAAACTACCAGAGCTCACTAAGCGGAACATAATAGCACTCACAGCTCTACTATTAATCCTACTGATCATAATCCTGTCACTCTACAACAACGGGATAGCCACTCTGTAGAAATACCCATCGAAATATCACCTCCCCAACCCACACGTTTTACCGTAGAAACAATACTTTTCCCCTCTCAGCATGGCACCAATTTTTCGTTTTACTTACGCAACATAACTATCTATGCGAGAACTTTACATAGCCAACGGTCTCTAAAAGAAAGCAAATCCACAACAAAGATAATGCCATGCCCCAATAATAAAGCACCTAAACATAAAAACTTACCAGCTAGGGTTTCCCCACATAATATTACACATTCGCTCAACCGAAGAACCACCCAGCCTACCAATCAGGTAGCAAACTACCCCGCCTGCCGCTCTCTACCCCATCTCCTAGATCCCCAATCTGCCACTTCCCTCAAAACCCTCTGATCTTCCCTGAGATTCTCAAACACTAATACGCATCTACTCAAGAATTCATGTTGCTTCTGAGGATACATGAACCCCCCACTGCGATGCGTAACCTACTTATAGATCTTTCTAAGTTCTTAAATACGATAAGGGAAAGAAACTCGTAGAATACAAAGAAATCGAGGAGTAAACAACAAGACTACCCAAAGCCAATATGGTAGAACAAAACAACAAGCAAAAAACAACGAAGCAGACTATCTCTTCTCCTTCTTCTTACGGCCAGTCACAAGCTCCCGCAACGAAATACCATTAACCTTAACAACACGATACTTAACACTTGACTTTGCGAGTTTAATACCGTAAGTTTTATTTTATCTGGATGCTATCAATCAGTCCTCCATCCTGGAGTCTTACAAACATTAGATTCGGTAAAAGTCTAATCGACGCACAGATCATCCTCTCATGATTCTTATCGGTTTTAGGCTTAGGAAGAATATCTCGCCCCCCTAGGTAGGGTCTGAAGTTTTTCATCACACACAAACATCGACATTCGTGGCTATATGTGACAAGAATAGTATTGTTTCTTTATAACGGCAAATTCGGATGGTTTGAGCTATCATTAGAGAGCGAGGAGAGCTTCAGATTTCTTAATTTTGTTTTCTATCGGATCTACCTCTAGCCCCAGTCCCTCCAGTGCATGAAGCCCTAAGACTTCATTGTCTTTTTCTTCGGCGAAAACAACAATTGTTGTCGCAATTTCACCCAAACACTCTATAACAGCTTCACCTACCTCCCTCTCAACGATATCTCCATTTATCAACCTAAACTTCCTCTTCTTCATTGGTCTTATTCCAAGGCTTTCCAGTCTCCTTCTTTTAATCCAGGTATAGATGGATCCAGTATCAACAATAATAGTTATCTCGAGATGTTTTTTAAGCTCCTTATCGTATATCTTTATATGTGCCCTAGTAACGCCCATGACGATCACTATTAAACCAAGAGGGAATAATAAAATTTAAACACAACAAATCTATTTGGGGAGTTCTCCTAATTATCTATTTTTTGGAATCGCTGATCGATGGATCTTACATCATTAAAAAGCATGAATATCAACATTCTGCTATCTTAAAGTACTATCTTATGGGTGGTAGGATTGGACAAGAAAAGCTTTAAGGTTTTGCTCCCACTCACGGTGGAGATAGGGTATAGAAGGGAGATAGAGCTACCCGAAGAGGTGATTAAAAAGTGGCTATCTATGCAAAAATCGCGATCAAAAAAAGAGAAGGCACAGAAAAAGAGTACTTAGCCTTGTTAAACACTGGGCGCTGGACTCAGACCATTACCAACAGGAGATACAATACTGATACCATTCATAATAGTGCCGCCAGAAGTCGCTGAGGAGATCGGTATCACCGATCTCAAGAAACTTCCAAAGTTGGGGGAATACTACATGGTAGAGGACACATATATCGTTTGCCTGTACGATCCAGAGGATAGGGTAGTTGTGTATAAAGAGTGCTACATCTTTATTAGACCCACAGAAAATAGAATACTCCTGTCCTTCGAGTTCTTAGCATCCACAGACATCATAATAGATCCCAGAAGAAGATGCTGGATATATCGCCCAGAAGATAAGGAAATAGAAGACTTCTTCAAGGCCAAGAACTATCAGGAGGCCCCCAAAAAGTTACTTAGATTCACCCCCTACTACGACTATGTGGACTAAGATCCCCCCAAACTTTCATCATTTTATAGACCGCATCAAAATGTCCGCTAACTATCCACGCAAACCAGAGAACTGCTTCGAAAAACGCGCTAATACGACAAAACCCAAAAACAAGAAACCAAAAAACAGAATTGACTAC
>Ga0190311_1000127_pt1 | contig 28399 bp, 28 predicted proteins | sample 48700789_MG_FD_165037 | JGI IMG/M metagenome (GOLD analysis project Ga0190311, IMG submission 165037) | Hydrothermal vent sediment bacterial communities from Southern Trench, Guaymas Basin, Mexico - 4870-07-8-9_MG | ecosystem: Environmental > Aquatic > Marine > Hydrothermal vents > Sediment ...
TGATCCCAGAATACAAGAACATAGTGTTCTGCAGGAAAGTATGTAACTGTATAGTTTACAAAGAATACTACTGTAGATGGATCACCCATGTTTACTTCTCCAAGATCAAGAAGTAACTCTGAATTTATAGTCTCATTATCTATATCATGTAATACCCTATAGATTCTTGCACCAGTCCAATTACCATTCGTTTCATCATATCCTTCGATCCTATCCATTAAAACAATTATTGCAACATCATTAGTTGATCCAGCAACTTCCATCTCATTAAAGTCACTGATACCTGCACTCTCAAGATTATTATCAGCATCTAAATAGATCATAATAGTCCATTTATATTGAGTTTGAGAACTACTTATATCTGCACTATATGCTATTAATCCTAAACTTCCTATAGTTGATAATATTAGCAGGACTAGTGTTAAGCATACGGAAAAGGTGATAGCTAAACGCACAAGCCATCACCATATAGTATTGTTACCAAGATCTTATATAAACCTGGTGATCTTTAAGAAAGAATGTCATGAAATGATTTTATGATATATACTTGATATAAATGTCGGTTACTGAAGATCCATGTATTTCAATGTATACAGGCCGGCATGGCATGCCTTTAGGATATTCTACTTCAATAGTTTCTTCATTAACTACATGTGGTTTATATGCTAGATAACCATAGAGGCCCCTCTTCCATACCGTGTAATGTACTGTTCATAATCAAGTAATAACTATTGTAACTGGCTTATTTGTAGAGATAATTATTCCTATTAATAGAAATCTATCATTAATTTATCATTACATTGATATTTCATATAACACTTAACCACTTCGCGTTAATCATGTCTCTTTTAAACAAGATTATTTCTACTGAATGTTCATATATGAGTAATATTGATAAGATCATATTAAGATCATTCCAGCAATAATTGTTATATATAAAGTATTTCTTCATAAATATATTATCCTTGAACAATATCTATTATTTATAATTACTTACTTCTATACATAAAATAATTGATTTACTCAAACTCTAAGTTGTAAAGCATTTTAAGGATTCTTATATTTTCTTCTTGATTAAGTAACTCTATGCAATGGTAAGCATTATATGGTATATATGGAGTATTTGGACTTTTTTCTAATAGATAGTTAATATGTAATTTCCTTAGATATAGTAATGCTAAATCAAAGTTATTTCTATAAAATTCTATGAGGATTCTTCTCCAAATATTCTTTAGCCGTGGAATATATCCCTTAACAGTCTTTAATTCATGCATAATTTCTTTAACTTGCTTTTTATCTATATTTTTAATGCCTTCAAATTCCCTGAATGTCTTATATAACCCGAGGATTCTAGCATAACTATATAGGTCTTTAGGCTGTAGACTTGGTATAAGATCTTTCTTCATAGCTTTAATAATTATGAATAACTCAATATATTTAATTAGACCGATCCTATAAGCTAATTCTCCATACACTCTATCTCCAATTAGTGCAATTTCAAGATTAGTATGTAGTTGTTGGATAGCTTCTTCGAGATCTTTGTTTGACCATTTCCATTTCCTTATCATTTTCTTCCATTTTACTAGTTGATTATAAGGATCATATAATATTTCTCCCTCACGAAGTATTTTCAAGTATAATGTATGTGTAACCCATAGCATATGATCGTCTCTTTCATATAATTGATCTAATAGATATTCATAATAAGTTTTTGGAATAAATGCTAATTCAATATAAGTATTGTCTAATTTAATTAATCTAGGACTTAGTGATTTATTAAATGTTATAATTGCTATATCAACATCACTATATTCGTCATAATCACCTCTTGCATAGGAGCCAAAGAGTATTATGCCAAATAAACTACTACCTACGTATTCAATTGCTTTATCAGTTATATAACTAATATCTATATTCAATTAATGATCCTCAGTAATCATAGTCGGGATGTTCTTTCATTGCTTTAGCAGCTCTACTTGCATCCTTAACTATAGTCCAATATATTCTTGGAATATTTGATTTATAGTAATCAAGCAATTTACTTAACCAAATAGCTGACGGTTTTAATTCTTCAAGTTTGACTGGATTAAGTGTATTCTTGAGTGGTTCAACATCATTATAGCATATTTTATCTATAAAGGATTTTTCTGGTTCAGTATATTTTATTACAAATAGGTCTTTTGTTATGATATCATAAAGTTTAGTTGTTTCTCCAACTTTGTGTTTATCTATTCTCTTGCCTATAAATCCATATTTTCCACGATCTAGTTTTCTTAATTTTGTCAGAATAATTGTATCTCTTTTAAAAATTAGGCCTTCCTTATTAGTATTAATAGCTATATCTCCATTGTATAGCATGTGGAACAAGACTGAGGCAATAAGATTCTTATATAACTCACTATGCTTAACCTTTACGCCTGAATACATTGATTTAAAGCCGCCTACCAAAGCTCTTGAAGAGAAATACTCTGGAAAAATATATACTATCACAGATGAAGGTATAGTTAAGGGATCCCTAATCGGAGGCTTATACAAGATTTAACACGTCACACTACCTTAATTCAGTACTATACTATAACAAAATAGTGTATATATATTTATATACAGACCCCACTATTTAACATCAGAAGCATTATCTATTAAATAAAACAAGTATGGATAATAATTTACTATCAAATGTATAGACAACATAATTATGCGGGCCCGCGGGGATTTGAACCCCGGACTACCGGCTTAGAAGGCCGGCGCCCTATCCTGGCTAGGCCACGGGCCCACTCATTTCTGTCTATAGTTTTGGTAGGGGATAAATTTTTTATTGTTTTGGTGGTTGGTTTTTTCCACATTTTTATATTTATGTAGTCCCATCTTATATATGGTGTATAACATGGTTTAGATGTAGGTTCTAAAGCACCTGATTTTGAGCTTATTGCACATGATGGTTCAAAAGGTAGGACTTAGTGATTTACGTGGCCATTATATTGTTTTATACTTTTATCCGAGAGCTGGTACCAGTGGTTGCACACGAGAAGCTAGGAAATTTAATGAGCTATATGATGAATTTAAGAAATTGGGAGCTGTAGTTTTAGGTATTAGTAATGATCGGCTTGATAAGATCGGTAAATTTGCTAAAGAAATTGATCTAAGATTTAAGTTATTATTATTTGGTAATGATGGCGAGGTTGCTAAATTATATGTTGTATTTAAGATTAGCTGTCGTAGAATAAGTGCTCAAGGAGTAACTTATGTAATTAACCCAGAATCTAGAATAATAAAGGTATTAAAGAATACTAGGCTCCCGGAAAAACACGCTGATCTCTCTGAGATTCTTAATGGATATTATTGAAGCTAAATAATTTATTTTATTCTATTAATTCACATGTATATAAGTCCCGATAGGTAGGTAATTAATTAGCATATAATGTATATTAGAGGATTAAACGCTACATAATTATAGTAATATCTTGATTATACTCTAGTAAAAAGTGATAGAGGTGTATATGTTTTTGTCTAAGAAGTTGAAAAGTGCTAGCCAGCCTGAGACGGAAGAGGGCCTTCAATATCATTTGAGAGTTAAACCTGGCGATGTATCTCGTTATGTCTTAGTTCCTGGGGATCCTGAAAGAGTTAAGAGAATTGCAAGTTTCTGGGATGAAGCATGGCATGTTGCTAGTCACCGAGAATATACAACATATACTGGCCGATATAAAGGAGTGTTGATTAGTGCAACTAGTACGGGTATAGGATCTCCGTCAACGGCTATTGCTATTGAAGAGTTGCTTAGGGTTGGAGCTGATACATTTATACGTGTTGGTACAACTGGCGCGCTCCATAGATGGATTGGTGTTGGAGACATTATCATATCTACTGGTGCTGTAAGGCTAGAGGGTACTAGTAAACAGTATGTTATACCAGAATACCCAGCTATAGCTAGTTATGACGTAGTATTAGCATTAATTGAAGCTGCTGAAACACTTGATATAAAATATCATGTTGGATTATCTGTATCAACTGATTCATTCTATGTTGGCCAAGAGAGACCCGGATATAGAGGTTATTTACCGCCATTTAATAAAGGCCTTGTAGAATTCCTTAAGAGCATTAATGTACTTAATTTTGAGATGGAAGCTGCGACGATCTTTACATTAGCAGGCATCTATGGATTCCGTGCAGGTATGGTGTGTGCAGCTATCGCTAATCGTGAGACGGAGGAATTCATTGTTGATGCAGGTGTTGATGATGCTATTCGTGTAGCTAATGAAGCTGTAAAGATACTCAATGAATGGGATAATCTCAGGGAGGAATTTAGAAGGAAATACATTTCTCCCTCTTTACTAAAGTATTGGTTAGAGAAGAGAAGGAGCTAATGATGAAATATGCCTAGGACTAAAATGATCCATGTAGCCGTAGGTAATCTAAATATAGACATTTCATTATATGTTGATAGGCTTCCAGGACCTGATGAGGCTATAGTATCTAGCGATGCTGCTATTGGTGCTGGTGGTGCAGCATCTAATTATGCCATAGCTGTAACACACTATGGACATAGAGCTTATCTCATTGCCACTACTTCTAGTTACTCATTTGTTGACCATGTATTAATTGATCTTGAAAGACTTGGTGTTAACGTAGCATACGTGAAGAGAGTTGAAGGAGCACCGGGTATAGTATCTATTATTGTCGATCAGAGGAGCGGAGAGAGGATTATGGTTAAATATCGTGGTGTAAACTCATTACTATCACCAAATGATGTACCACGTGAACTCCTTAAGAATGCAAATATAGTTCATATAGCTAGTGTAGAGCCTAGCGTAGCCATTGAGATTGCCCGAAGAGCTAGCAGTTTAGGTATTCTTATAAGCTACGACCCTGGTAGCGGGGCTTTTGAGGCAAGAAATAAGGTTCTTGAAGCAATTAAGTATTCAAACATAGTATTTTTGAACCGTAGTGAAGCTAAAGAACTAGTAGGATCTAACTTACATAAATTGCTCGATATAGGTGCTGATATAGCCGTTATAAAGCGCGGGCCAGGAGGGGCATATGCATTACTTCCAGGGGGTATGGTATATCATGGTCTATCGAAACCCATAAGACCAGTAGTTGATACAACCGGAGCTGGTGATGCATTCGCAGCATTCTTTAATGCTGTCTATCTAGAGAGTCATGATGTTGGTAAAGCATTACAATACGGTGTTGCAGCAGCGACACTGAAGATCTCTTGTCGTGGCAGCCGATTATGTTATGACAGGAGTCTATTTAATAAGCAATTAAATGAAACTGTCATAGAAGTCCTAAAGAATCCTCCTGAATGGGTATTAGAAGATTAGTTCATTTGGAGGCTATAATATAATGCCGTTTAAAACCAGGGATCCATATGGATATTTGATAAAAACATTTGGTAATAAGATAAGAGCATGCTTATTTGCTAAAGGATTATCGATCGACCTAACTGAGATTATTAGGCAAATTGTTGAGCCACCGTCTCCGAAAATGGGGGATCTAGGTATACCTCTCCATAGATATGCTAAGAAGGCTGGTATTAGTCCAAAACAATTAGCTATGGAATGCCAAGATTATATAGCGGATATTGAAGGTATCAGAGATATTAAAGCTATTAATGGCTATCTTAACGTTTTCTATGATAATTCATATCTTACTGTGTTAACGTTTGAATCTTTAAAAACTTATACTAATTATGGATTTAATCCAATAGAGAATCCTTTAAAGATCATTGTTGAGCATACAAGCGCCAATCCCATTCATCCATTGCATATAGGCCATGCACGTAATTCATTTATAGGAGATACACTAGCCAAGTTACTTACAAATCGTGGTCATATAGTACAGACAAGATTCTATATAGATGATACTGGTAGGCAAGTTGCAATACTTGCACTAGGCTATAAATTGCTTGGAGAACCAGATCCTCCGAACGACGTTAAGTCTGATGAATGGCTTGGCAGGATTTATGCTTTAACTAATTTATTAATAGAGCTTAAGAAAGTACGTAATGAGGTAAAGAGCATTGAGATAAAGATTAAAGCTGGATTTGCTGATGAAGACGAGATTGAACGGTATAGAACATTAATAGCTAGACAAGACAGATTAGCAGCTGATATAGGTAGACTATGGGAACTAGATAAGGAGTTATTTGACAAGTTAAGCAAAGCTATTATGGAGTATGAAGGGGATCTTGAGGATGATATTAGAAGGATCATGTTTTCTTATGAGAGAGGAGAAGACTGGGCTAAGAAACTTGTCAGAAGAGTTGTTGAAATCGCCTTAAAGGGTATTCGAAAAACACTAGATAAACTTGGCATTGAATTTGATAAGTGGGATTACGAAAGCGATCTTGTATGGAACGGTTATGTTGAACAGATTATTACGGAAGCTAGAAAAACACCATACTTTACAATTTATAAAGGAGCTGAAGCTCTAGATCTACCTAAGTTAGCTAGCGATAGAGAATTGCTTAAGAGACTTGGTATCAAGATACGTGGAGAAATACCGCCACTTATACTTAGAAGAAGTGATGGTACGACACTTTATACTACACGTGATATAGCGTATACTATTTATAAATTTAGGGATTTTAATGCAGATAAAGTCATTAATGTAATTGGTGGGGAGCAAAGATTACCTCAGGCCCAGATCAAACTAGCCTTATATGCTTTAGGTTATCATAGGGAAGCTGAAAACCTTATCACATACATTTATGAGATGGTGAATATACCGGGTATGAAAATGAGTAGTCGTAGGTACCGTATAATTACTCTTGACTGGCTACTTAACGAACTATATGCAAGAGCTAAGGAGGAAGTTGATAAAAGAAGAAGAGATCTTAATGAGGATGAAAGAAAGGAGATAGCATGGGGAATAGCTATAGCAGCTGCAAAATTTACAATGGCAAGCTATGATCCACTTAAACCATTAACATTTAATTTTAATAAGGCATTAAATATTAGTGAAAATAGCGCTCCTTATCTTATGTATACATATGCCAGGGCAAACAGCATTCTTAGGAAGGCTAGAGACATTGACTGGGACAATATAGATCACACTAAAATAGGCAATGATATAAAGAAAAAATTACTATGGCTCATTATGAAATATCCATGGATTGCTGGAAAGGCCGCCGATGATCTATCACCTGAGCTATTAGCTAGTCATCTACTTAGAATAGCTGATACCTTTAATAAGTGGTATGAGATGGAGCGGATCGTTGATGAAAAAGATCCAGGATACCGTAATCTTAAGCTAGCATTAACATATGGTGTGAAACAGACATTAGAACATGGACTTAAAACATTTGGTATAAAACCATTGTCTCAAGTATAAGGTTTTAATTGATCTATTGTATTCAGAGGAGGTGCATTTCTACATCCTTAATAATTCGAGCCAGGTTGATTTCATCATCCAATCCTATATTTAGTTTTCAAGTCTGTAATATTTTTCTGAGTCAATATTATTATGAGTAAGAGAACCAATTATTCATAGAAATATCAGCTATAGTCTCTAAATATGTTTGAACTACTCATATTAGGTGTTTAAGCACCATGGATTCTACAAGAATTAAAGTGTATCCGAACGATAGAGTTAAAGAGATCCTAGCTGCTATACCTAAAGGACATACTCATTTAAGACTTGCCCTTATATTCGATGATCAAGCGATCATTTTACATGAAGCTACAATTGCAGCTATTGTAAGGGCATATACAAGTATAGTTCTACATCCAAGCAAAAGGGGAATAAGGCTTCGAGGTAGGTATATGAGTTCTGATGAAAGGAAACATGGATATGCAAGGTACCAACTTATAGAAGATACTGAATATAGTGAGGATGATGCGGTGAAAGCTATAATGAATCTCTTGGGGATGAAGAAATGATCAAATATGAAATTGCAGATGATGTTGAAAAACTTGCAAGAGATATTGTATATAGGTTATCTGACTATCTTGGACATGTAAATATCGACAGGGTAAAATTTATCAGGAGCATTGGAAGCCGTTCATCAGCCATTGCCCGTATTCATGGGCTTCCACGTATATGGAGATATGTATTAAATATTGAGCCTATGTACATTATTGAGGTTATAAGTGAGAAATATGATCAATTAAGTACTGAAGAGAAGGTAAAGATCATTATACATGAACTATTACATATACCAGCTAAGTTTAGTGGAGGGCTTAGGCCTCATGGAAAATACGTAAACTATAGAATCGTAAATAAGCTATTAAGGGTCTATCTTAAGCGTAGGGAATAGATATTTTTAATAATAAATCTATAAATCCATAGGGGTGGAACTTTTTGAAACTATATGAATATGAAGCTAAGGAGATAGCTCGTAAATATGGGCTCCCAGTACCAGATGGATATCCTGCATCGACTCCGGAAGAAGCTTTTGGGATTGCTAAGAAGCTTAACTGTGAAGTAGCTATTAAGTCCCAGGTACTTGTTGGTAGGAGAGGTCTTGCTGGTGGTATAAAGTTTGCTAAGACACCTGAGGAAGCTCGTGAAATAGCTGCTAAGCTTCTCGGCTCATTAATCCGTGGCGTTCCTGTTGAGAAGGTGCTTGTTGAGAGAAAGGCGTGCATTAGCCATGAATACTACTTATCTCTTACTGTTGATCGTTCTACGAGATCCATTGCATTATTAGCATCTACATTGGGTGGAGTTGAAATAGAGGAACTTGTTAAGGAGCATCCAGAAGCTCTTATGAGGATAAATATTGATCCGTCAATAGGTGTTAAGCCTTACATGGCTAGATGGATTGCTGAATTCTTTGGATTAGGCAAGGATTTCTGGGGCAAACTTCGGAACTTTATTGATTCTATGTGGAGGATTATGAAGGATCTTGATGCAGAACTCGTAGAGTTTAATCCACTAGTATTGACATGCGATAATGATCTCCTTGCTGTCGATGCTAAGATAATAATAGATGATAATTCGCTATATAGACATAAAGAGTTTCTTGAGAAAGCCTTTAGAGAATACAGTGAACTAGAGGCTATTGCTAAACAACATGGTTTCTCCTATGTAGAGCTTGGAGGAAATATTGGCATTCTTTGTAATGGAGCAGGGCTTACAATGGCTACAATGGATCTTGTTAAGTTATTTGGTGGCGATCCGGCTAATTTCCTTGATATAGGAGGCGGTGCACGTAGAGAACGCGTTAAAGAAGCTGTGAAAATATTATTAAAGCATCCAAAGGTCAAGGTATTATTGGTAAACATATTCGGTGGTATAACTAGATGTGATGAAGTTGCTGCAGGCATTGTTGAAGCATTAAAGGAGATAGGATCTACCAAGCCTATAGTTGTCCGGCTTCTTGGTACTAATGAAGAAGAAGGTAGGAGTATTCTTGAAGAGAATAAAATACCTATGTATAATGAATTAAAAGAAGCTGTTCTTAAAGCTGTAGAACTCTCGAAGGGGTGATTATGTATGGCCATAATAATTGATAAGAATACGTGTCTCCTTGTACAAGGTATAACTGGTAAGGAAGGAAGTTTCCATACAAAGCTTATGCTAGAATATGGTACAAAAGTTGTAGCGGGCGTAACTCCAGGTAAGGAAGGACAGCAAGTACACGGTGTACCTGTTTACAATACTGTTAAGAAAGCTCTAGAGAAACATCCAGAAATTAACACTAGTATAATATTTGTACCAGCTCGTTTTACAATGGATGCTGTCTATGAAGCTATTGATGCTGGGATAGAAAGGATCATTGTTATAACGGAGGGTGTGCCACTCTGGGATGAGCTAATGTTTGTAACTTATGCTCGTAGGAATGGAGTAATTATTGTTGGGCCTAATACTCCTGGAGTAATATCACCAGGTAAAGCTAAAGTTGGCATCATGCCAGGACATGTATTTAAGGAAGGATCTATTGGGGTTGTTTCCCGTAGTGGTACATTAACCTATGAAATATCGCGTGAAATTGTTAGAGTAGGTTTTGGTGAATCAACTGTAATAGGTATAGGGGGAGATCCTGTTACTGGGCTGGACTTTATAGATGTATATAAGATGTTTCTAGAAGATCCTGAAACAAGTGCTATTGTTATTATTGGAGAAATTGGTGGCGATGCAGAAGAGAGATTAGCACATTACATTAGAAAACATGGTTTGGAAAAACCAGTTATAGCTTATGTTGCTGGCATGACCGCGCCTCCCGGTAAACGCATGGGTCATGCTGGTGCGATAATATCCATGGGTATGGGTGATTGGGCCTCTAAGAAAAGGGCATTTGAAGATGTTGGAGTACCAGTTGCAAGAACTCCATGGGAAATAGGTGAAATACTAAGAAAATACCTTGCTAAGTAGATGGGATAACCTATTTTATCTACATCCAATAAAATATTTTATGAAAACATATAAAGGGCTAAATTCATTGCAAGGTGTATAACCGTGTCTGCATTAGTGAAAGAATATGAATCATTCTCGGCATTGCTTAAGGCAATCGATGAACAATTAAATAATTTAAGACAGCAATTAGCTAACTACTTAAGGAGATTAGAGGATGTAAGAGCTAAAGCTGAACAAGAGAAGAAGTTTAAAGAATTCCTAAAGACATTAACTGGCGAGGAAGCGCCTCCTACTCAAGGAAAAATAGTTGATCTTAAGGACATAAAACTCTACATAAATCCTGGTGCTGAAGCTGAATCAACTCTTCTCGAAGATCTCATTGACAGGATTAATAGATCAATACAGGCTCTACAGACAGCACGTAAGTATCTAGAACCTTTAGCGGGATTCGACATTGAGGCTAAAATAGTAGTTTTGTATAAGGAGGGAGTTCCATCATCCATCATAATAAGATACTAGGTATAACTTAATCATATTTTTCGAATAATTTTTAACCCTAATATAGTTCTTATAATGACTAGCTAGAAACATATGGGGTGTCCTATTTATGAGTATATATGAGAAGATAGGCCATGGAACTAAAGCTCCTGAATATGTTAATGTAGTTATAGAGATTCCTCTCGGAAGCTACATAAAATATGAAGTAGATAAGGAGACCGGATTGCTATTTGTCGACAGGATCTTGTATACTGCTACGCATTATCCATTTAATTATGGTTTTATACCAGCTACTCTAGAGGAAGACGGAGATCCTGTTGATGTATTAGTATTAGGTTATGAACCATTGCTTCCAGGCTCAGTTATTGAAGTTAAACCAGTTGGTGTCCTAGAAATGGAAGATGAAGAAGGCCCAGACGCTAAGATCATTGCTATTCCCAAGGAAAAGATCGATCCTAGATTCAAGGAAGTTAAAGATATAGATGATATTCCGAAGGCTATTAAGGATAAGATAAAACACTTCTTTGAACATTATAAAGAGCTAGAGCCAGGTAAGTGGGTAAAGGTTACCGGTTGGAAGGGTAGAGAAGAAGCTCTTAAGAGAATAGAGGCAGCTATTAGGCGTTATAGGGAGAAACATTGATCAATAAAATTATTTTTATAACTTTGTTCTTATTCTTCCTTATTTCACCATTCAATAATATGATAGCTTCATCCAGCAATCAGGTCACATTAAACTATACGTTTACTGTTTTATCAAATGTTATGGACTCTACTTATCAAATAAAAGTGTACTATAATCCTGTAAATAAATCTGCTACATTATCAAGTCAAATAGTAATTCAAGAACTTGCTATACATATTTACTTAAGGGGTATTAATAGAAATGATTTTTTAAGGAAAGTATTTAGTTCCATTATGGATAAATGGATTAAAATACCTATAATTAAATCAATAGATAAGATAGGTGCATATTCTAAAAGATATTTATCAATTAATAAATACATGATTGAGGCAGCTATGATAAGCACTAATGGCCTTATTGAATACCGTGATCTTTATCAGGGCCTTTTAGTTGCTGGAGAAGTAATATATTCTATAGTAATATCTGTAGACGGTAAACAGGTAGATCTAGGCTATTTTATTATAAAATTTCAATTAAATGACGTTGAACCAAGTAAATATATTGAAGAATTATCAGTTATAAACTATCCATCAAAACACTATGTATATATATTGCTTATACCAGCTACATTGCTTCTAGCTTTATCAATAGGTACTTTAAGCAAGTGGAGATACTATATGATAATATAGCGTTGCTATATTATCATGTTGTAGTCAGAATGGCTCTTCCTAATCATCGCTCCTGCTCATTCGTCGCAGGCGCTCTTCATCCATGTTAAGTAGTTTATCTTGAAGGGATTTAAAACTCATTCTGCAAATTCATAAATATACTTATTATTACGTGTATTAGGCAAAACGATCGATGGTATACCAAGCTCGGTCCATATACTTTCAGCTAATTGATACGGAGAACCTCCTCGCGCATTTTCTACGACAACTAATCTTGGTCTAGCCATTTTAACATATCCAATTAAATCATCAAAATCAGAATGATCACTAAATGCTACAAGCCATGTATTAGAATCTATTCTTCTTATTGGCTCTCTAAACTCCCAACCGGAAAGTATTATATTTAAGCCTTCACGTAAATTTCTATGCCTAGCTTTATTCATGTGTAAGAATATGACGTACCTACTAGTATTTCCAAGTAGTTTTCTTCCATCAAGAGAAAACATATTGTAATATTCACCTATTTTTCCACCATATTTTTCAACGATCTTTGTAACACGATACATTCTAGGAGGCATGAGAAAAGGATCATAGATTTTATTTTCCCTAAGTATCTTCATAACTTCTTGTAATTTACCATAATATCCATATATAGCAACAGGCCCTCCATTTTCTAAGCCCTCGATGACTATGTCAATGAGTAGTTGTTCAACTTCTTTTTTAAATGGCCTTCTATACTCTGGGCTTCCATAAGTAGACTCTATAACAAGTACATCTAAATCTCTCATTACAGGCGTACCTTCGAGTTTAAAATCGCCTGTATATCCTACCCTGTAACTATTTGTCTCTACTAGTACTTGAGCAGCACCAATTATATGATTAGCTTTTATTAAAGTAATTTTTTCATCGTTAAAAACAACCTCATTATCGTAATCCAATGGTATAGATTTTCTTTTGAGAATATACTTATGTGTGGAACGGAGATTAGATAACTCATATATGAGTTCTAAAGTTGGGGGGGTTGCAATTATTACGGAACATTGGACGATACTGTCTCTTAGTCCTCTCATATGATCGCTATGGGCATGCGTTATCACACGTATAAGTCTATTCCAATGTCCATCTATAGTAAAGTTTTTTCCTAACAGTACTGCACCATTTTCTTTAACATCAACTAGTTTTCCAATGATCTTGGAAAAATCCCTGTATTTACTCACAGCAACCCCTCTCTTATATAATTAGGTTTTACATGTAGAAATAATCCTGTCTCTAGATATTATTTACTTCTAATAAATGGGAGCAAGACTATAGTCTTTAAGCAATAATATGAATGTATTAATAATCCTACGAAAGGGGCTAAAATATAACGTAACTTTGGCTCAAGAATATACTTTCTCGATCCTATAAAGAGAGCTAATGAAAATAATATTGGTAGAGACAATATTATTAATCCTATTTTCCAATAAAATGGGATCAGCAATGAACCAAGAACTATAAGGCCTAGAAACGTAATCCATAATATACAATCAATAGGAAATATACCTATATCTTTACATACTTCAGCCACTCCTCTTGATCTATAATTTTGCCATTTTATAACTTCCACTAACTTCTTAGGAAGTGAAACATAAACTTGGCTCTCTCTAGATATACAATGTTTTAATTTAATTCCTTTTTTCAATAATAATAATGAGTATCCATAATCTTCAGCTCTTTTACTAACCGGATATAATGCTTTATGATAAATACTTGTTTTTTCTCCCCGATTATTTCCAGGTATATGTCTATTCTTAATCCAAGGGAAAACTAAATGTATAGAGTGATACCAAGCATATGCGTGAGACCAAAATCCATTTGTTACAATTGGGACGCCGCCAACAACGTCACAGCCATTATTAAAACTCTTTAAAAAACCTTCAATATATTTACTGTTATAGACATTTTCCGAGTCTCCCCAAATCACAACATCATATCCGTTTTCAAGAGCATATAATGATGCTTCAAGCCTGGCATAGCCTGTTCCACCAAGTGTTTTCTGAATACGAAACTTAATACATGGATAATTCTTAGAGAATGATAATGTTACTTCCTTAGAATGATCTTTTGAACCACCATCCATAACAAGTACATCGAATTCCTCACAAATCGATACAGTTTGCCTAGTTAGCGAGTCCAATGTTTTTCTAAGTCCTTCTGCATTATCTTTATTTAGTATTACAACAAGCGTTTTCATGCTAGACACCAAAAGATCTGGTCATAAATTTCCTATTAGTTTCCATGGACTCTTTCCAGATGTGATCCATATTTAAGTATTTCCATGAGCCAAATCTTCCATGGACATATATTCCTTTGTTATTTATGTATTCTAAAACCGTTTTTATCGAACTTGAATAATATTGGTTATAAACTATATATGCATATTTCCATCGCCATAACCCATAGACTTCAACATCTTTTTCGTTCAATAACTTAAGTTCACTTAATTGATCAATAACTTCATTAATAATAGATTTATCTCCTCTTCTAATAAATGATTTATCCCGCGGATCATATGATATTTCAGCTATAATACTATGGGAGCCCCTCGGAGCCATGTTGGGACTATAATTACTTAAAAAGGCTATTCTATGGAAAATGATCTCTTTTTGTGGAAAATAAATCCAGTGAATATTTTTAATTTTAGGAGAACCTTTAACTCCAATACCTACAACAATCAAAGAATTATAATCGAGATTATCAATAGCACTTCGAACGTTGTTCGGCACATCATTAAATAAATTAATTAGCTCAGTTAAAGGTATAGTTGAGAATACATAATCAGCTTCAAAGGTCTTATTGTTACTGGAGATAATGAACTTGCCATCTTCATGATCAATCCTATTTATAGGTGTCTTGCAGTATATTTTTCCTTTATATTTTTTAATAAAATATACTAGCTTATTGATGAAGAATTCAATGCCACTCATTAATGGATAGAAAAAGTTTATTTGATGTTTATATCCTTCAGTGGGTATTCCTACTGCTGACTTTATAATATCATCTAAAGGAGGATGAGGTACTCGCCCTTTTACCCACTCTAAGGAAAGTCTTCGTAAGTCTCTCTTCCATATTTTTTCATTATAGGGAATAAGATATCTTCTTGATAATTCTTTTCCAAAAACATATATGAACCATTCATATAGATTCTTTGGTTTTTCAAGCACATCTTTTTCTCTTTTTATATATGTTTCAATAATATCCTTCAATATAATATATCTCTCATGTGGGGAAAGAGCGTATATGCCGTTCTCAAAGGGATACTTTATGAGAGATCCATTATAATAAATGAATGTATTTCTATAATGTTTAACTAGGTTTTCTCTTCCAAGAAAATTAATCATGCTATTTAAAATATTTTTATCCTTAGAGAAAATTATATGGGAACCTCCAATATCAAATGTATATCCATCGATATTGATAGATTTAAGTAATCCGCCAGGCTTATCGGTAGCTTCAAAAACTATAACATCTAAGTTATTTTTGGCAAAGTTATAAGCCAATGATAATCCAGCTAATCCTGCACCTAGTATGGCTATAGTCCTAGTCTTCTTCAATGATTCTACACCGCATACTACCTGGGATATCTACTTACCCAGAATAGTTAGGTATAGACAAATATTTATTATTACTCGATCAACTCTTTTGAAACAGGCTTCCATTTTCTACTGGTTGAGTCATAGTATATTAACCCGCTTTCCTTAAGCTTTGTGAATAGTTTATATTCAGTCTTTGTTAGTATGATTTTAATCTGCTCATCATTACTCGTACTTATCTCTTTAAATAATTTCCTAGCGAACCTGCTCCAGAAATCCCGATCAACAGCTACTCTCTCATCTTTTGCCTCAATAATCTTAGCTCCCTCTCTCTCAAGGTAAGCAAAGAAACGATCCTTATTTCTTAGCCATCGTAATTCACTTTCAAAAATAGCCCCTTCTTCCTTAAGTCTTTCAATACCTGTTTTTCTATGTGGTATTTCCTTTTTCTCTCTAGACACTTCACCGAACCTTGCAACTTTTTTCTCAATCTCACCAATTTTTTCTTCTACACTCTCAAGTCGCTCTACAATATCAGCTATTTTAGAAGATAATCTTGATATTTCTGCTGTAACCGGGTTAATTAGATCTTGTGTTTTCCTAAGCAATCTAGTCTCTAGTTTTGAATAATCAATTTCGGGTAAACTCTCAAGCCTCTTTGCCATCTCTTTTAATTGATTCTCTATCCTATCCATTCTTGATGGATACTCTTCTAGACCTAGTTCCTTCATGATAATGGACTTTACATAGTCTGATAATAATTTATATCCTTCAACTCTACTTCGCTCTACTAATCGAACATAGATATCATATGGTAATTTTATAATGATCATTTTTTCTTCTTTGCCTATCTTTCTAGCCATGGATATACACCATATCCTCTAAATAATATGATTAGTTATCCACGTAAATAATGATATCCTTTAATAAGACGCTTTATTAGGTAATATATTAATAGATGATTAACTAGATGATGAGGGCTGTACTCCCGGATTGGTGAAGAAGCCTTTAAGTACTGATCACTAGAGGTGTATATAGTTTGAAATTACTGTTTAGCGATGCTCATTGCCATTCTAATCCTATATTGGGTCTTGGAGCCAAAAGAATTGCTAGGAAATTTAAGAATGTTGGTGGCTGGTTCATTGCATTAATAGGTCTCCCGCCTCATCATTATGGTATTAATGAGCTCGGTATTAATGCTCATTTAAAGGCGTATCAAATAGCTATTGAAGAAGCACGTAGGATTAGAGAAGAAGGTATTAAAACAGTTGTTCTTGTTGGTTTTCATCCCGCAGAAATTGATCGTTATTTTAAGGCTGGATGGGATCTTGAAAAGATAATTTCTCTAGGTAAGAGACTTATAGATGAGATAGTTAAGTTATATAAAATGGGCCTAGTTAATGGGATCGGTGAAGTTGGTAGACAACATTATAGTACTGCACCATCTAGATTCGTTGCTTCAGAAATAATTATGTGGTATGCATTAGAGGTTGCTAGGGATCATAATATGATCGTGCATCTTCACCTTGAACAGGGTGGTTATTCAACTATTGAGTCAATTAGGCTAATTACTAGGAAAATAGGTATTTCTAAGGATAAGGTATTTCTTCATCACTTGTCTCATAATGAAGTTATATGGTCTGAAAAATATGGTTTCTGGTACACGGTGCCAGCTAAGAAAAAGATTTATCATAAAATATTTGCTCAAAAGCCGTTTCTTGTTTTAACAGAGTCAGATTTTATAGATGATCCTAGAAGACCAGGTGTCTCGTCTTATCCATGGGATATCGTTACCCGATTAAATGAATTATTAGAAGAAGGTATTATTGATGAAGACTATATTTATCGTATTGAAGTTGATAATATTATTAAAGCTTATAATGTAGAGCCTCCATAGTCTTGTATGCTGATTATATTCGTCTTTATTTCAATAATATCTTCATTTCTTTTCTCAAGTATATGTATATATATTTTATTACTTTTACATATGACACTATTTAATTCCTTCGCGTATCTTATAGCTTCAGATGTATTTTCTAGTTCAACTACTATGTCTAAGCAACGTGGTATTTTAATACGGTATAGCAAAGTATTTCACCAAAGTAGTATCCATGTAATATTTGGTATATGGACTTGACTCGTTGCAGTATATGTGGTATTGCAAATGCAGAATATAAGTGTAGGATTTGTGGTAGACTCGTATGTAGCCGGGATTATATAAAGTCTCAAGGCATATGTCTTATATGTAAAGATACTATGTGTGAGATATGTGGTAAGTATTTATCAATAGGCTACTGTATGATATGCGGTAGAATTGGATGTGAGGACTGTCTAGTTCAAATTTCGACAGTAGCATATGTGTGTAAGAAGTGTATTCAGGAGGGAAGATATAGGCTTGAAATTAAGAGAGGGTAAACCCCCTAGACATGTACTTGAGGATATAATATTTAGATATAAAGGAATATCTGACCCTGATGTAGTGCAAGGTCCAAGTATAGGTGAAGATGCTGGTATCGTAAGAGCTGGAGACGGATTTATAGTTGCCCATAGTGACCCAATAACTGCTGCTGAAAAATACATTGGATGGCTTGCAGTTCATGTTGCATCTAATGATGTTGCAGTTCGAGGGGTAAAGCCGAGATGGCTATTATTGACAATATTGGTGCCCTCTGGTAGTAGCACTGTTTTATTGGAAGAAATAGCTAGAGATGCTGATGCTGCAGCCAAATCCATTAATGCTGCAATCATAGGTGGACATACAGAAGTTACTCCCGGTATTCCAAGACCTATAGTTATAACAACAGCTATAGGATTTACACGAGGGAGAGTGATTAGAACCTGTGATGCTAGGCCTGGAGATAAAGTTTTTGTTATTGGACGTGTCGGCGGCGAAGGCGTAAGTGTGATAGCTTCTGATTTTAGGGACTTATTGATTAGGAAAGGTCTTCCCATGAATTTAATAAATAAAGCTTCTGAATTTATTAAGGAAATCAGCGTTGTTGACAAGGCTATGGCTATTAAAAAATATGTATCAGCAATGCATGATCCCACTGAAGGAGGAATTTTAGAGGCGTTATATGAAGTTGCTATTGCAAGTAATAATACCATATACATCGATCTTAATAAAGTAAAGCTTGATCCTATTGTAGAGAAGATAACAAGTGCATTAAATATAGATCCTTATAAATTGCTGAGTAGCGGCTCACTAATCGCTACAGTCCCTAACTCTTATGTTAATGATGTTATTAATATCTTGGAAACACGCGGCTATTCCTATTCACAATGTGGTGAAGTTAGAGAAGGTAAACCTAGGCTTATTATTAAACATAGAGATGAAGTAGAGCTTTTAGAAAACATGGTTGTTGATGAAATTTATAGGTTATGGAAGTAACTAATATATTCAATTTATTCCATTACTATATAAAGCCAAGTATATAGGTGATAGAAATGGTTAATGGTGGTCAACTAGTTAATGAAGCATTGAATGTACTTTCTTCATTTAGAAATGTTATAGAAAACAAGATCTTATCTAAATCAGTATCGCTTAAACCCCAGGTTATAAGTATTTCTCAGAAACTCATTGACATATCAACTATGCTTTTTAGGCTATTTGAATCAATATCTAAGTTCGTGTCAGATAAAGATCCTGGAACAATCGTAGTACCTAGTACATGGTGGTCTATATCGATTTACAGCGATCGCATAGTTATTACAAGGCATAAACCGATGGTTGTAAGCGTGGCCTATGTTAAGGGTGATGAGAAGATTATATTTAAGACTAAATACATTAAATTAGAACTTCAACGAGGCATAATTAAGTTACAGAAGAGAGGATTAAAACTAGAACTCGATCCCAGTGATCTTGAAGATATAGCTAGGAAATTATCGGATATAAAATATGTTCTTAGAGATGTTGCAGGAGATCTAGAACTATTGATCTATAATGCTGAGAAGAAATTTTCTAAATAATATAATTGAAAAAACACTACGATAAAAGGCAATTGTTTTAAAAATACTGTTTTAGCTAAAAGCTATGGTGTCTGTGGTACAGTATTAGCTTCACTGGATGAGGCTATAAGACTTGGTAGTTCTGGGAACTTCTCCTTCATCCTCTGTTCTGCAACAATCTTTGCTTCCTCAAATATCCTCTTGGCTTCACTACTCATGGATATACCAGCTTCTCCGCCAAGGTCTATACCAGTAGCGCTCATTACCATACTTAGGTCATTTACGGCCATGTTAAGGTCGATCCATACATCAGGTGCAATACCGCGTAATATGTTTGCAGCCTCCTTGATCACTCCTACAACAGGTATTACTGCTGTAAATGCTTCTCCGATCATTACGAATGTCTCTAGTCTAAGGCATGCTTGTTCTAGTACATATTCTACAGTTAATAGCTGGCGTGCAACTTTTCTTATTTCAGCAACCTCGTTAACATAGATCTTTGCGTGTACTTCATCCTTTCTCATGAGTGCTTCAACAGCTCTCTCGAAAAGCTCGCGGTCTCTATCATTGAGTCTGTCAATATAAGCTCTAACTCTACTTAATGCAGACTTTATTCTGTAATGAGCCATAACGGCTTTTCTTGCAAGGGGTTCTCTTTCATTCTTAAATAAGTTTCTAAGCTTATCAGCTATTGTTGGCTCATTTGAGCCATACCAGCTTTTAATGAATGAGTTTGAATCCATCCTACTCTCCACCATGGACTTGTCTTCTATATTGGTATCTAGGATTATGGTAGGGATTTAAAACCGAGGGCCTAAGGAACACCTAGGATTTATTAGTTTGAAGTACGATATAGTTGAAATGCCTATTAGTTAATGGATTAGTAGGTGGTTGACATGGGTTCTCCTAGGAAAGTGGTTATAATTGGGGCTGGAGGAAGAGATTTTCATAACTTTAATGTATATTTTAGAGATAATCCAGAGTATCGAGTAATAGCATTTCTAGCTACCCAAATTCCTGGTATAACGGGTAAAAGATATCCACCTAGTTTAGCTGGTGAACTATATAGTGATGGTATACCTATTTTGTCTATAGATGCACTTGATGATATTGTTAAGGTATATGGAGTCGATGAAATTGTTCTTAGCTTCAGTGACCTAACTTATGATGATCTAGGTCATTATCTTAGTCAGGCATTGGCTTCTGGAGCGTCTTTTCGTATACTTGGACCTAAAGAAACAATGCTTGAAACAGTTAAGCCGGTCATAGCTGTTGTTGGTGTGAGAACTGGTGTTGGTAAAAGTAGTGTTTCTAGAGAGGTAGCACGAATACTTGTTGAAAAAGGCTATAAAGTTGGTGTTATTAGGCATCCAATGGCTTATGGCGATTTAGAGCTTATGGCTGTTGAGAAATTCTCCACATATGATGATCTTGATAAGTATAAAGCAACAATTGAAGAACGTGAAGAATATGAGCACTATTTAAAAATGGGATTAACAGTATATGCTGGAGTCGATTATGCTAAATTACTAAGGATCGTTGAGGAAGAAAATGATATTATATTATGGGATGGAGGAAACAATGACTGGCCATTCTATAGGCCTGATTACATGATTACTGTAGCTGATGCAATGAGGCCTGGCCATGAAATAGCTAGTTATCCTGGAGAGGTAAACACTAGACTTGCGGATGCTATCATAATCAATAAAGTTGATCAAGCTACGCATGAAGATATAAATAAAATAATTAACAATATCAAAAAAGTTAATCCCAATGCACTAATCAGTCTTGCAGAAAGCGAAGTAATTGTTGATAAACCAGAGGACATCCGTGGTAAAAGAGTTGTTGTCGTAGAGGATGCACCAACAGTGACTCATGGTGGGCTACCATATGCTGCAGGCTATGTAGCGGCTAAGAAATATGGTGCCCTAGAAATAATAGATCCAAGGCCATATGCTGTAGGCATTATAGCTGAATCATACAGGAAATATCCACATATGAAGGAAGTAGTACCCAGTTTTGGATATAATCCACAACAATTAAGAGATCTCGAGGAGACACTTAATAAGATCGAAGCTGATACCGTAATACTTGGCACCCCTAGTGATATATCAAGACTTATAAAGATCAATAAGAAAATTGTGCGGGTTTCATTTAGGGTAAAGATTATTGATGGTCCTCAAATTGAAGAACTCGTAGAAGAGTTTCTAAAACGATCTAGTAAGAGACTTTTGTAAATAAAATAAAGTTTATTTTCCCAATAACATATTCTATTCTTCATAGCGGCTTAACTAAGAAATAAATAGGTGGGATCATGGTAACTGCGAAGGCAAGGTTTATTTCAAAATTGTTTAGGGAAAGATATGGGGTTATAGGTATCGTGGCTGGACGTTATGTATCCGCAGGTTATGGAGTTAAATTCAATATTAGATCAGGTGAAGAAGTCTTTGATATAGTTGCTTTAAAGGAGAATGAAAAACTTGCAATAAAAGTATATAACGGGAAAGTAATTTTAGGAAATGAGGATGTTAATAAGATCATTGATGCTGCTAAAAACATTAATGCAAAACCAGTTATCATACTTTATGGTAGAGGGCCTAAGGTCTCTGATGAATTGATTAATAAATTGGATGAAACTGAAATTAGTATTAGAAGGATAAGACCTATGTAATACATTTTCTTAGTTACTATGGACAAATCAATAAACCTTTTAAATAACTACTATATCACACTTAAACGTAGTAGCTTTACTGGAATTGTGGGGTATAGAGATTGAGTAATAGCGATATATCTAGGTATATTACATGTAGAACGGAATGTTCTCTTAGGTATTTAGAAGCTCTTGCTATGGTCGGTTTCGTCAAAAAGTTTGAAGTTATTAACTGTGATCGTAGGAAGTTTAAGAAAATAAGACTAATATTGATTGATGATACTATCGTTGAAAGCCAGTGTAGATTTGAAGAAGAAGTAAGAGTCAGCGTTAGAATAATAGCTTCATATATGGGCCTGTATAGGAATAGGAAGATAATGGAGGAACTAAGAGTAGTTAAAGAGGCTAAACAAGAAGAATAGAAGCGTAGGCTATGATGACTGGTATTACCGATGACCCTTGACCGGGGATGAGAAGAGCCCCAGATCTGAGCAATAGTTTCATTTTAGTCTCCTATTTATAAATAAACTATCTCTTTTGGGGATAGTAATATGGTTTCTAAGGACCATGTTATTGTAACAATTGATTTGCATAAACTTGGTAGAAGACTGATTGATTCAGATAGAGTCTTTATTAGAGTTCATGAATTATCTTACGAACTCGGTATTTCAATTAATGCAGCTGGTAGAATATTATCTGCTCTTGAGAAATTAGGTTACCTTATCAAGTGGAGTAGAGGATTATATATTGTAAGAAGGAGGACCTTACTAAACGGTAATTTATTAAAAAATAAATAATATTATTCTTTTGAAATTACTTCTTTCGACTAATAGAGAGTACAGCAGCTGCTAAGGCAACGATGGCTAATCCTAGTCCAGCAAAACTTATTGTTGACGCTGCTGAGGAAGTAGATTTTGCATCTTCAACTTTTTGTTCTACTGACGGAAGTTTTTCATTTACTATATTATCAATTGTTGTACTAAGGGTCTGAGTTGTTGATGTTATTTCGTCTAATTTACTCAGTATCTGATTATGTTCGGCTGATAGATCATTTTTAATATTATTTAATAATATTGAAAGATTATTGTACAGTTCCTCAATCCTTGTATCAAGCCTAGATGATAAGGCGTCTATTTTCGTATCAAGAACTCCAATATTGTTAAGAGCGGTTGCCATACTGTCTGATAGTGTTAATCCAAGATCTTTGAGATCATCAAGCTTAGCCGTAATTGTTCCTACACTTGTATTTAGTAATGCATATACTTTTCCTGTTTCAGTAACTATTACTCCAATTAATGTTGCATTTAATTCATCGATCTTCATAGTTATTGTATCTATACCTGTCCTAATATATGCTGTATCGCTTGACACTGTTTCTAGTGTACCAACGATGTTGTTTAATAGTTCTTCGATACTTTCTAGTCTGCCAGACACGACCTGTAGATCTACTATAATATGTTCAATATTACTATCTAAGCCTATAAGAGACTCATTAATACTGCTGAGTTTATCCAATAATTCATCGATCTTTACAGTACTTGTTGTAAGGTTGTCAAATACACTATACACCAGTATATCTAGGCTATACAAAGTTGTTCCACTAAACGTATCAACTAGTGATATAGTATGGGTACCTGATACAACCATTGGTAGGTTAATAACTCCTTCGAATGCACCAGAGGAATTAGCCATTAACAATGATAGATAGTTGGCATCAATATATATGTAAACACTCTGATAAGGATATAGTCCAGTTGCAATTGCATGTATTTGCCCAGGTGATGTTGTCTCCGCCGGATAAACATCGATCTTAGGAAGTACGTAGAATTTAGTCATGCCATAATATAGCATGTCTTCTGTAACGACTTCTATAAGATGCTTGCCGCCAGGTATTATTGGTACTATGAATGACACAGTAGCATTTCCTTGATCATCGCTTTGAGTATATGTTAAGAACGATCCATCGAGGAATACGTATAGCATTGTATTTGCCGGGGCCTTGCTGATATGCAATACAGCCTCTTCTCCCACATGTAGATGTGGATTAACAAGCCATACATTAAGCGGTTTAGTTAATCCCCAGAATATCGCATTTGCCAATATGGCCCAGGCATCCTCTGTAAATGCATCTGGAGTATTCCATTCAGTCGGTACAAAGCTTGCCATAAGTATCCATTTGGCACCGCTTGGAAAGATCTTGTAGGCTATTGAGTCTCCATACTCATATCCATTAACGATTAGTGTTGCTATGGTTTCACCACTAAAATTACTAAACCATGCAAAATCAGCCCATGAAGGCTCTAGGATCATTACTGTGTCTCCAGGCTCATATCCTCTTAAAATCGGATGAGATTCTTGAACTGCTATATATACTGAGCCCTCTCCAAATGAATACCCTACATATGCTGGGTCTCCTAGATAGTAATTAAGGACCTTAATACCATATCCATAATCTCCATAGCTATCAAGCCATATAACTCCAATACCTAGATCGTTAGTTATGTTAATAAAGTTCATGAATTCTGTTATAGTTGGGAAGGGTGTTCCATAATGTCCGGCATAAATGACTAGATCATAGAACCCTGTTGATAAATCATTGTTCAATATTGTAAGGTTAGTATAATCTTTAGCATAGAACCCAAGTAATTCTACGAAGGATTTTAACATGCCTGCATAATCATGCATTATAGCTATTCTTGGCTGTCTTTGCAATACAATAGTATCTAAATCAATTGTTTCATTTACAATAACGGTTACGTTGATCATCTCTGGATAATATCCTGGACAGCTAATTATTAATGAATATTCTCCTTCTGGTAGCCAGAATAAGAATTCACCATTTTCGTCAGCCTCAACAGTTACAGGTGTACCCAGAACTGTTATTTTTGCGCCGGCCAAAATGGCCTCGTCGCTACCTACGACTTGTCCCATAATCCATCCATGTGGTTCTCTCTCTAAGTATATCTCTACATAGGTATATAGATCCTCTTTAAAGCTAGTGCTATGAAACATATTATTACGAGTTATTAAACTAGCCAATAACTTGGCTTTTTCAAGTGGAAACTCTTTAGTAGGTGATGCACCAAATCCTATGAGGACAGCATTTAATAATACAGTCATAGTATTATTACTATATACGCCATCTCCACCTGGCTCTAGATACTGCATCCAATAGCTTTCAGCCCAACTACCTAGATAGAACCATGGGATACCAGTATTTGAGTTCCAGAGACCTACGCCTATGCCATCGTATACATCGTAATAGGTATCGTTTATATAGGCTAATTCAATAAATCCTGGATCGTCATTGAAGTAGTACATTCTATAGTCTGCATAACTTGAATACGTTATATTTGCTAAATAGAACCAATTATCTCCATCAGGTACGACCCCATCAAATACAGGGTGATCTGGTTGTAGCATGTAAACCAATACATATTCTGGAGGAGGCCATTCATCTCCAAGGTCATCAGGTGCCGGATAACCTAGAGGCTCTACATAATCTCCATAGATATATAGTACATCGAGCGATGTGTATCCTGACCACGATGTACCGAGCCATATTAATGATGTACCGGATACATCAGCTAATAATAGAAATTCTATAAGGGTATCATTTGACGGATAACTATACATGTCTTGCTCGGTATGATCTAGTATAATTACTTTAGGATTAACTACTCCATTGACCCAGTCCTCGAGTAATGCTTCTAAACTATTATATTCTAAAACTGGCAATCCAAGTGCTGATATGATATATGCTAGATGAGGCTCTGTGTAATAGTCTGAATTCGCCAATACGACTACTGTTGGAGAAACAGGAGTCAATGTAATGTTTACTATAACTATTGCATTTGGAGGTACAGAAACACCAGGTACTTCTGCACTTTCATAGCCAGAGGCTATAGCATATACTGTATAGACACCGGAAGGAATATGTAATTCATAGTATCCATTAGTATCTGTATAATTTACAACGATCGTTGAATCCACATCAACCCATACAATTGCATCTTCTATAGGTAATCCCGTGTCTGCATCCGTTACCCATCCAATTATAGTTCCATTACCAAGTGGTGCAAGATCGAAGATTACAATAACTACTTCAGCCTCGCTAACTTCAACTACTTCAGACTCTGTTTCATAATCCGTGGCAGTAGCTGTTACAGTGTATGTTCCTGGAGGAACTGATACACTGAATCCTCCAGTAGAGTTCGTATAAACTGTTAGATTAAGTTCCTCTATAGTTACAGATGCACCAGCTATAGGTAACCCAGTTATCTCATCGAATACATATCCTGCTATAGTGCCATTAACTGCTATAACTTCGACACTTAAAGATTGGGTTTCATAGCCGAATGCCTCGAAAATCAATGTATAAGTTCCAGGATCTAATGGGATCTTAAAGTATCCACTGTCATTTACACTAATCGTCTCACCTGTTTCATTAACAGTAACGGTAGCCCAGGGAATAGGCTCAGACGTCTCAGCATCATATACGAATCCTTCAACACCCGTTGTTTTAGCAAATTGTTCAGCAAGTCTTACAGCTTCATATGCATCAATACGTCCCCAACCATATCTCGTATCTTGGCCTGGATCGCCGAAGTCTATAACTGTACTATTAAGGACTAGGTATACCATTTCAGGCGTATCTGGTTCGCTAAAGTCGGTCCATCCAGCAGCCTGTAGGATCAATGCAACAGTACCGCTTACATGTGGTGTTGCCATACTTGTTCCGCTCCATGCTTCATATCCTCCGCCAGGTACTGAACTAGTAATGTCAACACCAGGTGCTGAGAAATCAGGTTTTATATAAATATCTGGATACATGTCGAAGAATGGCCATTCCCCCGGCTCATCAGGCCAATCAACTACTCCGCCACTACTCCAACTAGCCACATCATCATACTCATCAGTTGCACCAACAGCGAAAGCACCCCATATATTACCAGGGTTATCTGTACATCCAGGTCCACAGTTACCAGCAGCTGCCACAGGTATTATGTTAGCTAATAGCATGGCCTCAATAGCTGGTAATAGCTCGTTACCATAGTAGTCAACTGCACCCCAGCTCATTGATACAACATGTGCTGGTAAGCCAGTTGGTATAAGTTCTCCCGTATCAGGATCTATGTAGAATGGTTCAACAGCCCACTGCATACCAGCGAGAACTTGGGCAAAAGTCCCACTACCATAAGGTAGTACTAGTCCATGCATTAGAGTAGCCCCGGGTGCCACACCAATCAATATATTCTCTGTATCACCGCCAAGTGCGGTACCACTAGTATGCGTACCATGCCCATCAGTATCATGTGGTTCGCTTAGAACAGGGTTACCTGATGAATCAAATTCCATCCATCCTCCCGGATAATATGGACTTGTAGGATCGAGTGTTAGCATCTTGCCAGCAAGCGCGGGATGGGTAATGTCTACGCCAGTATCTAGAACACATATTCTTATTCCTTCACCAAGATATCCCAGACCCCAGACCTCTGGAGCTCTTATCTTAAATATACCCCAACTCGATACTTCCTGCTGTGCAGAAACCTTATTCTTTGATATAGGCTCTGGAATCTTTACTTCAAAGTTCTCAAAGATCCATATGACATCGGGTAGCATCGCAATTTTCTTAAGTAGATCTACTTTAACTCTAACAAGGATGACATTATCTAGCCAAAATCTATTGAGCACTAATCCTCCATTATCTGTAATGAATCTTATAATTGGTTCTTGTACAGACTTAGCCCACCATTTAAGTATATCTACAGCAAGCCTATAATTGCCCTTTACTTTCAATACAAGCTCTCTCGATAACGGTTTAAGCCTTATTACGGCAGTTACAGTTTCATCATCCTTTAAACTTAAGATCTTTTTTAAGAATATTGGATGTATCTTTGTAGTCCATGACTCAATCTCTTCCTCTGGTACTGATAAAGCTTGCAACATAGGTGATGCTATGGATAATATGATCAATATAGAGATAATTAGAGATAAAATTTTACTCAAGCCGTGTTCACCTTTAAGCTAATATTCATATCGTTGTACTTCTTAAAATGTGGTTATATATAAGTCTATCCCACTGTGTACACGTATGTTAAATGATTTAATAGATCGTTAACAAACTACTAATTAA
>Ga0190311_1000128_pt1 | contig 28396 bp, 24 predicted proteins | sample 48700789_MG_FD_165037 | JGI IMG/M metagenome (GOLD analysis project Ga0190311, IMG submission 165037) | Hydrothermal vent sediment bacterial communities from Southern Trench, Guaymas Basin, Mexico - 4870-07-8-9_MG | ecosystem: Environmental > Aquatic > Marine > Hydrothermal vents > Sediment ...
GTTCCCTTGGGAGCTCTACCGTAGGGCCTGTAAGCTTGGCTTCATAGGGATACACTTCCCAGAAGAATACGGTGGGGCAGGCTACGGCTACGTGGAGGCAGCCATCGTGGCAGAGGAGATGTGCAGGGCCGATTCAACGCTTGGCACAGCGCTGATACTGTCCGATATAGGATGCGATGTCATAATGCACTTTGGAACTGAGGAGCAGAAGGAGCACTACCTATCCCTTGTGGCAGGTGGGAAGGGCCTATCCGCCATAGCCCTAACTGAGCCAGCAAGGGGTAGCCACCTATCAGCTAGGCTTGACACTAGGGCCGTACGTGAGGGGGATGGCTGGACCATAAATGGCGTTAAGACGCTAATAACAAATGCACCCATAGCCTCGTTCTACATAACGCTCTGCCAGACGGACGTGCAGGTTGAGCCCCCCTACAGGGGCCAAACGCTATTCATAGTAGATGCAGGCACGCCAGGCCTAGAAGCAAGCCAGATAAGGGATAAGATGGGCATTAGGGCAAGCCCAACTGGCGAGGTCTCATATTCAGATGTGCACGTGTCCAAAGAGGCCCTGGTCGGGCAGCTTAACAGGGGCTTCTACCACGCCTTAGCCTTCCTAGATGAGTCCCGTGTTGAGATTGCTGCTCAGGCCCTGGGCATAGCTGAGGGGGCACTTGATAGGGCGTTAAGGTATGCTAGGGAGCGTGAGGCCTTTGGCCGAAAGCTCATAGAAATTCAAGCCATCTCCCATAAGCTAGCTGAAATGGCCACTAAAATTGAGGCCACTAGGTTGGTCGTGTATAAGGCAGCATGGCTGTTGGACCAGGGCAGGCTGGATCCAGCTACATCAAGCATGGCTAAGACGCTTGCTGGTCGTGCGGCAGTTGAGGTTTGCGATGAGGCCGTGCAGATACTTGGTGGCTATGGCTACATAGGCGATTATGATGTAGAGCGATACTACAGGGATGCAAAGGTAACGGAGATCTACGAGGGCACCAAGGAGATACAGCTGAACACCATAGCTAAGTTCTTATCAAAGCGCCTCTAGCCTAGACCTTCCCCAGCACTACACGCTCTGAAATCACGCTTGTTATCCTAACCGTGAGGACAGCACCTATCAGGCCCTCTGAGCCCCTTAGGAGCACTACTGGGCCATGCTTCATTGGGTAAGCCACTAGGTAGCCCTCCCTTCTCGGGTGCCTGCAGGCTACTACGACCTCAACATGCTTCCCAACCCACCTAGCCTTCAGGGCCTTATTCAGCTCCCTAGCCTTCTCCACGAGCTTAGAGCTCAGTGGGTCCCTAGCAGCTGGTGGCCCACTGGGCATATCGCCAAAGGCCGACATGGGCAAGGACCTAAACCTATATAGGATTATGCGTTCTGCACCTGCCTTCACGGCCTCCTCCATAGCCCTTATCGTTTCTGAAACCGTCTTGCTGCTCTGGCCAGGGAGGCCATGTATGAAGTAGGCTTGTGGCCTTAGCCCAGCCTTCTTAAGCAGCCTAATGGCCCTTATGGCTTCCCTAGGTCCAGAGGGACGGCCAAGGGAGCGTGAGTGCTCCTCAGAGCCAGTTTCAACACCTATGCTCACGGGGGATCCCCTGAAGTAATCGCCAAGTAGCTCTGCGACCTCCTGGCTGACCAAGCACGGCTTTACGTTCTCAAGCATGATGACGGCATCGCCCTTAGCTACCTCTGGGATGGAGGATACGGCCTTGAAGAGGGCCTCAAGGGCCTCTAGGTTCGCAAGTGGCTCCCTTGGATCTGTTAGGGGCTCTGGCTCCACAAGGATATCACGGCCAAAATCAAGGACATCTGATGCAGAGAGGACCAGCCTCCTAGCCCCAGCCCCGATTAGGGCTCTTACATCCTCCCTTATGCGCTCAACGGGCAGGCTCCTAGATGGGCCAAAGAGGCTTGGGACAGAGCAGTAGCCACAGCCAGGCGGTATCCCCTCTGGGCAGTAGTAGCGCTCCCTAAGGGGGCCTGAGCGACAGGCACCACAGCCAGAGCAGGCCCTCCCATCTGGCAGGGGGAGCGTAGTGCGGTAGTAATTGCTACAGCCCCTTAGGACCTCCACGTATACCCTGCAGGCCCAGTAGAAGGGGTAGCCCTTGAGCACCTCCCAGGATGGTGGTGGCAGCTTGCTTAGCTCCTGCCTAGTGCTAGCTGGCCTAAGCTCGGTTAGGCAGATACGGCCACCCCTGGCCCTGAATGCAATCCCCCTTATGGCTAAGAGCTCCTCATGGCTAGGCAGGCGCCCATCTGAGAGGCCAGAACTCCATAGCTCCATTATGGCCCACTCGCCCTCGCCTACCACGCAGATATCACAGCCAACCCTCTCAAGCGCCCTAACTGGGTCAGCACAGGCTGGGCCACCGAGGATGATGGGCTTCCTCCCCCTCTGCCTCCTCCAGGCCCTCGCTACCCTCCAGGCAGCAGCCAGGTCAGTGCTCATGGCGCTTAGGAGCAGGATGTCATACTTCCTCATGGCCCTGCGGGCCCTCAGGGCTGCTAATGGCGTGGTCAGCTCTACATCGCATCCAAGGTCCTCTAGGACACCAGCTACCGCCCTTGGGCCAGCACCAATTACATCTAGCGTAGCTGGCCGTGAGCCCCTTATCGTGCCAAGGCAATCAACTAGGAGCGCCCTCAACTTGCTCCAGCCCTAGCTTAGCACTGGGATAATTACCCCCTCCCCACAAGTTTAATAAAGTGCCTACCCCCAAAGTAGCTGGTGGTAATAGGTGGCCAAGACAACCATCTCCATCATAAAGTGTGATGTGGGAAGCATAGCGGGCCATCACGTTGTCCCCCAGGAACTCCTAGATGCCTGCCGTGATGTCCTAGCTAGGGGGCGTGATGAAGGCACGATAGTTGACTTCTACGTAACTAACTGTGGCGATGACATAGAACTCATAATGTCGCACAGGAGGGGCGAGGAAGATTCAAAAGTGCATGAGCTTGCCTGGGAGGCCTTCAAGGCTGCTGCTGAGAGGGCAAAGGAAATGCACCTATATGGTGCTGGCCAGGACATACTCAAGACGGCCTTCGCTGGGACCGTGAAGGGCATGGGGCCTGGTGTAGCTGAGCTTGAGTTTGAGGAGCGACCTAGCGAGCCCATAGTAGTGCTGATGGCAGATAAGAGCTCCGTTGGCGCTTGGAACATGCCCCTCTTCCGCATATTCGCTGACCCATTCTGCACGGCTGGCCTAGTCATAGACCCAGCCATGCACGATGGCTTCAGGTTCCGTGTCATGGACGTCATAGAGGGCACCTACGTAGAGCTAAACTGCCCAGAGGAGATGTACGACCTACTGGCCATCATAGGCGATCCACATAGGTATGTTATTGAGCGTGTGTTCCGCAAGAGGGATGGGCTCCCCTGCGCTGTTACGAGCACGACGGTGCTGAGCCTCATAGCTGGCAAGTACGTGGGCAAGGACGACCCTGTGGCCCTGATAAGGATACAGCATGGCCTTCCAGCCCTCGGTGAGGTGCTTGAGGCCTTCTCCTTCCCGCACTTGGTCCCAGGGTGGATGCGTGGTAGCCACTACGGCCCCCTGATGCCAGTTAGCCAGAGGGATGCGAAGTGCACCCGATTTGATGGGCCACCAAGGGTAGTTGCGCTTGGCTTCCAGGTAAGGGATGCCACGCTAATAGGGCCTGTTGACCTATTTGATGATCCAGCCTTTGACTACGCTAGAGCCATAGCCAACCAGATAGCTAACTACATGCGTGCGCATGGCCCATTTGAGCCCCACAGGCTGCCACCAGATCAGCTTGAGTATACAACGCTGCCACAGCTCCTTGAGAGGCTAAAGCCGAGGTTCAAGAAGCTAGGGAAGTAAGCTCAAGCCCTCACGGGGGCCTGGGCGATGCCAGGGGCACGTGAGATAACTAGGCCACTCATACTTGTGAACTTCAAGGTATTTCCCGAGGCCATAGGGAAGAGGGCTATTGAGAAGGCCAAGGTAGCAGAGGAGGTAAGCGAGGAGTTTGGGGTTTGTATCATAGTTGCCCCCTCGCTCGTAGATATAGCTCCAGTTGCAGAAGCCGTTTCCATACCAGTTTTCGCCCAACACGTAGATCCAGTTGAGCCAGGTGCGAGGACAGGGCACGTGCCACCTGAGCTAGTGAAGGAAGCAGGGGCCACTGGGGCCATGTTGAACCACGCTGAGAAGAGGATGTCCTTCCTAGAGCCCCTAAGCGATGCTATTAACCTCTGCAGGAAGGTTGGCCTTAAGACGCTCGTCTGCTGTGCTAAGATAATGGCCTGTGGCTTGGTCGTGAGGCTTGGCCCAGATATGTTTGCCTTTGAGCCCCCAGAGCTAATAGGGACGGGCAAGTCAGTTTCATCTGAGAAACCAGATACGCTTAGGAGGGCCATGCGCTATGCTAAGGGGGTAAACCCAGATGTCTTCGCCCTCTGTGGAGCAGGTGTATCTTGTGGGAAAGACGTATCTGATGCAATAATGCTTGGTGCTGAAGGTGTTTTAGTTGGAAGCGTCGTTAGGAAGCCCAATTTCAAGGATATACTATCTGAGATGGCCAGGAGTGCCCTAGAGGCCTGGGATCAAAGGTAGGCACTAGCCCGTGGGGAAAGGCGGGCAGGCCACCTACTATGTAGGCTAGACCACGTGGATCCTTTTCATGTCCGACCAAGCAGCCGATACGGCTAAAAGGGCTTTAGGGCCTAGGCCCCTGAGGGCATAGCATGAAGGTAACGGCTGCCTGCCTGCCATGCATGACGCATAGGGCCTACCGAGAGGTATGCTATGCCACTGAGGATGAGGGGCTTAGGCTCAAGGTCATGGTTGAGGTAGCCAAGCTGCTCGCAAGGGAGTTCAAGCCAGGCGCTGTGCCAGCCATAGTTGGCACGCTCAGGGATAGGCTGATAAAGGAGATGACGGGCAACCCAGACCCATATAGGGCCGCAAAGGAGCTAAGCAATAAGGCAGCCCTGGAACTTAGGCCGAAGGCCGAGCAGTACATAGCCTCTGCTAGCACAGGCCTAGAGAGGTTTAGAAGAGCTTGCTTATGTGCAGCAGTAGGTAATGCTATAGAATTTGATATACTTGGCCATGCCTTTAAGCTAGAGCTGCTCTCTGAGCTGCTAGCTAGGGCTGAGAAGGATATAGCCATAGATGAGATAGATGCCTTCTACAAGCTAGCGAGAAATGCCAGGAAGATCCTATACCTAACGGATAATGCTGGTGAGGTAGCATTTGATGTCCTGCTCGTGAGGGAGCTAAGGTCCCTAGGGCCAGAGGTGGTTGTGGCCGTGAAGGCTGAGCCCTGTATAAATGATGCCCTTATTGAAGATGCCCTAGTCGTGGGGATGGATAAGGTGGCTAGCAGGCTCATAACAACTGGCACTGATACGGTAGGCCTAGTGCTTGAGTGGGCATCGGATGAGTGCCTAAGGGCCTATGAGGAAGCTGATTTGATAGTAGCCAAGGGGATGGGCAATATAGAAACACTCACGGAATATAAGCACGATAAGCCAATTGCCTTCCTGCTGTTCACCAAGTGCGAGACGATAGCAAACCACCTGGGCGTTGAGAAGGGCATGTGCGTTGTTAAGATATGGCCTCCTAGTGCCTAGCTAGGCCGATAAAAGCTTTTACATGCCTCCTTGATTAGGTCTATTGGAGGGGGCTTGCATGAAGAGGGGGCTTGCTCTCATGGCCCTGATCCTGGCCCTAGCCCTGCTGCTCCCCGTCCCACCTTCAGCCATTTACGCTAAAGCCAGCTCAAGCCAGGCCCTAGGGGACGTACTGACGTATGAGGTTACCTTCCAGGAGCCAGAGGTGCTAGAGCTAGCTGAGGGCAGCTTAATTGAAGTGCCAGGCTGCGTTCAGACGCTGATCCCTGGCCTGCCCATAATCCCAGCTAAAACAGCAGTAATAGTGTTACCGCCAGGGAAGGAGCTGCTTAACATATCCGTGCAGGCCCTTGATGGACATGAGCTGCCTGGCACCTACGAACTCCTAGTGGCCCCCCAGCCCAGGATGCTCGGCTTAGGCCCAGGGGCAGGTGGCCATGCTAGGCCAACCGCCTTGGGCGTGTTCCCAGAGCACCCATATCACGTGGGCAAGAGCGTTAAGATATGGCGTGGCTACAGGCTGCTCCCACTTAACCTATTCCCAATCCAATATGATGCCTATGAGGGGAGGGTAACCTTCTACAGGCGCTTCTTGATAACGCTCTCACTAGCAGATGGAGGAACGTATGGCCATGCTAGGCCAAGCCCAGCGGTTCTAAGGGCCTTAAGGGAGCTAGCTATTAATCCAGAAGTCCTAGGCGAGTATCAAGTAGAGGCTAGCTCGGAGAAGGGCTACCTGATAATCACGAGGCCCCTCTTCAGCTCCGTGGCCAACCAGCTTGGATCCCTACTGCTAGACGAGGGCTACACGGTCCACATAGAGTACGTAGATGACATAGTAGCCGATTACACGGGCTCAGATATCCCAGAGAAGATAAGGAACTGCATTAAGGACTACTACAACAGCTACAGCTATGAGGACCTATACGTGCTCCTCCTCGGCGATGCAGATCCAGATGATGCTACATCTGGCTACGAGCTGGATAAGGATTGGGAGGTGCCAACACGCTACATGTACAACCCAGACCCAGATGACGGCTACGATAATGCCTACACTGGCCTTCCAAATGACCTAACGCCATCGGACTTCTACTACGCTGGCCTAGATGGCACGTGGGATGATGATGGCGATGGCTACTACGGCGAGAGACCAAGCTACTCTGGTGCTGGCGTGGATGAGGCCGATTGGCTTGCTGAGGTATGGGTCGGTAGGCTGCCCGTGAGGACGGTTGAGCAAGCGAGCTTGTACGTGGCCAAGCTAGATGCCTACCTAGATAGCCTCAGGAATAGGGATAAGCCCATGCTCCTATTGGGAGCCCACTTATTTGATACTGACCCGAGCTACTACACGGATGGGGCCTGGGCCTGTGATAAGTCAGCGACCTTCTACCCACCTGAGGTCGTTAAGAGGCGCCTATATGAGAACCAGGGCAACTTAACATACGCAAATGTAGTAGATGAGATAAACACGCAGGACCCAGAGTTCGTGTGTAGTGCTTCACATGGCAGCATCGGTGGCCTATGGCTCTACTGGACCAGCGAGACATTTGCGGACACGAGCACGCCAAGCTACGTGGCTAATACTGGCCTCATCTGGTATGCTATGGCTTGCCTCTCAGGGGCCTTTGATGTAGATGAGAGCACTAAGGGGGCCTGCTTCTCAGAGGCCATGATAAGAGATGACGATGGCTCCTCCGTGGCCCACATTGGTGCTACTAGGGTTAGCTGGGGCTATGTAAGCAACTGGTTCTTAAATGGCCTAGGGGGCATGCACACATGGCTATTCTGGTACTCGCTTAGTCGCTCAGGGCCAGAGGGGCCAGGGAAGGCACTTTACATAGCTAATGCTTACTACTACATCATCTGGCAAGCAAACATAGAGGAGTACGAGTACGATAGGAAGGTCCTCCTAGCTCAGATGTTATGCGGGAACCCAGCTCTACCAGCGGCAAGGGGGACGGCCACGTATAATGGCCCGCAGGACGTAAGGATTGGGGATGAGGGAGCTGTGGAAGGCTGGAACCTAGCTACTAGCTCAGCTGTAAGCATATATTTAGAGCGGTTCCACTGGGATACCTATGAGCATGAGCGTATTCTAGCTGGCGAGGGCTACACCGACGTAGATGGGCACCTATACGCTACGTTTGAGGTCCCAGAGGCCGTTGAGCCTGGTGCCTGGTACGACATCATGGTAGCAGACGATAGGGGCAACTACATCTACGCTGGCTCAGTACACATCCAGGAGTGCCAGCTGATCCTCAAGCCAGATAGGGGGCATGGGAACTTCGTGGTAAATGCTACTGGCCTGGGCTTCTCACCTAATGCCAGTGTGGGCCTCTACTTGCTCAACATCCATCTGGCTAACTTCACGACAGACGATACAGGTCGCTTCACGGGCTTCTTCATAGCCCCCTCTGTGAACCCAGGCTCCTACGAGGTAAGGGCCGTAGATGAAGATGGGCATGAGGCTACTAGGGCACTCTACGTGCTTGATGCCACACCACTTAACGTGCTAATAGATGTGGGCTCCCTTCACTTCAGGGGGGAGCTCGTGGAGTTCTACATACTAACGCTACATAATGGCACGAGGGTAGATGCAGATATAACACGAGCCCTCCTGTACAAGGGGGACCACGTATACGCTGACCTAATGGGCTCCCTTGAGCACATCGCTAGGGGTCTGTTTAGGGTCACATACACGATACCTGCTAATGCACCAATGGGGACCTACGTCCTCCTCGTTGAGGCCCACTATAAATCAGGGCTTGTAGATGCACGGGGGGCTAGCCTAAAGAGCTTCTTAGTTAGCTCTGTGCTCCACAGCTGGAACGCTACGCTATCTGAGATAAGGAGCAATGTAGCAACGCTTATAACGGATATGGGGGAGGTCAAGATGTCGCTCTCTGAGCTTAGGGAGATGCTAGAGAGCGTTAATGCTACCTTAGAAGCAGTGAAAGGAGATGTAGCTGTGATAAAGGCCAATACGAGCACCATACTAGCTAAGCTTGATGTATTAAACGCCACATTGGTAACCCTAATAGAGGATAGCAGGGGCGAGATACTGGCTAGCATAGAAACAGCCGTAGGCACGCTTAGGGCCGACCTGGGCACGGTTCTAGAGCTACTAGATGCGATTAAAAGCACGCTTGAGGGCATCGCTGAGGATGTAAGCGCCATAAGGGTAGCCATAGAGGGTTGGACGGGCTCTACTGCCCTTGTAGCAGGCAAGGCACTACTCATCCTAACGACCTCGGAGCTTGAGGAAGGCCCTGATGTCCTAGAGGGGGCCATGATAAGGCTACTAATCTCAGGGCCACCAGGGACAGAAGGCCAATTAGTGGTTGTGCTTCAGAAGGCCATACTAAGGGCGATTGGAGCTAGCATAAGCGATGTAGTAATGCTACTTGACATGGAGCTCCTTGAGTTCACCTGGTCAGATAAGGGCACCTACTACGTGCTAAGGGCCTCCTACTTACACTCAGCCCACGAGCTGCTCATACACTTGAGGGGTAGGTTAGATGATGATGGCGATGGCCTGGCCAACTGGGAGGAGTTCGTTAGGGGGCTAGATCCAAGGAACCCAGATACAGATGGCGACCTATGGCCAGATGCCGTAGATCCATGCCCCAAGGACCCTACCATGCCAAATGGGCCAGCTGGGGCAGCCGTGGGCGTGGCCCTAGCCGTGCTGGTGGCCGTGTTCATCAGGAGGAGGACAGGGCACTAAACCCCTATTTTTCCCTAAGGGCCTAAATGGCTAAATCTTAAATAGCCCTAGCCCTCCTTCCAGGCCTGGAGAAGGGGGCGTGGCCCAGCCAGGTTAGGGCGGCGGGCTCCAGAGCCACTACGGGTCTGCTTTGACCCGCCTAGAGCGGGGATGAAGAAGCTCTGGAGCGGTGAGACCCGTAGGTCGTGGGTTCAAATCCCACCGCCCCCACCAGTTGCCTTTAATAAGCGACGGTAGGGCCTAGCGTGGGTGGGGAGATGTGGCTTGAGCTCGCTGCCCTCCTCTTCTCCCTTGGCCTTACCGTAACAGCTGCAGCCTCAGCCCTTGGCCTAGCTGGCGGGGCCATAATATCCCCCCTCCTAATACTGGGCCTAGGAATTGAGCCTCGGTTGGCCGTTGGGACTACCATCCTTGGCGTTTTCGCAGCTGTGCTATCTGCTTCTGTTGCCTATCTAAGGCAGGGGAGGGTTGATATCTGGCTAGCCCTCCTCTTTGATGCCCTTGACATCCTTGGCGTGGCCCTCGGTGCCTACATGACCATTGTGCTGCTCCCAGATGTCCTAGCCCTCTGCATGGGGGCCTTCCTGCTCTACTCTGGCTCTAGGCTAGCCCTAAGAGTGCTGAGGCAGTGGCTAAGGCCACCGAACAACCAGGGCTCAGGGTCTCCTGACCAGCGAGAGGCCATCTGGCACAGGGTTGTAGTAGATAGGGGCGGTGAAGCATTTTCCTACAGCCTTGGCAGGAGGGGACTAGCCGTAGCAGTGGTCGGCAGCTTCTTCAGTGGCCTAGTATCTGGCATGTTGGGCCTCGGGGGCGGCGTCATGGACCTATCCCTCATGCTGCTCCTAGGCATCCCAATTGAGGTAGCTGCCCCAACGGCTATGTTCGGCATGCTGCTCACCAGGGCTAGCTCGGTAGTGGCCCACGCCCTTTTAGGCAACATAAGCCTTGAGTTCGCTGCCCCACTTGCCCTAGGGGCTCTTATAGGCGGTCAGATTGGACCAAGGCTAGCAAAGCGCATTAGGCCTGAGGCACTTAAGCTAGCTTTCGCCTCTATAGTGCTGGTCCTAGGCTCACTCCTACTATACAGGAGCCTCACGGCCATCTTGGGGGCCCTCAAGCTAAGCTGAGGAATAAGGACATCACCAGGCCTGGCCAGATGCCCAGGGCCAGGGAGGCCAGGGCCAGCAGGAACAAGGGGATTAACATGGACCTTGGGGCCTCCTTGATGCCCTCAAGCCCCTCCTTAAGGGGGCCAAAGAATATGCGTTTTAGTGGCCAAAACGTATAGGCTGCCGTGAGGGCTGTAGCTAGGACACCCAATATGGCCACTAAGAGGGCTAAGGGACTTCTTATAGACTTGAAGATTCCCATGAACATCATGAGTTCTGCTGTGAAACCACTCAACGGAGGAATAGCCGAGAGTATCATTGAGCCTAAGGTCCAGAGCGTAGCCGTAAGGGGCATAAAGCGTGCTAAACCGCCCATCTTCCTTATGTCCCTCTCGTGCGTCTCATAGACGAGCAGGCCAGCCGTTGAGAACAGGACGGCCTTCCCAAGGCAGTGGCTGAGCATGTAGAACAGCCCGCCCGCCAGGGCCAGTGAGTCCATGCTGGCCACGCCGAGGAGTGAGTAGGCTATCTGGCTCATGGTGGAGCAGGCGCAGAGGAACTTCACGTCCTCCTGTGCTAGGGCTAGGAGGGCACCATATATCATGGTTACTAAGGCCCAAACCATGATGGGGAGCCTCAGGGGCTCAAAGAATGATGGTAGCGGTATCACGACGGTCCTAGCCAGGATGTAAGCACCTATGTTTGCATAACAGGCCATGATGCCAGCTAGCGAGGTAGGCGTGTTCGCATGGACCCAGGGGAGCCAGACATGGAGGCCGAAGGCAGCCATCTTGGTTAGGAGACCAAGAGCCATTAGGAGGCAGGCCAAGCGACCAACAGATCCATCTGGGAGCTTGGGCAAGGCCCTGAGACTGAAGCTCCCGAGCTGGGAGTAAGCCAGGGAGGCACCAGCCATGAAGAGGGAGGCTGCTGCTGTGCCCCAGATGAAAAACATAAGGGCTATCCTACGCCTATCCCCGTAGCCCAGGTGAGTTATTACGAAGTAGAAGGGCAGGAGCATGAGTTCCATGAACAGCCATATTAGGACGAGGTCGTAGGACAAGGTCATGCCCACCAGGCCTATTGGGAAGAGCGGGTAAAGGGCGTAGTAGAGCGTGAAATGATCCCCTTCCTGGAGGCCAAGCGGGCCGTAAATGGCCTGGACCCGATAGCCTATGTAGCGGACCGAGTAGAAGGCCAGGCAGGTGCAGATCAGGGACATCACGAGGGCCACGGGGGCGCTTAGCCCATCGGCAACTAGCTCAAGGGAGATCGGGATTCTAGGGAGCCAGCCGTAGCTCTCGGCTAGGACAGAGCCGTGCCAGACCTGTAAGGCCACTAGGGCTAGGAGGGCGGTCTGGTAGGCCAGCACTGGCCCCACAAGCCATCCTGTTCTTGAGGCTAGCTTCCTGCCAAGCAAGGTAGCTAGGAGGGAGGCTAGGAGGGGGGAGAGGAGAGCCTGTAGGAGCGGGCATGGAGGAAGGAGCATCATATCACCCCCAGGATGGCTAACACGATGGCAGCTGTGAGGAAGGCTAGGAGGTAAACCATGTTTAAGCCCAGGTGGCCTGTCTGTATTTTCCTGAGTGCGGAGGCCAGTGCCTTCATGGCCTTTGGTAGCTGGAGGTTCCAGGCCGTATCTATGCCTGCTTCAACAGCCCTAGTGGGGCGTCTTATCCTCAGCATAAGGCCAGATATAGCGTAGTAGATGGAATTCAAGCCAAGCCTTCCCCTTAGCACCCCCCTCAGGCGCCTGAGATAGGGCCTAGTGGCTAGGATCTCCTCAGGCCTTGGCCTGCCCCGCACGTACAATGAAAAGGCCAGGAGGGCCCCAGCAGCTAAGAGGGATAGGGAGGCCAGCGTACTAGGTAAGTGCCAGGAGGTTAGAGCTGAGCTAGCAGTGGATTTGGTTCCTAGGTAGCTATTTAATACTGATCCGAGGGGCTCCTCTAGTCCTGGCATTATTATAGGGGCAAGTAGGCCTATTACCACGGATATTATAGCTAGAAGGGCAGGTGTGAATGAGGCTAGGTGCCCTAGGGATGCCCCTGCATGCCTCTCCCCCCTGGCTGGCCCATGGAAGACCAGGCCCAGCATCCTTATCGTGTAGAAGGCTGTTAGGAATACTGTTAGTAAGGCTAAGAGGAAGGGCAGCATGAGGCCAGAGGCCAAGCAGGCACTTAGTATTTCTTCCTTGCCCCAGAAACCACTCAAGGGGGGAAGACCGACCAGGGAGAGGCCCAGGACCAAGGACGATGCCCATGCCAGCCCTATCTCACGCCTCAGGCCACCCATTTGCTCCACGTATATGGAGCCAGCTAAGTGGATAGCCAGGCCAGCTACCATGAAGAGGGCTGATTTGAAGGCTGCGTGGGCAGCTAGGTGGTAGAAGGTAGCCGTGAGGGCAGGAGCTGGATCGGGCATTAGACCAGCAGCACCTAGGCCCAGCATCATGTATCCAAGCTGGCTCATGGTGGAGTAAGCGAGGATCTTCTTCAGCTCAGAGGACACACAGCCTTCTGCTGCTGCTAAAATGGCTGTAAGGGCACCTGAGTAAGCTACTATCAGGAAGAAAATAGATGCCTCCCAGGCCCCGAGCTCGTGGAGGCCAATGTAAAAGATGGGGAGGAAGCGAGCTGCAACAAACACGCCAGCCTTCACCATGGTAGCAGCGTGTATGAGGGCCGAAACGGGCGTGGGACCAGCCATAGCCTCTGGTAACCACTCCTGGAATGGAAACTGAGCCGATTTTGAGAGGGGACCAGCAGCTAGGAGCGTGGCCGTGAGGGCGAGCATGCCAGGCGTGCTGGCGAGGGCGGCTAGCCATGCCTTGGCACTAGCGTAGATGGCCGTGAGCCTGAGGGTGCCTGCGTAAGCGTAGATCAGGAATATGCCAGAGAACATGAGGACATCGCCCACCGTGGTCGTGAACAGAGCCTTGAGGCCACAGTGCGAGGGCGAGTACATGGGTTCGGGAGGTGGGCCCCCGACCCAGCGCTCAGGCTCATCCGTGTAGTAATGGCTTATGAGGGCGTAGCTACAGAAGCCCACTAGCTTCCAGCCAACCAGCATGGTGATTAAATCGCCAGCTAAAACGAGGAGGAGCATGGAGGCCAGGAAGAGGCTCATGAGGGACCAGAAGCGGGGCCAGCCAGGCTCATGCCTCATGTAATCGGCTGAGTAGAGCAGTATCAGGAGGCCGATGAGGGACACCAGCACGGCCATGAGGAGGCTAAGGGGGTCTAGGAGGATGAAGAGGGGCATCCCTGGGGCCCATAGGGGGCTAGCCTCAAGCTCTAGGTAAGAGCTACCCCAGAGAGATGTAAGCAGGAGGGCTGATGAAACAAGGCTGATGGAGCATGCTGATATCGCCACGGCGGGAGGGGCCTTCTCGTGGATCCTGCCTAGGAGGGCAGCAAGGACGGTCGCTAGAGCTGGTGCCAGGATGCAGGAGGCAACTAGGTAGGCTGTGGGGAGTGGGACGGCCATGCTCATCCCTCCTGGTGGCCTAGGCTCAGTAGGTCCTGGGCACCTAGCGAGGCTAGATCTAAGGCTAGCCAGGGCCAGATGCCTAGGGCGATGATGAAGCTAGAGAGGGTGAAGAAGGAGGCTAGCTCTGGCAGTGGGGTGCGCCCCCTCCTAGCTGGCTGGCCCCCCGCTTCCTGCCTCAGTAGCTCCTTCACGGCCCTGAAGTAGGCAGCAGCAGCTACTACCACGTTGAGCAAGAAGGCAAGAGCCAGCCACCACCAGGCTGAGGAGAAGAAGGCAGAGAAGAGAAGGATCTTCTCCACAAAACCAGATGTACCAGGCAGGCCCGCCCGACAGGTCAGCGCTAAGGTCAGGAAGGTTGTAGCAGCTTTCCTCAGAGCTCTAGAGCGGGATAGGTGGCTAAACAATCTTGATCTAGCCACAGAGGCTAAGGAGCCAGCCCCAAGGAAGGCCAGGGACTTGGAGAAGGCATGACTAATGATTAAGAATATCAAGGCCGAGATAGATCCTGCTGTTCCAACTGCTAGGGCAGCAGCCATGTACCCTATTACAGCCAAACTTGAGTAGGCCAGGAAGCGCTTTACATCTGATTGGACTAGGGCGCAGAAGTTGCCCAAGAACATATTCGCTACTCCAACGAGGGCTAGGAGGACATGCCAGCCTGATGCTGATTGATGAAATATGGTCAGGAGGGCCTTCAGTAGCCAAAAGAAGCCTATTTCCGTAGTTATACCAGCTAAGGTAGCACTTACTGGTGTTGGGGCCTCTGAGTAAGCGTCTGGAAGCCATGTGTGGAGCGGGACCAAAGCAGCTTCAACACCAGCCCCAGCCACGAAGATCAGGAGAGCTATCTGAAGCCATGGACCACTTGCCCCTGATAGCCTCTCGGCCAGCTGGAGTAGGTTCAGTGTGCCAGCCATGCCGTAGAGCAGGGAGGCACCAAAGAGCATAACCAAGGCACCAGAGGAGCCCATTATGAAGTACTTCCAAGCTGCCTCAAGGGCTGCCTTCCTATCCCCACCTAGGGCCACGAGGGCGTAGGCCGAGAGGCACATGACCTCCCAGAAGACGTAGAGGACCAAGAGGTCGCCTGAGAATAGCACGCCTACCATGCCTAGGCAGAGGCCTAGGAAGGCGGTGGAGAAGCCAGGCTCGTATGGCTGGCTTAGGGCATAGAGGGAGGCTGCTAAGGCCACTAAGAGGGCCACTACAGCTAGGAGGAGGCTGGCCCTATCCACAAGGAAGGTGGTTGAGAGGCCTAATGGCCCAAAAGCTATCACGATGGGCCATCCTAAGGCCTGACCTGAGAGGTATGGCATGAGCAGGCAGTAGGAGGCCATTAAGAGGGTCGTGAGGGGTGAGGCCAGGGAGAGGGCACGTGGTAAACTGGGTAGGGCCTTAGAGCGACCAAGGCACTCAACTACTGGCGATATCAGGAGGGAGGCAAGCAGCACGTAGAGGACCAGTATCGGATCTAGCAGGCCCCTCACCCCCGTAGCTTCCTCAGGGCCCAGGCATCAACGGTCCCAGTGCGCTTGTATATAGCTAGGGCCAGGGCTAGGCCGAAGGCAGCTATGCACCCTCCAACAGCTAGCACGATTATGATAAGTACCCCAACCACGGGATCTGAGTGGCCTGGATTGGACATGGCCGAGAGGGCAGCAAAAGCAAGGCAGGTAGCATTTACAAGTACCTCAAGGGAGATTACAAGCCTAATTAGGTTCCTCTTGGAGGCCAAGCCGTAGAGGCCTAGGACCAGGAGGCCCAGGGAGCATATCAAGACAGCTTCTGGCCCGCTTAACAACGCTCCTCACCCCTCCACAGCCTAACCATGGCTACTCCCACGGCAGCAGCCAGTAGGGCCAAGGATGCCTGGGCAATGAGGTCTGGAAACCTATCCTCCCAGATGACGTAGGGGAGGGCCTCATTCATCTCCTCTACTGGCCTGAGGGAGGCTGGCTTCCCGAACTTAAAGGATGGGAAGGGCGGGAATCCCTGGACCAGCAAGAGGGCCAGGAGGGCAGCCGAGAGGAGCACAGCCAGAGCACCAGCTAGGGGCCTAAGTGCCCTCATAGCGCCTCGCCCCCAACGAACATTACAGCTGCTACAAGCAGGATCACGACGGCACCTGCATATACGAGTAAGTGGAAGAGGGCCACGTAGGTAGCGATGAGGAGCCAGTAGATCAGGCCAGCACATATAAACATGATGATGAGCCAGATGATGGAGCGCATGAGCTTCTTGTCCTCAAGGGCCGCCAGGGCTGACGCAAGGGTGATGGCCGCTAGGACTATCAGAGCCAGGTCCGTGCCCTCTCCCCCACCTCGGCTAGGCAGGGTAGCCTTCTTAAGGCTTATACTTTACCAGTTTAAGTCAAGTAAGGGGCGAGGGGCGACGGAGGGAGACTATCTTACGTTGCTAGGTTTGGCATTTGGCCTATCCTTGACTATAGCGCTCATCCTCTACATCGTTGGAAGGCTAATGGCTGAGAAAGGGACTAAAACAGAGGCTGAGCTATCGCCCTATGCCTGTGGGGAGGCAGTGCCCCCAGTAAGGCCTAAGATGGATATGTCTAGGTTCTTCGTCTACCTACTTCTCTTCCTAGCCTTTGATGTAGCCACGCCCATAATCGCCCTAGCCGTGCTGGGCCACTACGTACAGGCAGCCCTCTACCTGGCCGTGATCCTACTGGCCATCCTAACCCCCGCCTTCTACCTAAGGGAGCTGATGGGGAGGGAGTAGCCTTGGGCCTCCTACGCTGGGCTAGGGCAGCTTCACCATGGATCCTCCACTTCAATACTGGTGCCTGCAATGCCTGTGATATAGAGGTCGTAGCTGCCCTCACGCCAAGGTTTGATGTAGAGCGCTTTGGCGCCCTTAAGGTCGGCAGCCCAAGGCACGCTGACATCTTAGTTGTAACTGGGCCAGTAACACGGGAGTCAGAACCAAGGTTAAGGCGCCTCTACGAGCAGATGCCTGAGCCCAAGCTCGTAATGGCCGTTGGGACGTGCGCCATAAGCGGTGGTGTCTTCGCTGGCTGCTACAACGTACGTGGTGGCGTGATAAACGTGCTTGGCAAGGCAGATATGATGGTGCCAGGATGCCCACCTAGGCCTGAGGCCATTTTAGAAGGCTTGATAAAGCTAGTAGAAAGGTTAAGAGGCATTAAGAAGAGGTGATCGCCATGGTCTTGAGCTTGAATGACCTAATAGCCATGCTTATCTTCCCTGGCTTCTTCTTCCTCATATTAATGGCCTTCTTCCTAGAGTGGCTAGATAGGAAGGTAGTAGCAAAAGTGCAGGATAGGTATGGCCCCCTAATGGCTGGCCCAGCTGGCATACTCCAGCCCATAGCCGATTTCATCAAGCTCCTCTCTAAAGAGGATATAGTGCCAAGGGGGGCCAATAAGGTGCTCCTAACGGCTGGCCCCATACTAATGGTTGCCCTCCCGCTGACGGCCCTCCTTTTCGTGCCCATAGATGGCCAGAGCGCCATAGTTGATTTTGAGGGGAGCCTTATAGCTGTCCTCTTCATACTGATACTAACTACCCAGCTTGTGCTCCTAATCGGCTGGGCTAGTGCAAATGTATTTGCTGCTGAGGGATCCATGAGGTCAGCCCTCCAAATGCTTAGCTATGAGATACCCCTTGCCCTCACGGCCATCTGCCCAGCCCTCATGGCTGGTAGCCTAAGCCTCAGCGAGATCTACCGTGCCCAGGCGGAGCTTGGCTGGCCATTCCTGGCCTACCTACCGCCCCTTGGCGCCATATCCTTCTTGGTGTTCCTAACGTGCTCCCTAGCTGAGCTTGAGAGGGTCCCCTTTGATGCCCCAGAGGCGGAAACCGAAATAGTAGCAGGCTGGATGACGGAGCTAACTGGCCGAAGGCTAGCCCTCGTTAAGCTAGGAAGGAACCTGGACTTCCTCCTAATGGCCAGCTTGATGGCCAGCCTCTACCTTGGCGATCCAATAACGCCTAGCTTGCCCCTGCTGGCACCAGCTGCCTTTATATTGAAAACGTTAGCCTGTGCTGGCATCATGTCCTTCGCTAGGGGCCTAGTAGCTAGGTTCAGGATAGACCAGGCCCTACACCTATTCTGGACCTACATAATACCGATATCAGTAGGCGTCCTAGTGGCTACTAAGCTTGCCCTCCTGCTTGCCTAGCCTGCCCCCGCCCCTAACGTGGCTTACGCTCACGACCCTGAAGTCCAGCACGAGGTCGTGGGGATCTGAGGCCACGGGGGCGAGCTGCTGAGTTGGGCTAATGGCCCCCTTTGGGCAGCTCTCGGCACACTGGAAGCAGAATATGCACTTGCTTAGGTCCACTACAGGGACGCCTAGGCCCCTGCTGTAGCCAGGCTCCTTTACGAGCACTATGGCACCTGATGGGCAATCACGGGCGCAGAGGCCACAGCCAACGCACTTATCTAGTTCTATCATGTGCTGGCCCCTGAAGCCCTTTGGCACCTCAATCTTCTCCTCTGGGTAGCGGACGGTAGCTGGCCTCCTTACTACGGCCCTTAGGAGCGTCCGAATGGCATCCTTTAGCAGGGTTGGCAGTAGCCTCAAGACCTACCAAGCCTCCTAGCTAGCTTAGGTAGCTCATCTATGTAGCAGAACCAGGAGCGACCACTACCAACATCAACGACCACTACCCTATCCGTGCATGAGAAGCACGGGTCTATGCTGGCTAAGGTAACTGGCACGTCAGCTAGATAGACGCCCTGTAGCATCTTAGCAAGTGGGGCTAGGTTCGTGAAGGTAGGGGTCCTTATCTTAAGCCTAGCTGGCTTATCCGTGCCGTTTGCTAGCAGGTAGTAGAGGAGCTCCCCCCTTGGTGCCTCAACCGTGCAGACGGCCTCGCCAGGGCCAACCCTCCTTGGAGCCCTTACCCTTACCTTGCCCCCTGGAAGGCAGGAGAAGGACTCCTCAATTACATCTAGGCTTACAAGGCATTCCTCTATGCGTGCTACATACCTAGCCCACGAATCGCCTTCTTTAAGCACGATCGGCCTAAATGTTGATAGCTCCTCATAGGCCACATATGGATCCTTATCCCTAACATCAAAATCAACACCAGAGGCCCTTAAGGTTGGCCCCGTAGCACATAAATCTATAGCATCTGAGCGAGTTAGAATGCCTACCTTCTCCGTCCTAGCCAGAATGGTCGGGTCTGTTTTAAACACATCAAGGTAGTGTTCTAATCGCTCCCTAAGGGGCCTTAGGCGTGATAATATCTTGTTGATGAGCGATGGCGATACATCCCTGCTGACCCCACCTATGCGGTTGAAAGAGCTTATCACACGGTTGCCAGTTAAGAGCTCCATAGCATCCATGACGGCCTCCCTATCACGCCAGATGTACATGAATAGCGTGGAGAAGCCCATTTCCTCAGCTGCTACACCAAGTAGGAGCATGTGGCTGTGGAGCCTGTTCAGCTCTGCAGCAGCAACCCTTAGGAATTGAACTCTCCTTGGGACCTCAAGGCCGAGGACACGCTCAACTGTAAGGCAGTAGCAGAGGCTATGGGCTACATTACAGATGCCACATACACGCTCGCACAGGTAGAGGTCGTGGACGTAGCTCCTGTGCTCAGCTGCTTCCTCTATGCCCCTGTGCGCGTAGCCTATCCTTATATCAACATCTACTACTACCTCGCCATCGACCTTGAAAACGAATCGCTCTGGCTCGTGAAGGGCGGGGTGCTGGGGGCCAATTATGAGTGTGAGGTAAGGGCCTTCCTCACCAGTTATAACCGGCTTCAACTTGGGCTCTGTTTCAACTGGCCTAAACCGCCTTGCCTCTACTTCCTTCCTAAGTGGGTGAAAGCCCTCAGGTGCATCATCTGGTAGCAGGAGCCTCTTTAGGTTCGGATGGCCCTTGAACACCACGCCAAGCATATCATATGCTTCACGCTCATGGAGGTTAGCACCAGGTATAACTGGCGTGAGGCTATCAACTACTACAGGCCCCTCCCCCTTCTCAACCTCCATCCTAAGCGTTAGGATGGCCTTACTCAGCCTTAGGTGGTAGAGGAGGGCTATTTTATCGCCTAGATCTACGCCAGTTAGGCCAGATAGCCTTAGGTCTGGAAAGGCGTGCTTTAGGGCTCTTACAGCCTTGGTGTGTGCGCCTAGAACCACCTCAGCCCATGCCCTAAGTGGGCTTACACGCCTGTAGGAAATGAGGTCCCCACCAAGCTCCTGCTTCAAGAGGCCCTCGCAGGCCTCTAGCTCATCTAGCCCCTCCCTCGTGGCACCAGCCCCTCACAGCAGGCTACAGGCCTAGTAGATAAGGCTTAATGGAGCATTAGCTAGCCTTAATCACTAATAGGCTTGAGCGGGCGTAGCGTTGAGGCGAGCTAGCATGGCCGTGAGCCCAGGGGTGCTTAGGTCTAAGTTCGCTGGTAGCCTCCTCGGCACTGCCATTGGGGATTCACTTGGAGCTGGGGCCTGGCTTAGAATCCCTGGCCGTGAGCTCGCACCCCACTACACAGATGACACCCACATGGCCATAAGCGTGGCGAAATCGCTTGTTGAGAAGAAGGGGCTTGATTTAGAGCACCTCTTCCTGACCTTCGTGCGTGATTGGGAAGCCGAGCCCTGGAGGGGCTATGGGCCTGGCCCTCCAGCCATATTCAGGGCCTTCAGGCGAGGTGAGGATCCAAGGAGGGTAGCTGAGCAGCTCTACCCAGGTGGCTCATTTGGGAATGGTGCTGCCATGAGGGTAGCTCCCCTAGCCTGCTTCTACCACGATGACCTAGAGGAGCTCAGGAGGGCAGTTGAGGGGGCCAGTAGGCTAACGCACACGCACCCACTGGGCATTGAGGGGGCACTGCTCCAGGCCTACGCAGTAGCCATGGCCGTGAGTTCTACTGGGCCACTAAATGGCCTGGCCTTCGTAGAGGAGCTCCTCTCCCTGGCCGAGAGCCAAGTGTATAGGCGGAAGCTCACGACCATAATTGGCTTCCTCTCAAGGCCAAGGAGGCCAAGCAGGAGGGAGGTCGTGAGGGAGCTTGGGAATGGTGTTGAGGCCTTTAACTCAGTGCCAACCGCCATCTATGCCTTCACGGCCACGAGCAGTTTTGAGGAAGCCGTTAGGATGGCCGTGAGCTTTGGTGGTGATATGGATACCATAGGCGCTATGGCTGGCGCCATAGCTGGTGCCTTCTATGGCCGTGAGGCCATACCTGTTAGGTGGCTAGGTGAGCTTGAGAACAGGGATTACATAGAGCGTTTGGCCGTGAGGCTCTGGGAGGTAAAGATGGGCTTAGGCTAGGCCCTCCCCAGCTAGGACCTCCTTAAGCAAGGACCTTGGGATGGCTAGCCTTATCTTCTTGGTCCTCCCGTACCGCCCCATGTTCGCTAGCTGAGCGTTTAGGAGGCCAAGCATGTCAAGCTCATTTATTATGCTGCTTACCCTCCTCTGCGTCAGGGGGCTAATGGCCATTCGGCCACAGATGGCTGAGTAGGCAGCGTATATCTCGCCCGTGATGGCTGAGCTAGAGCGCTTCGTCATCTCGTAGACGGCCAGCAGGACCAGCTTGGCGTGGAGGGGGAGGCTTCTTATGGCAATTACCGTCCTATCGTGCTCAATCTGTTTTAGTGCCTTCCTAACGTGCTCCTCCGTTACCCTCAAGGCCCCCTCACGTTCTGCGATCTCACCAGCTACCCTAAGGAGGTCTAGCGCCCTACGGGCATCACCGTGCTCCTGGGCCGAGAGGGCTGCGCATAGGTTTATAACAGATTCAGGGATGGCCCTCTCAACGAAGGCCAACCTGGCCCTCTCAAGCAGTATATCACGTAGCTGAGCTGCATTATATGGCCTAAAGACCATTTCCTCCTCGCTAAGCGAGCTTAGCACCCGTGGATCTAGGTGCTCCTTGAACGTTAGGTCATTTGATATGCCTATGAGGGAGATCTTAGAGCCATTTAGCTCTGGCCCCATGCGTGTTAGCTCGTAGAGGAGGGCATCTCCATGTGCCTTGACCAGCACATCTATTTCATCAAGCATCACCACGAATACTATGGTCCTTCGGGAGAGGGCCTTCTTCAGCCTGCTGAGTACCTCTGCCTTCGCTAGGCCAGTGAAAGGGACCTTAACGCCTAGTGATGAGCACATGGCCGTGAGGACACGGTACTCTGTCCCCACCATACGACAGTTCACGTAGCAGGTGGCCACTGGGGCACCTACCTCCTCAGCCTTGGCCCTTAGCTTCTCAAGGACGAACCTAGCTACAGCCGTCTTCCCAGTACCCGTCTTGCCATATATGAAGACGTTTGAGCACTTCTGGCCCCTCAGGGATGGGGCCAATATGGAGGCCAAGGTCCTTATCTCGTTCTCCCTATGTGGTAGTCGCTCTGGTACGTAGTCGTGCCTTAGGACATCCCTATCCTTGAATATCGGGCTACCGCTCAAGAACCTCTCAAACACCTCGTCCACCGAACCCTCACCCGAAGTAGCCCGAACTTGGCCGTGGGCCCCCACCCCTTCACTTCCACTGGAACTCCCTGCCTGATGGTGGAACCCTTGTGGTTCCTTGAATTTGAACAAGGAACAGACCCCTCCCTGCACTCCAGGGGAGGATCGCTGGTCTCTTAAGCCCTACTGTCTAATTTCCTAGGCTAGGCTCACGGCCATGTTGGGAGCCCCAGGACCATCAGGGCTGGGCCTCCTATGGCCAACAGCATGGAGCTCCAGTGGAAGCCAGGGGGTGGGCGGGCTCACGACCAGGTTTGAATTCCCTAAGGATAGGCAAAGTGAAGAGCTGTGAAGGGATTTTTCAATAGCTGGCTCAAGGCCCTCACCCCTCTGCTTCCGCTGGAGGGCCAGTAATTACCATAAACCTTGGCCTAGATTTAGGGCTAGATTTCATAGTGAAGGCTGTAGAGGTCAGATAGCTGCAAAATTGCCCCCTCCTCCAGCTAGGGGTGAGGTTCACAGCTGTAGAGTTTTACAGCTTCACAGTAAGGCTTTAGAGGTCGTGAAGCAGTAGGGGGCTCGGAAGAAGCGGGCCATGCCACCTAGGAAGCTCAAGATAGAGCTCCACGATCACGAGGGGACCAAGTACGTCTTCACCGTAGAGGGCCGTCTAACGAGGGATAAGGTAGCCCGAATCCTTGAGATGGTGGAGATCCTAGGTGGCGTGCCAGAGGAAGAGCTAATCCTACCTCCACCGCCTAGCGAGATGACGCTCTACGAGCGCTTGAAGATGCTGATAGAGCGCTACCTAACAGATACGTGGTTCACTAGCAGGGACGTAAAGGATCTCTACGAGCAGGAGTATGGTGAACCTGTGAAGCTGAGCACGGTATCCACCTACCTAGCTAGGATGGTTGATAGGGGGCTCCTAGTTAGGGCTGGCCCATCATCTGGGAGGCGCTACAGGCTTAGGGCTGAGGCCATTAGGCCAGTAGCAAGGTCCTTCTAGGATCACGGCCAAGGCTGTGGTCGTGAGCCATATAATATAAGCGGATTTCACGACCAAAAGCAAGGCCCTTTCTAGCCAAGGAGCTACCCTTGGTCGTGAGTTCCACTAATATATATGAGGTTCACGACCAAAACTGGTGCCCTCCCTGGCTGAGGAGCTCGCTTCTGGTCGTGAACTCTCTATATTATCCTGGCTCACGACCAAAAAGGAGCTCCCTTTCCCAAAAGGGCTTTACTCCTGGTCGTGAGCCCAGAGCCCTAATAGTCATGCCTAGCTCACGGCCAAGCTCAGCAATAACTAATAAGCCATGATGCCCAGGCTGGGCCAGAGGTGCTGGGCTTGGGGGGTGCGCACCCCTACATACCTAACTCAGCTGAGGGCTGTAAGAAGGCCATGCTCTCCTCCCTAGGCATAAGCAGCGTTGAGGAGCTCTTCTCGGACATACCTGAGCAAGTAAGGCTTAGGAGGCCCCTGAGCCTGCCAGGCCCACTGCCAGAGCAGGAGATCCTCAGGCACGTGAGGGAAGAGCTCTTAAGCGTTAAGACGGCCCTAGATATGCCAGTTTTCCTTGGTGCTGGCTGCTGGCCCCACTACGTCCCTTCTGCCGTGAGCTTCATAGTATCTAGGACGGAGTTCTACACGTCCTACACGCCATACCAGCCAGAGGTAAGCCAGGGCATGCTCCAGGCCCTCTGGGAGTACCAGAGCCTCATCTGCGAGCTCACAGCCATGGACGTAGCCAACTGCTCCATGTACGATTGGGCATCGGCCCTTGGGGAGGCTGCTAGGATGGCCGTGAGGGCTACCAAGCGCAGCAGGATCCTGGTCCCAAGGATAATACACCCAGAGCGCCTTGAGGCCCTAAGTGCTTACGCCGAGCCCGCTGGCATACGAATTGCCCAGGTGCCCTACGAGCCAGAAACTGGCCAGATGGACCTAGAGGCCCTCAAGGAGCTCCTAGGCCCAGATGTAGCTGCCATCTACGTTGAGAACCCATCCTACCTTGGCTTCGTGGAAACCCAAGCGAAGGCCATAGGCGAGCTAGCCCACGATGTCGGTGCCCTCTTCATAGTAGGCGTGGACCCAATATCGCTTGGCCTCCTTGAGGCCCCTGGCAACTACGGGGCAGATATAGTGGTCGGCGAGGGCCAGCCCCTCGGCAACTACATGAACTTCGGAGGCCCCCTCTTGGGCATATTCGCCTGTCGGGCGGATAGGCGCTTGATCTGGCAGATGCCAGGTCGCATAATAGGCCTAACGGTTGATGCCGATGGCCGTAGGACCTTCTGCATGGCCCTCCAGGCCAGGGAGCAGCACATAAGGCGGGAGAGGGCATCTAGCAACATCTGCACGAACGAGGCCCTCTGCGCCGTTGCTGCAGCAGCCTACCTAGCCCTCTTAGGGCCTGAGGGCCTAAGGGAGCTATGTGAAACCATAATCTACCGTGCTCACTACGCTATGAAGGCCCTGAACTCCCTCCCAGGCGTAAGGGCACCGCTCTTCAAGGCCCCGCACTTCAAGGAGTTCGTCGTCAACTATGATGAATTTGGCCTCACGGCCAAGGAAGTACATGAGTTCCTACTTGAGCACGGCGTCCACGGTGGCAAACTCATCACAAGCGAGTTCCCAGAGCTAGGCCAGTCCATGCTCTACTGCATAACGGAGATCCACACCAAGGCCGATATAGATAGGCTCGTTGAGGCCCATAGGGCCATCCTTGGGGCGTGATGGCCATGAGTCGCGGTGGCCGTGAGCCCGTGTTCAGGCAGGCCCGCTGGGATGAGCCCATCATATTTGAGCTTGGTGCCCCTGGCAGGAGGGGGTTTAGGCCACCTAGGCCTGAGCCAGAGGTCGTTGAGACAGTAGGCCCGCTTGAGGCCCTCCTGCCCAAGGAGCTAGTACGCAGGGAGCCACCAAGGCTACCAGAACTCTCAGAGCCAGAGGTCGTAAGACACTTCACACGCCTCTCCCAGATGAACTACTGCCCCGACCTGGGCTTCTACCCGCTCGGGAGCTGCACCATGAAGTACAACCCAAAGATATGCGATGAAATCGCCCGCCTGCCCCAGGTAGCCTGGGTGCACCCATACCAAGATGAGAAGACCATCCAGGGCCTCCTAGCGATCCTGTACAGGCTCAAGCTATGGCTTGCCGAGATAACTGGCACGCACGAGGTCTCCCTCCTGCCCTCAGCAGGGGCACACGGTGAGTTCCTTGGCTGCTTGTTAATCAGGGCATACCATAAGCAGAGGGGCCAGCTAGGCGAGAGGAAGGAGATAATCGTGCCAGATAGCGCACATGGGACCAACCCCGCTAGTGCTGCTATGGCTGGCTTCAAGGTCGTAACCATACCATCTGGCCCCAATGGCTGTATTGACCTAGAGGCCCTCAAGGCAGCAGTTTCAAGCCGAACGGCTGGCCTAATGCTTACTAACCCAAATACACTTGGTGTTTTTGAAGCTGAAATAACAGCTATAGCTGAGGTAATCCATGATGCAGGGGGTCTGCTCTATTACGATGGTGCTAACCTAAATGCCATCCTGGGCAAGGCTAGGCCAGGTGATATGGGCTTTGATATAGTCCACATAAACCTGCATAAGACATTTGGCACCCCACATGGCGGTGGTGGCCCTGGCTCAGGCCCAATAGGCGTTGTAGAAGAGCTTGAGCCATTCCTACCAGTGCCAAGAATAGAATACGATGGTAAACGCTACTACTTTAATTGGGATAAGCCCCTTGCGGTAGCTAAGATAAGGGCATTTCACGGCAACATAGCCGTCCTGGTGAGGGCCTATGCCTACATCCTGGCATTAGGGCCGAGTGGCCTGAAGGAAGTAGCTGAGGTAGCCGTCCTCAACTCAAACTACCTGCTGAGGAAGCTAGAGAGCCTAAGGGGCGTGGAGGTCCCCTACGGGCCTGGGAGGCCAAGGAAGCATGAGTTCGTGATAAGCCTAAAGCCACTTGAGCGTGAAACTGGCGTTGGGGCTTTAAACGTAGCTAAGAGGCTACTGGACCACGGCCTACACGCACCAACCATATACTTCCCGCCAATAGTTGAGGAGGCCTTCATGGTGGAGCCAACTGAGGCCTTTGGCGTAGAGGACCTAGATAGGTATGCAGAGGCCATGGGCTCCATTCTAGCTGAGGCTAGGGAGCAGCCAGAGAAGGTCCTCAATGCACCCTACAACACGGCCGTTAGGCGTGTAGATGAGGTAAGGGCATCCCACCCAAGGACCATGGCCCTTAGCTGGCATATGCTCAAGGCTAGGGAGGGCTAGCGAGGTGGAGGGCACCCGTGCGCTTTGATGTAGCCATAGTAGGTGCGGGGCCAGCTGGGTCTACGGCAGCTGAGGCCCTAGCTAGGGCTGGCTTCAAGGTGGCCCTGCTTGAGGAGCACGAAGAGCCAGGGGTCCCCCAGCACTGTGCTGGCATGCTGATAAAGAAGGGCTGTGAGCTCCTATCGGTAGATGTGCCTTCAGAGGTCGTGCAGGCAGAGCCCAAGGCCGTGAGGATACATTACTCTGGCCGTGAGCTAGAGGTAGGCGTCCAGCTATACATAGTAAATAGGGCGCTATTTGACCAGCACCTAGCCCAGCTAGCCGTTAGCTCAGGTGCAGATCTCCTAACTGGCCACAAGGTCCTTAGGGCACGTAGAGCTAGCCCTAGCGGTGGTTGGTCGCTGGCCATCCAGCATGGCCGTGAGTTAAGCGCAGATCTCCTAATAGGGGCCGATGGCTACAAGGCCCTAAGCGTAAGGTGGGCTGGCCTAAGGGGGCCAGCAGATGTAGCTTCCTGCCTCCAATATGAGATTAAGCTTGGTCGTGAAGTTGATATGGAAATCATAGATTGCTACTTCGGCTCCGAATACGCACCAGGTGGTTATGCCTGGGCCGTCCCAATAGGCAGGAATTCCCTTAGGGTTGGCCTTGGCGTTAGGCAAGCGGGAAAGCCAGCTAAAGCCTACCTAGATGCCCTTATAGCTTCTGAGTTCAAGGGAGCTAAGATAATAAGACGCCTAGCTGGCCTGGTGCATGCAGGAGGGCCTATAAGGCCAAGTTATACCGATGCCTTCATGGCTATTGGGGAAGCAGGAGGCCATGTCAATCCTCTCCTTGGAACTGGCATCCTACCAGCCATAATAACTGCTAGGATAGCTAGCCATGTTGCAGCAAGAGCCCTTGAGGAAGGAGATTTAAGTGCCTCTAGGCTAGCTGAGTATGAACGCAAGTGGCTTAAGCTACTTGGCCCAGCTTATGAATTGGCTATGGCCATAAGGGAACTGCTTCAAGGGCCACTTAAGGGGGCAGTAGAGGAAGCCCTTTCTTCCTTGGGCAGGAGCTGGCCGAAGGCTGCTATTAGCCTGCTCAGGCTCCTAACCTCACGGCCATCGCTCCTTTGGTCCGCAATTAGGTGGCGTAAGGCTAGGCTAGCCCTCTTTATGTAGGCCTAGCTCAACTTTATTAGGGCCTAGATGCCCCCAGGGGCGTGAGAGCATGGGAGTTCAGGGGCCTGAGGAGCTTGAGAAGGCAGTTAGGGAGGCCGTGGGCAAGCTAATAGATCCTGAAACTGGCCTTACCTTTGCTGAAATGGGCTTGATAAAGGATGTGAAGGTAAAGGGGCGCTCCGTTGAGGTCGTCTTCAGGCCCACAAGCCCATTCTGCCCAATTGCCCTCAGGCTTGGCCTGGACATAAGGAGGGCTGTTGAGTCCATAGAGGGTGTTGAATCCGTCCGTGTGGTGTGTGTTGACCACATGATGGCTGATGCTATAACACGGGTCATAAACAAGAGGCGTGTGCGCTAGCCTTTTTAGCATCCTAGCGTAGTGCTTACCTGGGTGCCGATGAGGACTACTAAGCCATGTGAAGCATGAGCCTGCCTGGGGTAGCTGAGGCACCCTCAGCGTAGTGCTTGAGCGTGTAAATAACAAAGGAGGCCCATCCTACCTTTATGGCTAGCGGTGGGCTCCAGGTTGGTTGCTATCTTGGCTTATGCCTACTAAGCCCATGTAGAAGTTAATAAGGAGCTAGGGG
>Ga0190311_1000129_pt1 | contig 28272 bp, 30 predicted proteins | sample 48700789_MG_FD_165037 | JGI IMG/M metagenome (GOLD analysis project Ga0190311, IMG submission 165037) | Hydrothermal vent sediment bacterial communities from Southern Trench, Guaymas Basin, Mexico - 4870-07-8-9_MG | ecosystem: Environmental > Aquatic > Marine > Hydrothermal vents > Sediment ...
AGCGTTAGGGGGAGGCCAAGCATGCTTACACTTGCGATCTTAGCTAGCTCACCCCATAGGGTATAGAAGGCAACTCCAACTGCTATGAAGTATATACAGAGCGATATATATCTCATGAACGCAAGTGGATGGGGCCTTAGCGTCATCACGAGGTCCTCGCCCTCTAGCAGCCTCATTCCTTCACCCAGGGTAAGCAAGGTAGGGCCTCAGATATGCTTTTCTGACCACTAAAGGCCTTCTACTTCAGCCCTGAGGTCCTTGAACTTATCCGCCTTCTTGTCTATTAGGTCAACTACCTCAGATGCTATCTTAGCTACCTCACTGCCCTCGGCAGCCGAAATGAGCTTGCTCAACCTCTTAAGGGCCTCATTAAGGCACTTATTGGCCGTCCTAATCATCCTCTTGAGCCTATCTATGTCCTTGATATCGATGGGGAGGCCAGATATAGCAGCCCTCCTGAGGGAGGACCTAAGGGCTAGGGCCTCGCAGAACACCTGCATGAAATCGCAGTAGGATGCTTCCGCCAGTAGGAGCTCAAGCTTAAGCCCTTCTGCCTCCTCAGAGAGCTTTGTGAAAAGCCTTGAGGCTAGCTGATAGAGCTTCGCTGCCTCCTCAAGTAGATCAGCTTCAAAACAGCTCTCAGCTTCTACCAATAGGCTCTTAGCTTGTTCTTCTGAAACGGGGAGCCAGCTATTTGAGTTAGATACCAGTAGGCCCCTACTAGCAAGCTCCTCTATTATCGCAGATGCATATCCTGGCTTCCAACCAAAGTGCTTTATGAAAAGTGCTTCCCTCACCCTAAGCCTTGCGTGCTTGCAAACATCCTTGGCTAGCTCAAAGGCAGCCTTTACATCCTCTTCCCTTGGGCTTATGAGGGCTAGGCCAGAGCGCTCATCTACGTGCCTTACTAGGCCCCTAGACTTCAGTGCCCTTAGGGCTGCTAGCACTTCACCTCGCTCTATGCTTAAGCCTAGGAGCTGTGATAGCCAGGCAGCTGCCTCTGGGATCCTTATGTAGCCATCCTCTGTGCCCTCTTTGAGCTCTATCATGCCCTTCTCCAAGAGGGAGGCAAGTAGTTCAGTAAAGGCCTCCTTGTCCTTCCTAGCCTCAGGGGCATAGGCCAAGACTACGGATATGGCTGCTAGATCTAGCTTGGTCGGCAGGCTATCCTTGATGGCCTTTAGCAGCATGTGGGCTGGGGAGCTAGGCCCAAGGGCACGGGCTACCTCAAGCACGGCCCTAAGGCCCTTGAGATCGCTTGCTAGGGAGGATAAGGCTTTAATGCTATCTTGATCTAGCCCACCAGATGAGGAAGCCTTCTCAAGCCCAGCCCTGAGGTCGCTTAAGGTAGAGGAGGCCAATACGTAGGATAGGCGCCAAGTGCTTAAGTCCCTGCTAGGCGGTAAATCGGGGAGCTGCAGGAGGAGTGAATGCAGTTCTTCAAGGGCTAGGGATAGAGGGCGGAGCACTTCAATGGCATCTCGCCTACCATCCTTAAAAGCACTTGAGATCAACTCGCTTATCAAGTGGCCAGCCGATGCAGCTTGCTCTACTAGGTCTAGCTTGCTTACCTGCATGAGGTTAGCAAGCTGCTTAGCTGCCTTACCTGGATCCCTTAGGGCCTTAGCCCAGGAGAGGAGCAAGGAAGGGCTTATCCTCAAGCCCTTTCCCCTGCCTCAGCTAGCTTCCTCTTTAGCTCCTCAAGCTTCCTCTTAGCCTCCTCAGCCTTGGCTTCCGATCTAGTAGTTAAAGCTACCTCTCCTGACTCAGCTTCAACTTCAGGGGCTGCTACTGCTTCTGGTGCTAGCTCGCTAGCCATTAGGTTCCTAAGCTCAGCCTCAACGAGCTCCTCATGTTCTACCGATGGCGTTACCTCAACCTCTAGCCCCAACATGCTATCCATGATGGATATATCGCTCTCAAGCTGCCTAACTGCTAGCATTGGGTTATCTGGGAGCCTCTCAAGCGTCTTATCAATAAAGCTGCTTATCCTCTCACCAAAGGCATTTATCTCCTCTACCGTCTTCATGCGGGATATCCTGAGCTTTATCCTAGATAGGAGCTTAGCTAGCAGTAGGCAGGCCTCACCCTCGCCCCTATACTCAGCCCAGCTAGTTAGCTCAGCCCTAGCTAGCTTTAACAGGCCAGCTTTAACGTATTGGGCTGCTCTCGCATGGAAGTTCTTAGCTTCCTCAAGCAGGCTCTGGCCCCTGAACTCAAGTATCCTCCTCATGCTCTCGCACTCTGCAATCGCCTGCTCCCTTGTCATGCCCTTGCCTATCAGCCTTAGTCGCCTAGCCAGGGAGATCAGAAGGCTTTTGACCACTGACATGTTATTGCTCCTCCTCTATTGCTCTAGCTTGGTTGAATATAACCTTATTGCTCTAGCTCCCTAGCCCCTGGGCATGCCTCAGCCATTAGAGCCCTGAGGGAGGAGAGGGCGCTATCTAGTAATGGAGGCGTTGGTGCGGAAACCACGATGGCCACGACTTCCCCATCTTCTGCCCTAGCAGCAGCAAGTCCCATTGCCACTCCTCCATGATAGGCAAGCAAGAAGCGCTTTCCCTCCTCCCCAGCCCCTTTTAAGCTCCAGCCAGCCTCAGCTAGCTTGATAGCTAGCGCCCTAAGGACCTCCCCTGCATCCTCAGTTGCAAATGCCCTAGAGGCTAGGCACTGCGTGGACCTTGGAACAAGCACATCAAGCTGGCCATATATCATCATCCTAGATAGGTAGTTAGCAACTATATCTAGTGGGTAATCCACCGTGATCAGGCTGAACTCAGGTAGCTCAGGGCCTGTTTCAAGGCCTTCTAGGCCCTCAAGGCCCTTAGGGTGTGCTGGTGGCGTGGGAGGCGGGGTAGGAGCCTCTGGTATGGGCAAACCCCCTTCCCTGCCCTCAAGGCCTAGGGCCTCAGCTAAGGCCCTAATGGCCCTCTCTAGGTCGGGGCTCTTAACTGGCTCAATTAACGGTGTTTCACCACCATGTGAGCAAGCCCGCTCCTTTATCTTTGTTACAAATGGCTCCCCAAGGCCTAGGACTACTGCCTCACCAGGCTCTAAGGACCTAACAACCTCATCTAGCTCGCTAGGCAAGCCTTCCTCATGCAGCTTCTTCAGGTCGGTTGGATCGGTGAGCTTATGCACTATCTTTACTTCAGCTTGGGCTAGAACAGACTTGCTTATCTCAGCTGGCCTCCTAACCGTGATGACGAGGCCAATACCTATGTGCCTCCCTGTTGCTGCTATCTCGTAGAGCCAGTAGAAGGCCTTCTTAAGGGCCTTTGATATGCGATCAAGCCTTGGTAGTCCCTTCTCAGGTGCTATCCTATGGGCCTCATCTACTATGAGCACGTACGGCCTCCTGGCCTCTTCCTCAACCTTGTAGAGGGCCTCTAGGAAATCGGCTAGGAAGCTGACCTTCTCAAGCATAGTGCCACGTGATAGATCTAGCACGAGGCTTAGGCCATTCTCTACCACGAGCTTAGCAAGGGGCTCTGCGTGCTCTGGCCTAAGGCCGTGTAGGTCGGTGTAGTCAGTGGCCTTGAGGCCCACTATCAGAACTGGGAACTTCTCCCTAAGGGTGTAGTACTCACCCATGATATCAATAACTATGAATGGCTGGCCTATACGAGCTAGCTCCTCAGCTATAACACCGCACGTATATGACTTCCCGCTTCCACGCATGCCGAATATGGCTAGGCCCCTACTTATGAGGCGCTCTGAAACGCTTAGCTTAAGCTGGTTAGATAGCTCTATGATCGGGCCCTTAGGCTCAGGAGAGGCCACCTGCATCACCGCCCTAGCCCTACCTGCCTAGATCTACTTCTCCCCTTTCTCCTTTAACTTCCTAAGGCGTTCCTCAAGGCCAGCTACCTCTGGCGTTGGGAGCTCAGCTCCTACCTCCATAGCAGCCCTCTCAAGCACTTCATTTACCTCTGTCTCGGGAACTGGCTCAGCGGTTACATCTGCTACGCCCTCCCTCTCGCTTATCATATCAACTGTTATGCCAAGCTCGGTCATCAAGGCCCTTAGCTCACCAAAGAGCTCACTAAGGGTTTCACGGCTAACCACGCCCATGAGGTTACGTGCTACCTTTATGCTGCTCTCAAGGGCCTTCTTTATATCTGCAAGTGGGGCTAGGCTGGTAAGCGTGGATGAGATATCCATTAGGTTCTCAGCTAAGCTATCCAGCTTTATGGCCTTCTTCCTAAATAATACTACCTTCCTTGCATCCTGCCTAGCTAGCTCAACTAGCCCCTTCCTGTAAAGCTCCTTCACACGCTCAAACTTACGTTCTGCTTGCCTCTCCACGTTCCTTGATTGTATCCTTAAGTTCCTCGCAATTGCATCAAACATGGATGCTACCCTGAATATTCGTTGTGATAGCTTCTTCCGCCTCAGTATGCCCATGCTGCCACCACCGTGAGGTTTTTAGGTAGGCTCCTAATATCTCTAGCGGTGGGGTATGGGCACCCCATATGAGCTGCTGTTTAGGCAGGCTAGAGTAGAGGCAGAGAAGGCCATATCCCTAGATAAGGCTGGAAGGGCAAAGGAAGCCCTAGAGCACTATGTAGAAGCAGTTAGGATCCTGGTAGAACTCTTAAAGAGGACGGCAGATCCCGTATTTAGGAAGCAGCTAATGGAGAAAGCTGAGCTCTACCTGAAGAGGGCTGAGCAGATTAGGCATGGGGGAACTGGGATAGTAATTAAGGCCGAGAGGCCAAGCGAGGCCATTAAGGAAGCAATGGAGGCCCTACCGCCAGAGCTCCAAAGTGCCGTGCTAGTCGAGAAGCCAGATGTAAGCTGGGGTGATATAGGAGGACTTGATTATGCAAAGAAAGCCCTTAAGGAGGCCATAATATGGCCCTTACTTAGGCCAGAGCTATTCAAGGGGCCAAGGGAGCCTTGGAGGGGCGTCTTGCTATTTGGGCCACCTGGCTGTGGGAAGACGCTACTGGCCAAGGCTGCTGCAAACCAATGCAAGGCTACGTTCTTCAACGTGGATGCTGCTATCGTTATGTCCAAGTGGCTGGGCGAGTCAGAGAAGAATGTTAAAATGCTATTTGATGCAGCTAGGAAGGCAGCTCCATCTATAATATTCATAGATGAGGTTGATTCCCTCCTCACGACGAGGGGCCTAGATGAGGTCGGTGGCGAGAGGCGTGTTAAGACGCAGTTCCTAATAGAGCTAGATGGCCTTAGGACGCTAGACGAGTTGGTGGTCGTCATAGGCGCTACAAATAGGCCCTGGGATCTAGATTCAGCTATAATAAGGCGATTTGAGAGGCGAATATACGTCCCCCTGCCAGATAGGGAGGCAAGGGAGGAGATATTTAGGATACACCTAAGGGGGGTTGAAGTAGCAGGTGATGTAGATCTCAGTGAGCTGGCTGAGCTAACAGTTGGCTACACGGGCTCTGACATAAAGATGGTATGTAGGGAGGCTGCTATGGAGCCACTTAGGGAGCTCATGGAGAGGGAAACCATACCTGAGGGCGAGGTAAGCATAAGGCCAATTCAGAAGGGCGACTTCGTAAAGGCCCTAAGGGTAGTTAGGCCAATCGTAAGGCCACCTGATGTCAGGAGGTATACTGAGTGGGCAGAGCAGTACGGTGAGCTCTAGCCTTGGGAGGGGGACAAACTGGCCAAGCACATACCTGATCCCCTTGGGCTAGGCTACGTTGCTGCTAGGGAGGCCCTCACGGAGCGTGAGGCGAGGGGCAAGGTCCTGCTCCAAGTAGGGGAGGGGCACGTGGCCCTTATCACCTCACAGGCTAGGAAGGCCCTCTTAGGGCCAGGCATACATGAGATAAGGAAGGCAGAAGGCCCCCTCAGTATAGTGTGGTTTCCCTCAGGGCCTATTAAGGGTAAGAGTGGAAGGCCATTTACCTGTGCAGTTCCGATAACTAAGGGCAAGCTGCAGGATAAATACTTCTTAGGCCTGCTCTGCCAGCTTGAAGTAAGGATCTGGAGCCCCCTTAAGTTCACGACCACCCTACTAGGGGGGAAGGGTAGTGAGGGCTTGTTTAAGCTTAGCTTAAGGGATCTTGAGCTTAGAATTAAGGAGCTAGTAGGGGACGCCCTTGAGAAGGCCATGCCATTCTGTAGCTCAGGAGACGTAGAGAGCCCGACCTTCCCAGATTTCCTAGAGCACACAATTAACCTGGCCCTAGCCAGCATAGGGCTAAGGGCCTGCTCATTTAGAGTGCTAGCTTACACCCTCAAGGGACCCTATGAAAATGTAAATAGGCTCTACTTAGAGCTAGGCAAGAGCTTCCCATCCCTTACCGATCAAGAGGGGAGGGAGAAAAAGCTACTTGAGAAATTAGAGCTCCTAAAGAGCAAGCCTTGGCTGCTAAGCAGGCCAGAAAGGGGACCTGAGAGCTGGCTTAGCAGTTGGCGCTCCTTTTGGGTTGAGCTAATAAAGGACTGGATGTGGGTTAATCGTAGGTTTTGCGTGGAAATTGATGAGCTAAGCTCATTAGAGCCATTTTCCAGGATGATGAGGGAGCACCTAGAAGACGTATTCAGAGCCCTTAGGGCAGAGCTACGGGAGGAGGGGGACAGGGTTATCCTAGAGGATGTGCTTGAGGGGCTCTGCTCATGCCTACCTAAGTGGGCCTTACAGAATGGCCTTTACGAGCTAGATGTAAGTAGCCTTGAGAGGCTGCTGGGTCTAAGTCCATTTGAGGCCAAAGTCCTACTTAAGAGGCTAGTAGCAAGTGAATGCTGCGAGTGGTCTAGAGAAGGTAGTTCTGTGGTCTTCCGACCATAGTTTAATCTTGTTTAACTTCCCCGTGCTTCTCAAGGCCAGGGAAATGCCATTTATCTTGCTCACCAGCATAAGAACCTGGCACGTGCCTAGCTATACCAGCTTTCTCAAGGGCCTCAAGGACAGCCCTAGCTTTTGCTACTGGCCAATCCGCCTCTACGGCTAGTTCCTCAATGGTTAGTTGAGGTGGAGATCTAGTGCTAGCAATCTCAAGCACTTTAAGCTCATCCTTTCCAAAGCCCTCTGGCGATAACCTTATTATCCTAGCACCAGAGGAGAGCGTAAAGACACCTGCTATAATTCGTTCCTTCTCCAAGTGCTTAATTGCCTCTTCTACATCCCAGATAGAAGGCTCCTCCCCGTACTCTTCTGCGTAGGCATCTACTACCGATGCTAGGAAATCGCCATATACCATTATATCACCGTACTTCTCCCTTAGCTCCCCGATCTTCCTCGTTATCAGGACCTCTAAGTGCCTTACCATGCTATCCTCCTTAGGCTTAAGCACTTCAGCTACTTCTGTTCCAGCTGGCTTTTCCTCACGTGCTATCTCCTTTGGTATCCTTATCTCAATGACCTCTCCTTCAGCTAGGCCCTCGGGGGCAGGCTCTATGCCCTCCTCAGCTTCACCTGCCTTCTCAGGCAATTCACTTGGGACCCTTAGGAGCATGCCTAGGCTCCTCATGAGCTTCCTTATTGATAGGCGCTCTGGCTTCTTCTCGGTCATAGCGCTCCCCCAGTCAGGCTACGGCAGGTGAATCCGCACTTACTATGTGGAAGGACGTTGTGCCGTACTTGCTTATTACACCACGGACTGTCGCACTTGAAGCGTGCTTAACTGGAATACCAGATGGTGTAAAAAGGCCGAATTCCTCATCTGGCCTTAGGCCAAGCCTCTTGGCAGCTAAAATGGCGTAATAAGCTATTTCATCATCTAGGTAGGCTGTGAGCTTTACCTTCCTCTCTGGGTTCTCAACCCTAGCAAAAGTAAGCTCAACTTGCTCCCTCATTACCATCCCCTAGGGGTTAGGTAGGGGTTTCTAATAAGCATTGATGCTGAGTGGGAAATGCCTTATGCCCTGGGCATGCTTTAGTGGCTAGGTGCTAGCCTTGGCCAAGAGCGAGGGACCAGCAATCCAGGAGGTAGTTGTGGAGAGATCTGCCTTTGAGCTAGCCATACAGAGGGGGCTTGAGGAGCCTACTGAGGTGGCCTTCTTCATGGTAGGGCTGATCAGGAAGGGGGTTGCATACGTATATGACCTCGTGGAATTTGATTACAAGGAGAGGACAGCCGTTTCCATTAGATCTGGCACCGAGAGGAAGGCAAGGATAGGCAGTATGTTGCCAATAGGCCTCCAGCTGATAGGCAATATACATAAGCACCCAAGTGAGATAGGGCCAGTGCCATCTTGGCAGGATAGGGAGATGTTCTTAAGCTATGCTAGGGCAGGGGGCGCCCATGCTTTTATCATATACACCGTTGAGCCAGTTGAGGCTAGGGCCTACACGGTCCATGATGAGCAGGTAGTTGAAATAGGGCTTGAGGTTAGGGAGCTAAGGGAAGATGAGCGTCTTATCTCCTTCCAACTCCTAATCCCAATAAACGTAAGGATATGCATTCAGAAGGGCACATCGCTGCTTGAGCTTAGGGCATTACTTAGCAGCAAGCTCCCAATTGAAGTTGAGAAGCAGATTAGCCCACTTAAGCTATTCTCAAGTGGTCGTGAGGTCAGGAGGGAGGAAGAGCTCCTCTCCGCTTGTGTTCTAGAGGGGAGGCCACTTAAGCCAGTAGATGTAGAGGTATCTTGGACCCCTGGCCTCATCTACAGGCTCTACGTAGATGAAGATGCTACGGATGAGGATATAGAGGACATCTTGAGGAGGGCACTAGGCCCAGACATAAGGGTGGTCGGTAATTAGGGTGTTAAAAGCTCATAAGCAGGCTATGCCCTAAGCATGAGGGCGATGGGGCTGGCCAGGGGCCTAATGAGTGAGGAGGAGATAAGGGCCTACCTAAGGCACTGCCCCCGTATGTTCTCAAGGATCGTTGTTTCAGGCTATAGGGTAGATGAGCTCCTGAAGAAGACAGCCCTTGTCTGTGGTGCTGGTGGCATAGGCGTGGTCGTAGCTGAGATACTAGCTAGAACTGGCATAGGGAGGATAATAATTGTAGATAAGGATGTGGTTGGCGAGGAGAACTTCAATAGGCTTGGCTTCACCAGGGAGGACGTAGGCCTGCCGAAGGCAACTGCCCTTAAGAGGAAGCTCCTGGCCCTGAGGAATGCGCCAAGCGTCCCAAGGTCCTACTGGCTCAAGGTAGAGGACTACTACGCAGATATACTTGAGATGAGGGACTTCTGGAAGCTAGTAAATAAGAGCGATGTGGTCTTTGATTGCATAGATGATCTAGGTGCAAGGCTTGAAGTAAATCGCATTGCAGTAAGGCTTGGAAAGCCGATGTTTGATGCAGGGACATCTAGGGGTGGCCTAAGGGGCACGGTGAGGGTCGTGATACCTGGCCAGACGCCGTGCCTTAGGTGCTACTTCCCACCTGGGTCCTTGATCAGGGCTGAGGAGGCATATGGATTCGGTTGCGATGCTAGCTTAGCCACTACCATGGCCATAGTAGCTAGCCTGCAGGTTGACCAGGCCTTTAAGTACCTACTTGGCTATGGCCGTGTAGTGCCGATGATAAAGGTATCGCTTGAGGATGAGATAAAGGTCATGCCAAGGTACGATGTACGTAGGAGGCCAGATTGCGAGGATTGCGGCTCTCTCTAACGCACACGGAGGGTATGGCCTGGTGATGTAGCGTAGTAGGCCATTACGAGGGCTAGGAAGTGGGCTATGCCCCACCTGCGCCAATTTCGCTCCCATGCCCTTAGTATCTCACCTAGGCATGGCTCATTGCCAAGGCGCTTATCACCATAGGCTACGTGGCCTAGGCCCTCCGTCCTCGGTGGCTGCTCTGGGTATTTCGGTGGTAGCTTTATCTTAAAGCGAATTGGCCTCCCCTTTAGGTAGTGCTCACAGTAGAAGATCCTTAAGTTATCTGGATCGGGCCTTAGGTTCCTAAATGGTGGGCTAAGGCCCTTGAGTTCTAATCGCTTAACCCAAGCATTGAAGACTTGGATCTCCTCTTGAACACGCCTCACCCATAGGTCCCTCCTGACCATCCTAGTCCCTGGCACCGTCCCATCCGCTCTAACTAGCGTCCTAATCGGTGGTATCTCACCTAACACATCTAGCTCAGGTGGAGGTCCCCCTAGGCGCCAGAAGCCAGCCACAGGCCCATCTACAAACCTAAGCACGGGAACGCTAGGTCCCCTAGGGCCGAAGAGGCGCTTGAACCTAACCATCCCTCAAATCCTTATTAGGGGGCCTCCAGATAAGCTTTAGGTGCTTGAGATTGGAGGTAGAGGAGATACCGCTGAGGAAGGTTGAAACCGATATTGGAGTAGATGTAGCTGAGTACACCAGCTTCAGGGATGGCATGCGTAGGCTAGCTGGGGCCATATCTGCCCTTAGCACGGAGCTTGCAGCACTAGATGAAAAAGTGGCAAAGGACCTGAATACATTAGGCAAGGAAGTTGAGAAGGCCAAGAGGAACATAAAGAAAGTGGAGAGGAGCGTAAAGGAGCTAGAAGATGGTGTGAGCAAGGCCCTGGAGGATGTAAAAGATGGATTGAGCAAGATATCAGATAAGATATCTAACGTGTTTGAGGAAAGGCTTTCAAAAGTGGAAGTGTTAGTTGAGAAGAAGACATCTTCCATCCTAGAGGGGCTTAAAGAGCACAATATCAGCTTCTCTGAGCTAGCTAGCTTAGTTAGATCACTGGCCCTGAGGGTTGAATTCATAGAGGCCCGCCTTGATGAGCTAGAGAAGCGCCTGGGCTTCCTCAGCCTAGTAGCTGAGGGGGTGGTGGCCAATTGGCAGAGGAAGCCATAGCGCTGAGGGCCATTGGGGAGAGGGTGAGGAACTACGAGAGGCAGTTCAAGGACCTAGTAAAGCAGCTCGCTGGCAAGAAGGGCTGGTACGCACTCGTGGCCTTGGAGATCCTCAAGATAAGCTCTGAGTTAAGCAATGTAGTAGATGACGTAAGGCGAGCTGCAGAGGGCCTCCTAACAGAGCTGGCGGGCAAGGTAGATGAGCACATAGGTGGCCAGGCCAGGTTAGTAGAGAGGCACGTGGAGCTCCTTAAGGAAAGCCAAGCTAAGCTTAGCCAACTGGCATCTCTGCTTGAGAAGATAGCCCCCCTCGTGAGGGAGGCCCTGCTACCAGCTCTAGACGGCGTTAGGGGCGCTACTGAAGAAGCTAAGGGCGTGATAGAGGCCGTTAAAGAAGATAGGAAGGCCTTAGAGCAAGCCATCTCACTACTTGAGGAGCTGAAGGGTGGCCTAGAGGCTAGCCTAGGTGATGTTAGCTCCCTAGTAAAGGGCCTGATAGGTGAAACTAGGTCGCTTGAGGAGAAGGCCACATCCCTATCTGAGGCCGTTGGCCTCCTCGTCAAAACGCTAGAAGAACTTAGGGCTGAGAGGGAGGAGCTTGAGAAGCTTAGGGCTGAGCTAGATAAGCGTGAGGAGGAGCTAAGGGCTAGGGAGGCCTTCCTCTCCGAGCGCCTAAAGGCCCTTGAGGAAGCTAAGGCTAGCCTTGATAGGATGATGGAGCTCCTAACGGCCCTTAGGGGCGAGATCACCAAGGCAGCAGATACCCTCAAGACTAGGGCCGAGGAGCTCATAAGGTTGGCTGAGGACTTCTCAAGCTCTTCTGAGAAGGGGCTAGCTGATGTAAAAGCCATAATACGAGATGCGATGGATAGGGTAGAGGAGCTAAGAAAGAAGGAGGAGGAGATACTAAAGCGTGAGCAGGAGATCGCATCCCTTGAGGCCCGCTACTCAGATATGATAGCAAGGGAGAGGCGCTTGGCCGAGAGGGAGGCTGCCCTAAAGGAGCGTGAGGCCCATCTAGCTCGTGAGAAGGAGAAGTTTGAGGAAATGTTCTCGGCAGCAAAGCAGCAATACGATGAGCTAGTTAAGCTGAGCGGTGAGGTGAGGGAGGCCCTCTCATCCGTAAGGGATGCCATGGGCAGGCTTGAGGAGCTTAGGTCAGCGCTAGAGGCCAAGGAGAGGGCTCTTTCCGAGCGTGAGCAGGAGATCGCAGCTAAGATGGAGGCGCTGAGTGAGCAGAGGGAGGAGCTTGAGAGGTGGCGTGAGGAGTGCTTGGAGCTCCAGAAGGCAGCAGATAAGGCTGCTAGGGAGCTTGAGGAGCTTAGGGCTGAGAAGGAAGAGCTATCTGCCCTAAGATCTAAGCTAATGGGTGTCCTATCCTCAGCAGAGGAAAAGCTTGAGGAGCTTAGCGAGAAGGTAAGCGAGTACGAGCAGAAGGTAGAGCAGTATAGGGCTAGGCTAGATGTGCTTAGGGAGGTAAAGGCCCTTGAGGCTGAGGCTGAGCGTAAGAAGGCCGAGCTTGAGAAGCTATCAACTAGGCTTGATGAGCTTAAGGCAGAGATAAGGGCCTTGGAGGTAGCTAAGAAGCAGAAGCAAGCTGAGCTTGAGGAGCTTGAGAGGGAGATCGACGAGCGTGAGGCCACGCTACGTAGGCTTGAGAGGGCTATAAGGGCCATCAGGGTTGGGGAGCTAGGGGTGGGTGAGTGAGGCCAGGCATCTCGCTCCTATTCGCCTTAGGTAGGCCCCTTAGGGAGGCCCTCTCCGTCCTGCCTAAGCTCGTGGAGCTAGGTGCTGAGGTCGTGGAGCTAGTTGATGAAGGCCTCCACAGCTTGAACATGAGGCGGTTAAGGCTAGTTAGGAAGGCCCTATCTGAGCACGAGCTAGAAGTAGCCATCCATGCCCCCTTCGTGGACCTGAACATAGGTTCCCCACATGAGCCTACTAGGCGCTTCATGCTGAAGAGGCTCCTGAGGTCCTTGGGGGCAGCGAGCTACCTTGAGGCATCTGCCTGGGTATTCCACCCTGGCCTCCTAACTGGCATATCGCACTTCTACCCAGGCGTAGAGTGGCGCCAGAGCATGAGGTCCGTAAGGGAGCTAGCGGAGAAGGCCGAGGAATTAGGTGTTAGGATATTCATTGAAAATGGAATGGAGCCAGTTCCCTTCCTCCTCAAGAAGGTTGAAGATTTTGAGCGCTTCTTCTCAGAGCTAGGGGACGACCTAAACGTAGGGCTAGCCCTTGATATAGCACATGCCTTCCTCTGTGGCCAAGTTAGCGATTTTATAAGGAGCTTCTCAACCAGGATAGGGCATATCCACATACATGACAATGATGGGAAAACAGATCTTCATCTTGGCCTTGGCTCTGGCAAGCTGAACTGGCGTGAGGCGCTAAGGGAGCTATGGCTTGTGGGCTACAGGGGGCCAGTAGTAGTGGAGAGTGTGGAGAGAGCCCTTGAGAGCCTGGAGCTCCTCTCCAGCTTTACCTCAACCCTACGTTAGCACCTGCCTGCACTGAGTAGAGAGTGCTATATATTGGCCCTCTTGGCGTTAGAACGCTCTTCTTCAACCTTATCTCCCTTGCCTCAAAGGTGCCAAAATGCTCTGTTGAGCAATCCATGATGGCCTTAACAAGCTCTGGCCCATGCCTCTTCACCCTCGCTACCGTTACGTGGGGCGTGAAGCCCTTTGGATCTGGCTTAAAGCCAAGGGGCCTGAGGATGTCCTTAAGCTGCTCATATATGGCCCTAAGCTCCTCTGAGCCCCTCCCAATCCCAATCCAGATGACCCTTGGCCTAGTTGGCCTTGGGAATGCCCCTACGCCAGTTAGCTCAATCTTAAATGGCCTAAAGGATATGCTCTTCATGCCCTCGTAGATCCTCTCAGCCCTAAATGGTGTTATATTGCCAAGGAACCAGAGCGTTATATGTATGTTCCCTGGCTCAACGAGCTTGAGGACCGCATCTGTGGCCGCTAGCCTAGCCTGTAGGCCCTTTATCCTAGCCAGTATAGCTTCATCCTCTATGTCCACAGCTATAAAGGCCCTTAGGCTCAAGCCCCTCCCTCGCTGGCCGTAGACCACGAGCTAATAAATGGCTTTCTAGCCCTAGCGGTAGCCCAGGCGCTCGTACTTGGCCTTCACCTCCTCTATACGGCCACAGGATAGGGGGCCTTCCTCACAGTAGCCCTTCTGGAAGCAGTATGGCCCTGCACGCCTAAATAGCTCTGGCTCAACACGCCTACATAGGATTAGCATTTCATCAGCTAGATCCCTTATCTCCTTCTGAGCCCTATTGCAACACCTAAGGCCGAAGAAGTGGTAGAGAGCTGAGCCCGTCATGGTTACAACTATGTTCGTTGGAGCTGCGTTCGGCAGCACGGATCTAGCATCCTCTTCAGGCACCCCTAGCTCAACTAGCTTGAGGTATGCGCCCTCAGAGGCCTTAATCAGGCCTTCAAATATGGCTTCAGCTTCCCTTGATGCTGAAATAGTATCTGGCTTCACGGCCTCACCTACTATGCGCTCAATCCTTACGTACCTCTGGCTCTGCTGGCTGTAGGAAGCTACTCTATGCCTAACTAGCTGGTGGGAGCAGGCCCTTGATATTTCAGATATGGCAAAGGTATAGGAAAGATGCTTAAGCAGCTCTTCTGGGCTTATCTTAAGCCCTTCTTTCTCAAGGGCCTTTAATACGACCTCTGATGGTATGTAGGCAATTAGCTCAACCTTCATGGCCCACCACCTTCTCATAGAAGGTAGGTGCTACTTCCCTGAGGGCGCTTAAGAGGCCCTCCCTAACGCCAGGGGGGAGGTTATGCTGGCCAGTTAGGAGCTCCACCACTGTTCTGAGGTTGCAGCTCAGGAGCCACTTCCCATCGCCTAGCCGAGATGCCTCTATGAAGTGGCTAGCCAGGAGGAGCTCAAGCACCTCATCATCCTTTGCATTAGCTAGGAAGATGAGTCTGTTGTGCTCTATAACTGAGCCATGCTTAAGCGATAGGGCCTTAACGAGCTTCTTAACCTTCTTCGGCTTCTCCCTGAGGTGCCTTAGGAGCTCAGATGGCCCCTCCCTAGAGCACGTAGTTAGCATGGCAGTAGCGATTATGGTTTCTACATCTGGGCTGCTCGCCAATAACTTAAGCTCCATGCCCCATTCCCCCTTCCTCCAGCTCCATTAGGATGGCCTTAAGGTCTTTCTTGCCACAGGATATAGTTAGCTTAGTGCGCCCAGCATGCGAGGAAATGGCCAGGAGGAGCCTAGCCCTAGAGCCTAAAAGCCCCTTTTTAACACGCAAGACCTCAACATGGTCCCTTGGTGCCTCAAGGGCTACACGACCAAGGCGATTTAGGACTAACAGCCTACCATCTGTGAGCACCAGCAGGGCACTGCCGAGGCCTGGGAGGCTACATGGCCTAACCAGCCTCACTAGCTCGCCCCGTAGATCTAGGCTAAGGCCCTCCAGTAGGGAAGCCTCGTGCTCAAGTCTAGCTAAACCATTGCTGATGGCCTCTAAGGCCTCCTTAAGCTCTGCTACTAGCCCCTCAGATGCCTCCAGCATGGGCCTCACCTGGCCCTCAACCTCAGAGAGCCTGCTTGAGGCATGTATGGCAAGGTCAAAGGCAGCGGCTCCATCACCCGACTTGGCTAGGAAAATGGCTTTATCTAATAGCTCATTTACCTCCTTAGCCCAGGTCGGCCACTTAGGTAGAACTTTCATTAGAAAGGCCATTAGTTCCTCTGCTCTACCAGCCTTCTCGTTAAGCTCCCCTAGGCTTACTGCCAGCCTACGTACGAGGGCATGAGGCTGTTCCATCAGGCCCTCTAGCTTTTGCTTAAGATCTTGAAAAGTGCTTAAAGTAGAGCTAAGCTCAGATAAGGTATCAGAAATGGCCTTCTCAAGCTTAAATAGCTTCTTCCTGATCGCTGAGGCCTTAGCCTTAACGGCATCCTCTGCCCTTGACTTAGCCAGGAGCAGCCAAGCATCCCACTCCATGCTTGAGGCGCCTCTTGCCTAGCAGATGTTTGTCTCCCCCTTAGCGAGCTTCCATATTAGGTCGTTTATGCTATCTAGCTCGGAGTTCATGACCTCCTCAATCTCGCTCTTTACATCAGCTAGTTTAACGCCAGGCTCAAGTATGACCTGGGCGGCAGCTACAAGTGGCTCATCAACTGGCCTCCCTATCTGGCTTAGGAGCCAGACATAGACCTCCCTCAGCCCTGGGACACGATTGTATATAGCATCTGCTATCTTGTGCGTTAGGACATTGTATATCTTGCCTACGTGGCTAACTGGGTTCTTGCCTGCTGCTGCCTCAGAGCACATGGGCCTATTAAGTGATATAACGCCATTAACACGGTTCCCACGCCCGACCTGGCCACTATCACCGCTATCAGCACTAGTTCCAAGGACGGTTAGGTACACACCACCAAGCCCACGGCCAGGCTTATCTAGCACGTTAAGCCCCACGCTGACATCTGAGAAGTCAAAGTTCTCCTTTACGAAGTCAAGTATCCGCTCTATTATGATGTCCTTGACCCTGAAGTAGTGGGCCTCATTTGGCACGAACCTATCTACGAAGGCCATAGCTATGGTAAGGCTAAGCTTATCCTTAAGCCTAAACCCCATGACCTTTATGTCCTCACCTGATTCTGGGAACTCCTTCTTGAACTCAGGTGAGTTCAGAAATCGCTCTAAGCTTAGGACGACCCTCTCCGTCCTGCTCATAGGGGCATAGCCAACTGCAGCTGAAGTATCATTTGCCCCTATCTTCTCCCTCTTGAATATATCCACTAGGGATGGGGAGCCAGGCTTTAGCTCTACTTGGTACCTAACGTGCTCCTCTGGATCCACGAAGCGCATGTGCTTCCTAAACCAATCCTTAGCCGTTTGAACAGCTATGTCAGCTACTGGTATCTCCTCGCCTTGGTACTCCATAGTGGCCCTATCGCCAAAGACTAAGAGCATGGGCTTGAGCATACGGCCACCACCAAATCTTATCTCAGCTTCACCAGCCACTAGGAGCGACTTATCCACGTTGTGGTGTAGGATAACGCCGAAGCGCCTCATGTACTCTGCGCAGAGCCTTACCGAGACCTCATTCATTATGGCATCACAGATGTAATCTGGGTGGCCAAGCCCCTTACGCTCTACTATCTCAAGCCCCTGCTCCTCTATGGGCGTTTGCTTCAGCTCATCTACGAATAGGTTCCTGCTTGGCCTGCCCACTTTCCCCCGCCTCTGTGTGGCGTTGGAGCCACTCTAAATATATGCCTTTCGTAGCACGCTAACGCATATTTGATGCCCACTGGTTATCTAAGTATAGCTAAGGCTCTTCCAGAAGTGCTAGTGCTCGCCCTCATGTTAGGCTTGCCTAAGTATGCAAGAAGCTCTTAAAGGATAATTACTTGCTACCTCCTTGAGATAAAATGGCCCATAGAAAAGTTAAATAGGACTAGGGCTGCCGATATGTCGAAATGGTGATAACGGGTAAGTTGATCAGGAGGTTGAGGATAGCTGCAGGCCTAACCCAGAGGCAGCTAGCTGAGCTCGCTGGCGTAAGCCAAGCGCACATCGCTAAGATAGAGCTGGGCAAGGTTGACCCAAGGCTATCCACCGTGAACAGGATCCTAGAGGTCCTCACGGAGATACGTGGCCCTAAGTGTAAGGACGTCATGACCCGTGATGTGAAGTTCGTGAGGCCTGGCACAACTGTGCGGGAGGTCTCAGAGCTCATGACTAAGTACGCCATAGACCAGCTGCCAGTTATAGATGAGCATGGGCGGGTGGTCGGGACGGTTACGGATAGATGTATCGTTAAGAACCTCAAGCCCGAAATTGCTAATGAGGTTGTGGAGAACATCATGGAGCCCCCTCTACCTTGCGTGCCAGAGGATACTGGTATAGATAAGGTAAGGATATTGCTTGAGGAGTATCCTGGTGTCCTAGTGATGAGGGGTAAGGATATAGTTGGCATCATAACGAGGTCAGACTTGATCAAGACCATCACAAGCCCACTTGAGGTCAAATAAGCTAAATAGCCATACCAAGCCTAGCCTGCACGGGGAAGGCATTGCCAGTGGTTAGCCAGGATAACGCAGAGCTAAGTGGCCTGCTTAGGGTAGCAGAGCTCATGGCCATTGCTGCTAGGACGGCGCCAAAGGCTAGGGGCGTTGATGTCATAAAGACGGCCATCATCTACGGGCCTGGGGAGCTTGAGCGCTTAGCTAAGAAAATGGATGAGATTGCAGTTAGAACTGGGTTGGGCTTCTTCAGCAGGGATGCAAATTGTATTAGGCGCTCTAAGGCCGTCCTGCTCATAGGGGCTATTGGCTCAGAGCCAAGGGGGCTTGATTGCGCTGCCTGTGGCTTTAAGACATGCTCCAATTTCAAGGAGGCGAGGGGTAACAGGCCAGTTAAGGGCTTCCTCAGGGGGCCTAACTGCATGATGGCCATCCTAGATCTAGGTATAGCAGTGGGCTCAGCCGTTAAAATAGCATCCGATTTAAACGTGGATAATCGCATCATGTTTACCGTGGGCGTAGCTGCCCTTGAGCTTGGCCTAATGGATGCTGATGTAGTCCTTGGGATACCTTTATCGGCAACTGGCAAGAACATATACTTTGATAGGAAGGGCTGATGGCCTTGGGGGGCGAGGGCCTAGACTACGCAAGGCTGGGCCTCAAGGTAGGCCTTGAGGTTCATAGGCAGCTGGATACAGCTGGTAAGCTATTCTGTAGCTGTCCAACCAGGCTTAGGCTAGATGAGCCCGACCTAACGGTCCTTAGGTACCTAAGGCCAACGCAGAGCGAGGTCGGCGAGGTTGATAGGGCAGCCCTTTTTGAGGCCCAGAAGGGGAAGGCCATAGTATATGAGGCCTATGAGGATACTACCTGCCTAGTTGAGCTAGATGAGGAGCCACCGCACGAGCTTAACAGGGAGGCCCTTGAGATAGCCCTCCAGGTGGCCCTGCTCCTTGGCTCAAGGCCAGTTGATGAGGTCCACATTATGCGCAAGATAGTAATAGATGGTTCAACCCCATTTGGCTTCCAGAGGACGTGCGTGGTGGCCCTGGGTGGCCAAATTGAGGTCGCAGGCAAGGCCATACCCATCCAGCACGTAGGGCTTGAGGAGGATGCTGCCCGCAAGGTAGGCGAGGGGCCTGATGTGGTTAGGTACAGGCTTGATAGGCTTGGCATACCGCTCATAGAGGTAGCTACGGCCCCAGTGATAACTAGCCCAGAAGAGGCCAAGCGGGTGGCACTGGCCATAGGGCGGATAATGAGGGCTACTGGGAAGGTCAAAAGGGGCATAGGGAGCGTAAGGCAGGACCTGAACATATCCATAGAGGGAGGAGCTATAACAGAGGTAAAGGGCGTCCAGGAGCTAGAGCTAATACCAAAGGTAATAGAGAACGAGGTTAGGAGGCAGGTTGAGCTCCTTAGGATAAGGGATGAGCTGAGATCCAGGGGCCTAAGGCCAGATGACATAAGGCCCGATATAGTAGATGCCACTAAGGTATTTGAGAGCACGAACTGTAAGCTGATAAGGAAGGCCCTAAGGGCTGGTGGCGTCGTCCTGGCCCTCAAGCTACCTAAGTTCTCAGGCATACTGGCCTGGGAGGTAATGCCTGGCCATAGGTTCGGGAAGGAGCTATCAGATATAGCTTCAGCTTGGTCGGGCTTAGGTGGCATATTCCACACAGATGAAATGCCAGCCTATGGCATCAAGGAGCATGAGGTAGAAGCCCTAAGGGAGCTAGTTGGAGCTGGGCCAGAGGATGCAGTTGTCTTCGTGGCTGGAGATGAGGAGCGTTGTAGGAAGGCCCTCCTTGCCGTCCTTGAGAGAGCAAGACAAGCCCTAATTGGAGTTCCAAGGGAAACACGCATGGCACTACCTGATGGCAGGACTAAGTTCATGAGGCCAAGGCCAGGTGCAGCAAGGATGTACCCAGAAACAGATGTTCCGCCTGTGAAAATAAGCCCAGACTACATAGAGGCCCTTAAGAGGGAGTTGCCTGAGCCACCTGAGAAGCTAGCTGAACGCCTAATGAGTAAGTACGGCTTGAATAAGAAGCTGGCGTGGCAGGTTATAGATATGGAGGTCCTTGAGCTATTTGAGAAGGGCGTTGAAAAAGGTGCCCCTGCTACAGTTGTAGCTACAACCCTTACTGAAACCATGAAGAGCCTTAAAAGGGATGGATTTGATGTAGATAGGATAGGCGAAGAGCAGCTCCTAGAGCTATTTGAGCTAATAGGGCATGGCAAGGCCTTTAAGGAGGGCATACCCGATATCCTAGCATACCTCTGCAAGCATGAGGGTGCTTCAGTTGAGGAAGCAATAAGGGAACTTGGCCTCACGGCCATGACGGAAGGGGAAATCAAGGCTGTAATCAAGAAGGTGCTGCAGGATAATGAAGCCCTCCTTAGGGAGAGGGGCGAGAAGGCATTTGGTCCCCTGATGGGGGCAGTTATGAAACTCGTGAGGGGCCGTGCAGATCCAGCTAAGGTGAGGGAGCTGCTCAGGCAGGCCATGAGGGCGTGGGCACCCAAGGGTGCCTGAGCTGCCAGTAGCCGTGGAAGGCTTATTCGGCCTCTTGCTACATCCCAGCGGTGATGGGGTTGGAGAGCGAGGAGAAGCGTGATCTAATAACCCTACAGGATATAACAGATGAGGAGCTAATGCGGATACTGAGCTTAGCTGCTAAGCTGAAAGAAGAGCTGAGGGCTGAGAGGCCACAGAGGTATCTGCCTGGCAAGATAATAGCACTTCTATTCCAGAGGCCATCTACTAGGACCCGTGTTTCATTTGAGGTGGCCATAAGGCACTTGGGTGGCGATGCTATTTTCTTGCCCTGGCAGCAGCTCCAGCTCTCAAGGGGTGAGACAATAGCGGATACCGCTCGTGTCCTTGATAGGTATGTAGATGCCATAGTGGCTAGGGTAGCAAGCCATAGGACGCTAATAGAGCTAGCAGAGAACACTAGGGTACCTGTTATAAATGCCCTATCGGATCGCTTCCACCCATGCCAGGCCATCGGGGACCTCCTGACCATCTGGGAGCGCTTCGGCACGCTGAAGGGCATTAAGCTAGCCTATGTCGGCGATGGCACGAACGTCTGCAACTCCCTCCTCCTGGCCTGCACGAAGGCAGGCATGGACATAAGCGTGGCCTGCCCAACTGGCTATGAGCCCGACCCAGAGGCAGTTAAGTGGGCCTTTGATAATGCAGCTAGGACGGGGTCAACCGTTATCATAACTGATGACCCACTTAGCGCCGTTAAGGATGCCCACGTCATATACACGGATACCTTCATGTCCATGCACATCCCAGAGGCCGAGCGTGAGAAGCGCATGAGGGACTTCGTGCCACGCTACCAAGTTAGGCCAGAGCTATTTGAGGCAGCTAGGCCAGATGCGGTGTTCATGCACTGCCTCCCAGCCCACAGGGGCGAGGAAGTAGTAGCTGAGGTCATAGATGGGCCGAGGTCAATAGTGTGGGATCAAGCTGAGAACAGGCTCCACGTCCAGAAGGCCATACTGATGTTCGTATTCAAGGCAGTTCCCTGGGCCTAGGGGGCTTGAGAGGCCTGAGCAAGGACAAGGTGCTAGTAGTGGCCTCAACGGTTGACCCAGCTAGCATGAACATAGCTAGGGCACTCATAGAGGGCTTTGGGCTTGAGGAAATAGGGCTTGAGCTTGAGGGCCGACCAGTGTATGGGCGTGGGGATGTGCTGCTTGCCTTCACGCAGCTGGACGATGTATTTGCGGAGCACGTGGCAAGTGCACTGGGCCTCCCCGTTAGGGCCGTTATATTTGCCTCTAGGCATGCAAGCAGGGCTGGGAGGGCGACCTTAAGCACCCACACGCCTGGGAACCTAGGGCCGGAGGCAGAGCACGGTGGTAGGCCTAAGGAGCTAGCTTGGTCGGATCCCTGTAGGATGGCATCTGCACTAAGGGAGCTTGCAGCTGCTAGGGAGGAGCTTGGCCTAGCTGACTACACCGCCTGCCTTGAGGCCACCCACCACGGCCCTACTAGCATTAGCGTCCCAGTCCTCTTCGTGGAGATAGGGAGCACACCAGATAGGTGGGCAGATCCAGTAGTTGGTGAGGCAGTAGCTAGGGCCATCTGGGAGGCTGCTACAAGGCCAGCTAGGGATAAGAGGGCCGTTGGCTTTGGTGGTGGCCACTACGCACCTAAGTTCACGGAGCTAGTCCTATCGGATGTGGGCATAGCCGTAGGCCACATCGTGCCAAGGTATGCCTTCAGGGCCCTTGGGCAGGATAGGTGGCTCATTGAGGGGCCTGTTGCTAAGACGTGGGGAGGCTGCGAGACAGCCGTGGTAGATAGGAAGGGGCTGAAGGGGGCTGAGAGGCGCTTCGTGATATCGCTAGCCGAGGAACTCGGCCTAGAGGTGATCATGGCCTAGCCCTGGCAGCCGATGTGGCTTTTTATAGGTCAAGCCCCCGCCATGTGGCTGAGGCGGTGGCTGGCTTGTCGGGCGAGCAGGTCCAGGTGAGGAACTTCAGGGTTGAGGGAGTGATAAGCAAGCCGAACTGGAAGACTAAGTTCAAGAAGGAAGTAAGGGCTGTTAGGCCAGAGGATGCAGTTGAGAAAGTGCTCATGGAGCTAGGGAGCAAGCACAGGGTTAAGAGGTGCCACATAAAGATAATTAGGGTCGTTGAGGTAGCGCCTGAGGAGCTTGAAAATCCAATATTACGTAAGATAGCCCTTGGGGAGGTCTGAGCTTGGCAAGGGAGCCGAGGGAACCTCGTGAGGCTAGGGAGGCTGCAAGGGAAGAGCTAGCTAGGCTACTTGCTGATGTAAGGGTGCTTGAGGGCATGGCCGATGCCTTCAGGGAGATGATCGCAAGGGCTCAGGCATATAGGGCTGAGCTCACGGCTGCTGGGACAGTGCTGGAAAACCTCGCTGGCCAAGAGGGGGCTGAGATACTCGTGCCGATAGGTGCTGGCTCCTTCATCTGGGCTCGCCTATCCAGGGCAGATAGGGTTTTAGTGAGCATTGGGGCGGATATCTCCATAGAAGTAGATGTTGAGAAGGCAAAGGAGATAATAGGTGAGCGCCTAGGCGAGACGGAGAAGGCCATCCAGGACTATACATCACGCCTAGCGGAGATTGAGAGGGCGCTGAGGGCATACAGGGAGCGTATGAAGACACTATCGGAGGCTGCTGGGCTTGCTGGAGGGGCTGAGGAAGGCGCTGAGAAGGGCCCTTGAGAAGATAACCAAGGCAGAGCTTAAGCCGAAGAGCCTCAAGCCAATACTTGAGGAGCTAGAGCTAATGCTCATTGAGAATGATGTAGCCCTATCGGTTGCAGAGGCAATTTGCTCAAGCCTCATGGAAGAGCTAACTGGCGTTAGGATAGGCAGGATGGCTGATAAGAGGGCCTTTGTGAGGGAAGCACTTAGGAAGACCATCATACGCATACTGAGCCAGGGGGATAGGCCAGATTTAGAGGCCCTGATAAGGGCGAAGAAGGAGCAGGGCGAGCCCTTCAGCATATTATTCGTGGGGTTCAATGGAACTGGGAAGACAACCACGATAGCAAAGGTAGCTAAGACGTTAAAGGATAAGGGCTTTAGGGTCGTATTGGCATGTAGCGATACCTTCAGGGCTGGTGCCATAGAGCAGCTTGAGGAGCACGGCAGGAGGCTTGGCATAAGGGTGCTTAAGCACCGCTATGGTGCAGATCCAGCAGCCGTTGCCTACGATGCCATCTCACATGCTAGGGCAAGGGGCATAGATGTCGTCCTGATAGATACAGCTGGCCGTGTCCAAACGGATAAGAACCTAATGGCTGAGCTAGCTAAGATAAAGCGTGTTGCAGAGCCAGACCTCACCATACTGGTCGTAGATGCCCTAGCTGGTAATGATGCAGCCGTTCAAGCAGAGCTATTCAATGAGGGCGTGGGCATAGATGGGGCCATCCTCACCAAGGTAGATGCGGATGTACGTGGCGGTGCTGCCCTAAGCGTGGCCTACGTAACAGGCAAGCCCATACTATTCGTGGGGGTTGGCCAGGGCTATGATGACCTAAGGCCATTCGTGCCTGAGGAGTTCGTGGCCATGATGTTCCAGGGCGTAGAATAGGTTTAAATCCCAGTGCCCCCTTCAGCTTTAGGAGCTGGCGGTATTGAGGACGCATGTGAAGCTGCTGAAGAGGGTAAGGCTTAGGAGCCCAGTGCTCATAGAGGGCCTACCAGGCTTAGCCCTAGTTGGTCGCCTCTCGGTTAGCTACCTAGTTGAGGCCCTTGGTGCTGAGAAGTTCGCTGAGCTCTACTCGCCACACTTCCCCTACTACGTGATAGTAGATGGTGATGGCCATATAAGGCTCCCCAAGGGCGAGTTCTACTACTGGCGTAGCGATGGGAGGGCACCAGATCTAATACTCATGGTCGGCGATAGCCAGGCCCAGACATCAGAGGGCCAGTATGAGGTTGCGACCTGCGTCCTTGAGTTCGCTAAGAAGCATGGCGCTAAGACCGTGATAACCGTCGGTGGGTACAGGACGGAGGGGGGTGGCCATCGTGTTATGTGTGCTTCTACGAGCAAGGAGCTCTTAAACATGGCCGTGAGCGCTGGAGCTACCGTAAGCCCACCTGGCAGCCCAATAGTCGGCATCGCTGGCCTCTTGCTTGGCCTAGCTAGCTTCACTGGCATGGATGCCATCTGCCTGCTAGGCGAGACGAGGGGCCACATACCAGATCCAGGTGCAGCTAAGAACGTCCTGAGGGTCCTAACGAGCATGCTTGGCCTAGAGGTTGACCTAAGTGGCCTAGATAAGAGCATAGAGGAGGCTAAGGAGATAGAGAAGGCCCTCTCTGGCATAGAGCTAGAGGAGGTCCTTGAGTGGCGACCAGAAAGGGGTAGGGGGCCAGAATACATATTCTAAGGCCCTAGCTCACGTATAGAGTATCTCGTATATAGCTACCCTCACGTACACCCCGCCCTTCTGAGGGCCATGTGATATGAAGGCTAGACTGAAGTGCTCAAGCGTTGGCTCGCTCACCCTGCCAGTAGCTACCTGTGCCTTAGCATACGTTATCAGCTTGTAGATAACCGTCTCACGGCCCCTCTCGTTCCACTCCCACCTACCGCCCTTGTACTCACCGAAGTGGTCCTCTGAGAACTCGGGCCAGCGGTCGCTAGCTATCTCAGCCATCCAGTGCCACTTCTGCTCATCACCATAGCGGGCATCTGTTCCATCGCTCCTGAAGGTAACGAAGACTAGGACGTGTGTAGCGCCAAGCCTACGTAGTATTTTGAGCGCCTCTGTTTCATTGGAGAGGAACATGCGGGCTATCCACTGTATCTGCGTCATGTTCAGCGTGCCGTTGTCGGCCAGCGTGGTCCTGTTGGCTATTATGCGGATCCAGTACCCGTAGTCCCACCAGCAGGCTATAACGGCATCCTCAGGCAGATTCTCCTTCATCCAGTTAAGGGCCTCAAGCCAATCTGGGTAATCGGTCCTAAGGGGCGTCCCAGCCGATACTATGGTTACAGGTGAGTTAGCTGCGCTCACAGCTCCAGCCACGGATACGTATGTTAGGAGCAGGATTATGAAGAAGCCCGTCCAGAATAGGCCCTTACCAGCATGTGGCTCCTTCCTAACGAAGGCCTCTTCGGCTTCCTCCCTAACACGCACAAGTGGCCTGAATAGCCTATCTATGGCTAGAGCCCAGAGGACGGACACTGGCACAGCCATCAGTATGCCAAGCCTAACTAGCGAGGCTGCAGAGTATATGGCCGTTAGACCGAATAGGGCTATGAACACATTCCTATCCGTTGGCTCCCTCACGGCAAAGAATATGCCAAACAGCGAGAAGATAACGCCAGCACCAAGCTCGTAGAAGGTTATTGCCCATGTATTTGGCCTGTGCTCAGCTACGGATTCAAACAGGGCCAGCTGGTGCCTTAGGAATGGATTGAGCACGGACTCAAACTTCAGCCCCACACGCCTCATGAGGCCTAGGTAGCTAGCGAGGAAGAAGGCTGCTCCTACGGCAGCTAGGCAGGCTGCGGCCAGTAGGGCCTTGTTCCTTGGCCTCTCTACGTGCCTCATTAGCTCAACTATGGCCAGTATGGCAATTGCTGCTAAGACTGGCATTACCGTGCTTTCCCAGAGGAACCTCATCCCTAGCTTTGGGATGTGGCTGGCTATGAAGAGGGCAATTCCAAAGCAGATCGTGTATGAGGAGAGGAGCCTTGGCCTGTACCGCTTTAGGAGGACCAAGATCACTGCGAAGGCAGCTGCTAGGGCAAATGGGTACCTTGAGGCACCCCAGGAGGCACATAGGTAGCCAAGGGAGAGGCCAGCGAGAATTGAGTAGAGGATGTGCTCCGTATCCGAGCGCTCTTCATCCGTGGCCCTGAGCAGGAAGACGGAGAACAGTATGAGCGATAGTATGCCTATGGTCTCGTCATCGCAGAAGCCGAGGGCCGTCCTCTGTATGTGCGATGGGTTCACGGCCAGGAAGAAGGCCGATAGCAAGCCTACCTTTGAGCCAGCGATCTCCCTGCCGAGGAAGTATATGGCCAAGCAGGATAGGACGGCCATGAGCACTGGGAAGTAAATGCATAGATCCCAGAGCGTTATCGGAACTCCAAGTGCCCTTAAGAACATGAAGAGCCCCGCCGTCGTGAAGGAAACGCCTGGGAACGTATTGCGAGCCACATCACGGCCCCAGGGATACCACACCATTGGGTCGTGCCATGTGAAGAAGGCTGGATAGCCATTCTCCACTATGTAGCTCGCTACGTGGTAGTGCCAGTAGGGATCAAACTCGCTTAGGTAGGCCCCCCAGCGTAGGGGCAGGAGCCTTAGGGTAGCTGCTAGGCCAAGCACGAGCATTAGGATAGTGCCGTGGAGCAGGCTCTCGTGTGAGACCTTGAACCTTAAGGCATTAATACCAGCCTTAATCCCCTCCCAGGCCCTCCTCAGCGCCCTCTTAATGGCCCTCTTGCTTACCTCTGGCATCGCCCTTCCTCCACTCCATCGGCCAGCCCGCTTGCTTTTAATCTTGCGCATCCTAGGGGAGCTGGTGGTTAGCTTGGTGGTCGTATCACCCGACCTAATAGAGGACCAGCTTGATGAGCCCATGCTTAGGGAGGCCTACGAGCTCCTTGAGGGAGATCTAGAGTTAAGAGCGCTGTTCAGGATGGCGAACGTGATGGCCGTCAAGCGCATGATGTACAACGACCACGGCCAGGTGCACGCCAGGATAACGGCCGGGAGCGCCCTCTACATACTGTCCCTCCTGTTGGAGGCTGGCGTCATGCCCACCTCGGTCCGGGACGGCCTCTGCACCGTTGAGGACGCCAAGCTCATAACGCTCCTGGGCGCCTACCTACACGACGTAGGGAACTCCGTGCACAGGGAGCTCCACCACCTACACGGCTGCTACGTGGCCGCCAGGGTGCTGGACAGGCTCCTCCCCACGCTCTACGACGACCCCGAGCTCATCACCTACGTGCGCCAGGAGGTGCTGCACTGCATCTTCGCCCACGATGAGCGTGTCCAGTGCCTCAGCCTAGAGGCCGGGGTGGTGAAGGTGGCCGATGGGACGGACATGGCCGAGGGGAGGGCCAGGATCCCCTATCGGAGGGGCAAGGTGGACATACATTCCCTCTCGGCCCTGGCCATAAGGCGTGTGGAGCTCGATAGGGGCGAGCCGAGGCCCGTCAGGATAACCGTCCGCATGGACAACCCAGCTGGCATATTCCAGGTGGAGGAGACGTTGTGCGAGAAGATAGCTACCAGTGGCATAGACGACCTGATTGAGGTCTACGTCTATGAGGACAGGAGGCTGCTCAAGGTCATAAGGATGTGAAGGGATAGCCCTAGGGCTCGGTGGCCTCCCTGGACTTGAAGCATGCGTAGAGCCAGAGGGTGGCTATGGTGTAAAGGGCCGCACAGGCGAAGAAGGGGGCGTCTAGCGAGAAGAGCTCCATCAGGGCGCTTGAGCCGTAGGTGCCGAGGGAGCGGGTGCCCCAGAACACGGTGTTCTGTATGGCGTTCACGGATGCCCTCTCCTCGCGCCTGAGGAGGCCCATGTAGAAGGCCCTCAGGGCCGGGAAGGCCATGTTCATCAGCACCGCCCTGGCCACGTAGAAGCAGGAGGCTATGGCGAAGCTCGGGGAGAGCGGTATGGCCAGCAGGACGGCCACGGAGGCGAGCTGGCAGGCTGCCGCCGTCCTGACGCTGCCGATCCTTGAGGCCATCCCCGATGCCATGAAGTTACCCAGGGCCAGGAGGCCCTGCGTTACGGCGAAGAGCACGCCTATCTCGGACAGGAGGACGCCGAACTTCACGAAGAAATACCAGGAGAACCAGGGGAGCACGAGGCCACCTCCAAGGCCCAGGAGGGCCTCGAAGAGGCCGTAGGACCAAACCACGTCCCAGGAGCGGACCGTGATGGTGGCCCTCCCGGGGCGCTCGATCTCCGGTTCCCTGACCGGGATGAGCAGGATGAAGCTGGTCATGGCGAAGATGGAGCACAGGATGAATATGAGCCTGGCCCCCTCGGCCAGGGG
>Ga0190311_1000133_pt1 | contig 27731 bp, 30 predicted proteins | sample 48700789_MG_FD_165037 | JGI IMG/M metagenome (GOLD analysis project Ga0190311, IMG submission 165037) | Hydrothermal vent sediment bacterial communities from Southern Trench, Guaymas Basin, Mexico - 4870-07-8-9_MG | ecosystem: Environmental > Aquatic > Marine > Hydrothermal vents > Sediment ...
GCTAAGAGGAAGGCGATGGTGGCCAGGCAGGCAACCTGCGCTCCTCGCACGCTCTCCACCACTAGAGGGCTCCCTATGGGGCTGGATAAGCACTACCTACTCCAAGCGCCTAGAACGAGTTGAAAGGGAAATCTAGAAACTTAGAACACCAAGAAAGGCGAGCAGAAGCATGTTAATGAACATGAATGTTATGCCTATTGGAAGGGATCGATCTAGTCTAATCCCCTTTCCCAGTGAAATAGCAGAGCAGATAAGCAGTATGGCCCAGAGGTGGAAGAACGGAAGTAGCTTAAGCGATATATCATATGGTATCAGCATGTATATGTATGGGAACATGGCCATCGGGAAGCTAGCTATGCCAATGCCAATAGCAAGCTGTGCCTCCCCTCCAAGCCTCCTAAGGAAAAGGGCGCTAAGCCCCTCGCAGGCTAGGAAGATCAAGAGCTGCTGGCCTAGGTAGTGGAAGAACAAGCAGAGGGGGCTGGAAGTAGATGTCCTAACGTAGAACATGAGCACTGGCATAAGGCCTGCGCTTGAGCAGCCAAAAGCACCTAGGGTTAGTATGGCTATGGCTAGTGGCGTGCCTATCCTTAGGTCCTCGCATGCGGTCCTAAGCACGGGTGATAACAGGAATGCCTTGAGGAGCTTCTCCCCGATAGTTGGCTGCCCCACCACGCTTGCTAGCGTCCCATCCTTTAGGGCCGAGAAGACCCTCATGCCAACTTCATTTAGGTAGTAACGCCTCTTCTCATCCTGCCCTATGAGCTCCGACATTATGCTTAAGTGGTAGTATATGGTCCCGACGCCAGCCCCTAGCTCACGCTTGAGCTCCTTAAAGGGAAGTGGCCCTCGCTCACCGAGCAGCCTTATTATCCTAAGCCTAAGTGGGCTCCTAAGCACGAAGCACCATCGGGCTAGCTCATCCTCAGCCTGGCGCCTCCTCACGGGCCTGAACACCTTTAAGTTTGTGGTGCTACCCTTAATTTAAGTTCGCTGGAATTACAGTTAAGGCATTTGATGGAGAAGAGCCTTAAGAGCAAATGGAAGCGCTTGAAGCGCCTGCAAAAACTCTTGACGAAAAGATATACTGGAAGAAGAGGGCTTTAAATGTGTGAGTATAAAAATCATGAGGAGAGATGTGGAGGCGAGTAGACACAAAAGCACAGACACAAGCACAAAACTTAATAAGCAGTTAAAGCAGGAGAAAGCATAATGGATAGATACTCCGTTTACGCCACAAACCGCTTTAAGCGTTCTTTCCGTAGGCTGCCAAGGGATGTGAAGGAGCGTGTGAAAGCAGCTATTGAGGAGCTGGCTGAGCGCCCATACCTGGGCCGCTTCATAATGACCTTAGGTGCCTGGTCGTGGAGGGTTGGCGACTACCGTATAATTTACCTGATAAGAGAGGATGAGCGTGAAGTGATACTGCTGACCGTTAGGCACAGAAGGAGAGCTTATCGCTGAGCCTCTTCTGCCTTAAGCTCCCTCAGAAGTTCCTGCCAATCGGTTAAGCGTCCCTTCCTGACATCTTCAAGGGCCTCCTTTATCTCCCTCACGAGTTCCTCATCTGACATCACCTCTACGGTTTCCAATAGGTCATCTATGAAGTTCCTTAATTTCACGAGCAGCTCCACATCCTCTTTCCTTAGGAGCAACTTGAGTTCCAAGGTGCCCCCTTCACTAGCCCGCCACATCTCTATCTACTCAGAGAATATTTCCTTCTTAAAAAGAGTTGCTCAAGGCAAGCGGGTGTGTTGATGAGTTGTCAGTAAGTTAGCTTCCCGTCCTCAACTACAATGCGGCCTACTTTTACCACGTGCCTCACCAAGTTCGTGCCAAGCCTATACCCTAGGTGCTCGTGGCTTGGGGCATCTAGCACGACCAGGTCTGCCTTCTTGCCAGGCTCTATGGAGCCCACCTGGCCCGATAGGCCGACAGCGTGGGCGGAGTTCAAGGTAGCTGCCGATAGGGCTTCTGCCTGCGTCATCTTCATGCAGTAGCAGGCTAGTGAGAGGACGAGCTGCATGTCCTCTACTGGGCAATTGGGGTTGAAGTCGGTGCCAAGGGCCACTGGGACGCCTAGCTCTATCATGTGCCTGGCATCTGGGAAGCGGCCTAGCATGGTCGTGAGGGGGCTAGCTGGCAGCAGGACGCCCACAACACCAGACCTAGCCATGGCCCTTAGCCCCTCATCGCTTGAGCACAGGAGGTGGTCGGCTGAGGTCGCCCCTAGCTCTGCTGCTAGCCTAGCACCACCAGTATCCGAGAACTCATCTGCGTGGAGCTTGGGCTTAAGGCCATGCCTTAGGCCAGCGGAGAGCACGGCCCTCGCCTGCTCTGGCGTGAAGACGCCTTCCTCGCAGAAGACATCGCAGAAGGAGGCTAGGCCCTCCTCAGCGACCTTCGGTACCATCTCAGAGGCAACTAGCTCTACGTAGCCCCAGGCCCTCCCCCCGTACTCTGGCGGTATGGCGTGAGCTCCTAGGAAGGTCGGCACTACATCTACTGGGTGCTCCTCGCTAGCCTTCCTAATCGCCCGTAGGCACTTCAACTCATCCTCAACCGTTAAGCCATAACCGCTCTTCGCCTCAACCGTGGTGGTGCCGTGTAGGAGCATGGAATCAAGCCTCTTAAGGCACTCACGGGCCAGCTGGCCCTCTGATGCTGCCCTAGTGGCCCTAACCGTCTTCAGGATGCCCCCTCCCCTAGCGAGTATCTCCATGTAGGAGAGGCCCTCTAGCTTCATCCTGAGCTCCTCTGGCCTGAAGCCCTCAGATGAGAAAACCAAGTGCGTGTGGGCATCTACGAAGCCAGGCACTATGGTTAGGCCAGATGCATCTAGCTCATCCCTGGCCGTGAGCCTACGCCTTATATCGCCCGTCCTCCCCACAGCTACTATCAAGCCATCCCTAATGGCCACAGCCCCATCCCTAACTACCTTTAGCTCCCTCAGCCTCCTGCCCACTAGCGGGGCTGGGCCGATGGGCGTGGCTACCTCAGAAGCGCCATAGATTAGGAGATCTACTTCCTCCTTGCTCAGGAGGGCCACCTCCTAAGTGCCTTCGCTAGGGCTACCTCAACCATGCTATCCTCGGTTAGGTCCTCGGCTTGTAGGTAGTAGCGGGCTACCTCAAGGATTGCGCTTAGTGGGACTGGGCCACAGAACTCAGAGCCTAGAACTGGCACACCAAAGCGCCTTGCCTCAAGCCTAACGAGCTCCATCACCCTGTATAGTGGTGTCTTATCTGGATCTGAGATCACCATGCCGACCTGGACCTGGCCTTCCCTTGGCATGAAGACTCCTATGGCCTTAACACCAGATAGGCCTCCCTTCTCAGAATGGAGGGCCTTTGCTATCTTCCTAGCTACCCTTAGGCTTGATGTCCCAAGTATGACGTTGAAGTTTATTATTGGTTTCCTTGCTCCAACAGCAGTTGCACCAGCAGTTGGATGTGGCTTCCTAGGCCCGAAATCAGGCTCACGGCCAGGCTCAGCCATAGTTTCAGCTAGGCGCTCAAACTCCCCCTTCCTTATCCAATCCAAGCTCCTACGCTCTGGCCTAGAGGCTGCCTCAGCGTATAGGTAAACTGGCACCCCACACTCCTCGGCGAACCTACGCCCGAACTCACGGGCCAGCTCCACGCACTCATCCATGCTCGTGCCAGCCAGGGGGATGAAGGGCACCACGTCCACAGCGCCTATCCTCGGGTGCTGGCCAGAGTGGTAGCGCATATCTATCTTCTCAACAGCTACCTTCGCTGCCTTCAGCATGGCCTCAAGCACGGCCCTGGCCTCGCCGGCGAATACCACCACAAGCCTGTTGTAGTGTTGGTCGTAGGTGTAGTCAAGCACGTGGGCCCCCTCAACCGACCTAATGGCCTCAAGGATGGCCTCAACAACAGCTGGATCGGATGTGCTGAAGTTTGGCGAGCAGCAAACGAGCCCCATCGCCAACCCCATCGGCCAGTTAGGACATCACGGAATAAGGCTTTAAGCTAGCCGACCTATTGGGGTTGGTGCCCCAACCTTGGGCGTAGAGCGCCTACACCACGTAGGCTTGGCCGTGAGGTCACTAGATGAGGCCCTCAAGTTCTTCTCAGGACTCTTTGGGCTTGAGGTAGAGAGCACCATCGTGGTTGAGGAGCAGGGCATGAGGGCTGCCTGGCTTAAGCTTGGGGACGTGAAGGTTGAGCTAATGGAGCCAATTGGGGAGGAAGGGCCAGTAGCTAAGTTCCTAGCTAAAAGGGGCGAGGGAATACATCACATAGCTGTAAACGTAAGCGATATAAATGCCATATCGGAGGCCTTGAGGGAAGCAGGCATCAAGCTCGTATATGATAAGCCAAGGGTAGCCCACGATGGCTCCCTGTACAACTTCATACATCCGAAGTCAGCCCACGGCGTCCTAATAGAGCTTAGGCAGGAGGGGGCAGCTGAGAGGGGCTTTACGTTCCTAGAGCACACAGCTGACCAGTACGTGCTTGCCTACGGCCCCGACCTAAGGAGCGCATTTGAGGAAGCAGGTAGGGCTTTATTTGCTACCATGACGGATCTAAGCACGGTGGAGCCAAAGGTGGAGGTAGAAGTTGAGGTTGAAGGGGGAGATGTAAAGGCCCTGCTATACAATTGGCTTGAGGCCCTGCTCCTAAAGCTAGATATAGATGGCCTCCTCCTCTCCAAGTTCAAGGTCCTTGAGATATCTGGACCAAAGGAAGGACCCCTCAAGCTCAAGGGGCTGGCTTGGGGTGAGCCGTTTAACCCAGCTAAGCACCCGCAGTACGTAGGCGTGAAGGGCATTACGTACCACCTCATGGAGGTAAAGGAGCTCCCAAGCCGAGTTGAGCTTAGGTTCCTATTGGACATATGAGGGGGAGGAAGATGCTAAAGCTAGTAGCAAGCCTTATGCTTGCCATCCTGGCCCTCTTGGCTCCTACATCAGCCTTTACAACTGCTTCAGCTAGAGCTAGCGAGGATGAGAACCACCCGCCTGATATAGATGAGGGCTCATTAGTGCTTGAGGGGCCAGAGGTAGTTGGTGGCACTATTTACGGCTTAGTTGGTGATGTAATTAGTGGGAGCGTGAAGGTAAGCGATCCAGATGGCGATGATGTTAATGTTACTATTGCCTTCATCCTCAGGGAGGACTGGGCTGAGGCCCTTGGTGCCTCTGATGAAGAGCGCATAAGGAACATAACTGCCGAGCTAGTGGAGCCAGCCCCACTAACGGGGCCGAGGACCTATAAGTTCACCGCTAATACTACTGGCTGGCTACCAGGGACCTACGATGTGCTCATAGTAGCCCAGGATGAGAGGGGGGCTAGAGATATGCTGAAGTTTGAGGCGCTGATCAGCCTTAGGCTAGAGATAACACCGCCCCTGGCCTCTAGGATCTGGATGATTGCTGGCCTCGCCATCCTAGCTTGCTTGATATGCGTAATGGCCCTTGGCTTCGTGAAGGCCATGAGGGAGGTAAGGAAGAGGGAGCGTGAGAGACCACTACCCTGGCTATACTGAGAGCAACAAGATGTTCAATATGGCCAGGGTGGCTAGCACGGCTTCCTCCGTCCTAACCGTAGCTACCCCTTGATCTGGGATCGTGTTAAGCACGAGCTGGCAGTGCTCGCCCAGCTTGAGGCCCTCCCTCCTAGCCATATCGTAGAGACCCTCAGATGGAGAGCCGAAGACCAATAGGATCTCCTTGGCAAGCTTAAGGGACCTCCTAAGGGCGCTAAGGGCCTCTCCTACGGGCTGGCCAAGCCTAGATGTACCTATAACTAGCGTATCTGGCCTAACAGCCTTTGAGAACAGCCCCTTTAGCCCTCCTCTAATCACGTTTACTTGGTACCCCCAGTAGTAAGGGACATCTTCACGGCTAATTGGCCTTAGCAATATGTTCTTGCCCTCCCTCTTCACCACGAACGTCATCCTTGTATTTGGCTTAGCCCTTAGGCCAGGTGCTAGTAGCAGCTTCTCAACACCGATATCCACTAGGCAGCCCTTCCTGGTGGCCCTAACCACCACGCCCTCCCTTAGCTCGCCATCTAGGAGCTCAGCAATCCTCGCCCTAAGCGGGTGGTGGGGCGTCCTGAGGGGCGGTAGGATGCCTACGTAGCGGAACTCAGGCATGAGGCCGAAGAGGCGCTTGCGTAGGTACTGTGGTGCCTCCATGTAGGCCAACACGGCCCTTATTAGCTCAGCCTCCCCCTCGCCTGGCCTATCCTCGTAGATTACGACCTCATCTACCCTGAAGATAGCTGCTGCCCTCCCTACCAGGCCTATCTTAGCTGTTTTCTCACGTAGGTGTGGGGTATCAGATGTAAGGGTAGCTGGTACGGCTATCCTAAGTGGGATCTCCCTCCTTGGTACGTAGAGCTCCCTCCTGCTTGGTGTAGCTAGGTCGCTAAGGCCTGCCCTCATGGCCCTACATCTCTAAGCCTAACTGGGCATTGAGGGTAGAAAAAGGGAGGGGTGCTAGTGGTGACTAAATCGCCTAGTCCTTCACGGTGAGGGCCTCAGGCTTGAAGGCCTGCATCAGCTGCCTTAGTGCTTCAAATGCCTTCTTTCCAAGCACCATTATCTTAATTTCCTCACCAGATGCTAGCCTTATGATCAAATGTCCCCTCTTGAAGAAGGTTGGCTTCCTAAGCTCTATGCTAGCTACCTCATCCCTGGCTACCTCTATGTCCTTCTCCTTCTCCAGCTCGCTTATGGCCCTTCTGCTTTCCTCTACCGTAAGGCCACCGCTCGCCCAAGATGCAACCCCGCTGGTAAGAGCTCCTGCAAGCCCTAGCTTCCGCTTCTTAATGCCTATTATGCGCCTGCTCGTTACGTAGATGCCGTAGCCCCTTGTAAAGCCCTTCTTCAGATCTCCACTGGCGATGCCCCCGATGAGCCTCTCCCCGGTAGGTGCTGCCACTATCCTGCGCCTCAAGCTCCTTTGGGGTGAAGCATAAAAGCTCTACTATTCCATGCTATTTTGCTCCCTTCCGACCAGTGAAAAAGTGCAATGGCCTTCTTCCCTCAAGCTAAACTATGTTCGCTGACCTCCTAAGCCTGTCTTGCCATTTCACTTGCAGCTAGATGCGCCAGCCTAGTGGGCTCAGGGAGCTTGTGCCCCCTGATACAGGCTCTAACGAGCCTTAAGCTCGTCTCAAGGCTGATTAAGTGGCCAGGCGATATGACTAGGGGCCTACAGCGGGCCTTTGATAGGTAAATGAAGCCCACGGTATCGCCCTCGTGGTAGAGCGGGGACCATGTATCTGGCCTCCTGGGCCTGGTCGGGTAGGTCCCGCAGAGCACCCTCTTGGCCACGCCAACTGATGGGAGGCCAGCTACGATGCCTAGGTGCGTTGCCTCACCACACCGCCTTGGGTGCGCTATGCCCTGGGCATCTACCATGACCACATCTGGCTCCTGCCCAAGGCCCCTGAGGGCCTTGAGCATGGCTGGCACCTCCCTGAAGGCTAGGAAGCCAGGTATGTAGGGGAGGCGGGGCCTTGAGCTAGCCCTTGAAACCTCAAGGACCTTAAGATTTGGGAAGGATAAGAGGACGCAGGCAGAGAAGGCCATATCGCCTTTAAAAGCTACATCTAAGCCAGCAATTGATTTCGGTGGCCAGCTAAAGCCATCCTCAAGGACTACCTTAGAGGCCAGGACCTGCTGGACATGCTTGAGCTTAGCTAGCAGGCCAGGTCTCACTTCCTGCCCCATCTCCCAGTTAGGAAGCCAACTATTAGGCCTATTATAGCTCCAAGTGCGCTCGTAAGGCCCTTGTTCTTATCATCTGCAGCACCAGCTATGAGGCCAGCCGTTAGGCCAACGCCAGTCCAGAGGGCAGCCCATAGGCCAGGGGCATCTGTCCTCAGGTGGCCAAACGGACTCACGCCAGGGTCCTTGGAGTCAACGTGGATTATGTAATGCCTCCTGGTTTCCTCCACGTGAACGCAACGGTTATCTGGTAGCCTGAGCCTGTAGTGCTTGTGGTAGAACCTAAGCCCTATGCTCTTCCTAAAGCCATGCTTAAGTGGGCTATCTAGCCTGTCCTTTGGGACCTTTATCCTCACGCCTGGGCTGCACTCAGATATGTGCCTTACCAACTTCTCCCAACTTAGCCCCATCTCAGTAGGAAGGGCCATCACGGCTATTTTTACTTTTCGGGGGACCACACACTTAATATAAGTGCCTATCCCCCTTCCTCCTGGCCTTGGAGCTCCCTTAGGAAGGCCCTTAGTGCTTCTACGTTCCAGGGGTGCTTGCTCTTACGCCTAGTATCAACCCTAAGGCCAAGCTTGCGTGCTTCCTTGGCCGTCAGCCCGACCTCCTGGAGCTCTGGTAGGCTGAAGCCCCTCCCAGCCCTCAGGCCTTGGTCCACACCACCGTGCTTTATCAGCCTTGGCCTCTTAACCAGTGGAATTGGGGGCTCCCTGGCCATGTCAGCCACCTACCAGGCCATGTAGAGGGGGTTTAAGGGCTTTAAAGGTCGTCTCTAGCTCCCTGCTGGCCAGCGGGCAGGGGCCTACTTTTAAGCAGGCCAATTGGTGGTTTAGGAAGGGAGCCATGATAGGGCCAGAGGTAAGGGAGGCTCTGCTTAAGGCTGCCCTACTAAATGCCATTAAGCACGATGGAAAGGCCAAGGTAGGGCCAGTGCTAGGGGCTCTATTTGCAGAAAGGCCTGATTTAAGGCCATTAGCAAGGGAGATAGCCCCACTAGCCCATGAAGTAGTTGAAGAGGTAAATAAAATGAGCCTTTCCGAGCAGAAAGCACTACTGGAGGAGAGGTGGCCTGAGGCCCTAGGGGCCATTGAGGCTGAGGAGAGGCCAAAGGCCCCTGAGGAGCACAAGCTCCCCCCGCTGCCGAATGTAGAGCGGTACGAGAAGGTGATTACCCGCTTTGCACCAAACCCAGATTGCGTGCTCCACCTAGGCTCAGCTAGGGCCATAGTGCTATGCCATGAGTACGCCCGCATGTACAATGGCCTCTTCTACCTTAGGTTTGAGGACACAGATCCAAGGACTAAGGCAGCCAGGCTTGAGTTCTACGATGCCATCCTTGAGGACCTAGAGTGGCTCGGCTGTAGGCCAGATAAGGTATTCAAGCAGAGCGATAGGCTCCCAATATACTATGAGCATGCTGAGAGGCTAATTGAGATGGGGAAGGCATATGTATGTACTTGCTCAAGGGAGCGATTTAGAGAACTCGTAATGGCCTGCAAGCCCTGCCCATGCCGAGGGCTTAGCTCGGAAGAGCACCTTGAGCGGTGGGAGTGGATGCTAGATGGAACTTATGGTGAGGGGGAGGCAGTCGTGCGTGTAAAGACCGACCTAACACACCCAAACCCAGCCGTAAGGGATTGGCCAGCACTACGCATCATAGATCCCGAGAAGCACCCGCACCCAAGGCCAGAGGTGCGTGAGAAGGGCTACCGTGTCTGGCCCCTCTACAACTTCGCCTGCGGTATAGACGACCACTTAATGGCCATATCGCACATCATAAGGGGCAAGGAGCACCTCGTGAATGAGATGAGGCAGCGCTACCTCTACGCCCACCTGGGCTGGCGCTACCCAGAGGCCATACATTATGGGCGCCTTAAGATAACTGGCGCTATCCTAAGTAAGTCAAAGATCGTAGCAGGCGTCCAGAAGGGCCTCTACACGGGCTACGATGATGTGCGCCTCGCTACCCTCAGGGCTCTTAGGAGGCGTGGCATAATGCCTGAGGCCATTAAGTGCCTCATGCTTGATATAGGGCCAAAGGCAGCAGATATAACCATAAGCTGGGAGAACCTCTACGCTATAAACCGCAAGGTAATTGATCCAGTAGCAAATCGCTACTTCTTCGTGTGGGATCCAGTTAGGCTTACCGTCCTAGGCTGCCCAAAGGAGGTGTATGTAGCAGAGCTCCCCCTCCACCCAGATAGGCCAGATAGGGGCCTGAGGCGCCTTGAGGTAGCATGCCAAGGCGGTGTGGCTAAGCTGCTGGTATCTGGCCCAGATGCAGCTAGCATGGAGCCTGGCCAGCTCGTGAGGCTCATAGGGCTATTTAATGTTGAGGTCTTAGAGGTCAGCGAGCACGAGGTTAAAGCCCAGTTCCACAGCGAGCCACACCATATTGCTAGGGAGGGGAAGGCACCTTTCATACACTGGCTCCCAGTAGAAAGCAACATAGAGGTTGAGGTCCTAAGGCCAGATGGGAGCGTAACGGGCCTTGGTGAGCCTGGCCTAGCTAGGGAGGGGGTTGGATCCCTCGTCCAACTAGTCCGCTATGGCTTTGGTCGTATAGATGCCGTTGGCGAAGGCTTCGCCAGGATATGCTATGCCCACGACTAAGGGGAGCTAGCCTTTTCACCTGCCTCCCTGTCCCTCAAGTATCTCCCTTATGTGCTTCAGCTCAGCTAGTATGTCCATTAAGGCCCTTGGCGTAGTAATAGCTGCCCCTGGTGCAGCTTCAACGGCTAGAGGGGCCTTCTCCCTTACCTTGGCCATTACCTCATCAGCTATCACATCTGCGTTCTCCACATGGAATATCTCTGCCTCAGCCACGGGCACGCCACCTGCACCACCAGATACGGCGTGGTAGCCTGCAGTGTGAACCCTAACGGTAGCGAGGCCGTAGAGGCGTGAGATAGGCCCCTGTATGATGCCTACGTTCGTTATCCTATCATATGGAACCACGCTCTTATGCCTCCACCACACGCCCCTCTCAACTACGACCCCATCCTCGGTTAGCACGAACTTGGCCCTCTCATAGTAAGCGCCTATCCAGTAGGCAACTACGAGCGTGGCCAAGATGAAGGGAGCAAGCACCCCGAGGAGCATTACGGTGGCCGTGAGTAGATCAGCTCTAACAAACGAGATGGTCACGAGGGTAGGTATGAGAAAGGCTAGGAGGCAGGGCACGACCACGAGGGCATAGTAGGTCCAGTATAGCTTCTTCATCTTAGGGCTGGGCTTCAGTACCCTAGTGCCCGTACTCTCCAATACTAGGCACCTATTTTGAGGGGCGCTGGACCTTATAAGTGCTGGGCTAGAGCACAAGATATAAAAGGCCCCTCATGGGCCAGGAGAAGTGGAGGGGAGCTACTATGCCCCTTAGGGATCCAGTGAAGATAGCCATCGCTCAAGCTAGGAGGCTTAAGGTAAAGATATGCCGAGAGTGCGGGGCGAGGAATGCCCCAACGGCCAAGAAGTGCAGGCGCTGCAAGAGCAAGAACCTACGCTGGAAGAGGATAGAGAGGAAGAGATAGGCAGGGGCTAGGGAAAGCCTTAATATCTCCCCGACCTCGTGGCTAGGAGAAGCCGGGGTGGCCGAGAGGTCCAGGCGGCGGGCTGCAGACCCGCTTACCCGGGTTCAAATCCCGGCCCCGGCTCCAGCTCAGCCTTGCCCTAGTACGTTGGTCGTGAGCTCGTACTCGCCCTCGTAGATGAGGAGCTCTTGCTCGTAGTAGCCAAATGGGAGCTCTACCTCAAATGTAGCATATACCCTCAGGACCATGGTAGTGGCCTCGCCATGCCCTACGTGCCCTACCCACCAATCCCTAAGGGCCGTGTTGTTTAGGTAGGTAGTGAGGGTTAGCTCAATGGTATCCCCAGGCCCCAGGAGGGCGTTTAGGGGCTGGCTGCCTAGGGCTAGGTAAACTGGCCTAGATGGCTCTGGCCAAGTAGCTATGACCTCGTACCTCATGGAACTCACCACCAGGGCCATGTCATTTGGGTTCTCCACGACCACCCTATGTACCGCCTGCGTCCACTCAGCTGTTACATCGCCCCAGAACGTATGTATGCTCCTTATGACTACATAGATGCGGACTGGGCTACTTATTATATCTACTTCCCTTGGCTCATCCGTGCTGAGGGAGCCCGCTATATCCGTCTTGACATCGTAGGATGCCTCAATGGGTATGGTGAAGCTAATGCCAAGCACGGCAACAGTAGCTGAGCCCTTGATGTAGACCTCCGTGTGCTCGCCGTGCCCCACGTGGCTTACCCACCATAAGGGTATCATGGAGTTGTTTAGGAGCGTGGAGAGCTCGATCTCAGCCACGCCATTAGCTGGTATATCCACTTCCTGCATGGAAGAGCCCGATGCCATTGGGAGACCATTCATGTAGATAGTATAGCCGATGCTCTTAAGCCTAGCTGGCACGGGGTTTGGGTTCCTTATGGCCACCGTAGTCCTTATTTCAGTGAAGTCCTCACTTATGGCCCCCCACCTATGCTTGATCCAGAGCACCTCAGGCTCAAATGGTAGCTTGCCAGTTAGCACATAGTAGACACCTAGCCCAGCAGCCCCAATTGCTATTAGGCCTAGCAGGGCTATAGCGACCTTCTTAGCTGTGCTCAAGGTAGCCCACCATCTGCTAGTCCCCACGAGCCTAGATAAGGCTAGCTTACGGCCAGGCAACTGGGAGCATCCTGGGCTTAAGGCTACTTGGGCACGTAGGAGAGCCTTATAAGCTGCCCCTGCCCCCGATCACCTAGGGATGTCGGTGAGCGAGTGCAAGTTCTGGCTCCTAGACATAAACTACGAGGTCGTTGAGCACGAGCCTGAGGTCTGGCTCTGGGGCATAGATGGGGCTGGGAGGCGTGTCCTGCTTGTAGATAGGGGCTACAGGCCATACTTCTACGCAGTGCTAGAGGAGGGGGCAGGCCCAGAGGAGGCACTAAGGGCCGTGAGGGATTTCTGTAAATCCCTTCCCCACGTAATTGATGTAGAACTCGTAGAGCGCAAGCTATTCGGGAGGCCAGTCAAGGCCATTAAGATAACATGCAGGGACCCAGAGGAGCTTGAGAAATACGCTAATAAGGTAGCTAAGCTCCCAGTCGTGAAGGAGTGCCTTGAGGATGACATAAGGTACTCCATGTCCTACATGATAGATAAGGGGCTAAGGCCATGTGGCTGGCATGTAGCTAAGGTAAGGCCCATTGAGCTTGAGCCCAGGCCCCAGGTAGATGCTGTCTTTGAGGTAGTTGAGGGGCCTGAGCTCCTGCCTGAGGAGCACGAGTTCCCCGACCTACGTATGATGGCCTTCTACATGGTTGCCTACAGCCCACGTGGATCTCCAAGGCCAAGGGAGCATCCCGTGGTCGTGCTAGCAGCTATAACTGGCGAGGGGGACATGCATGTCTTCGTAGCGGAAGATGAAGATGATAGGCATGTAATAGAAGGCTTCTGCAACCTCATACGCTCCTACGACCCAGATATAATATTTGGCTTCCGCTCAAATGATAAGCTATGGCCATACCTAGTGGAGAGGGCAAAAGTCCTTGGCCTTGAGCTACCAGTTGGCAGGACGGGCGTTGAGCCCCATACGAGCGTTTACGGCCATGTATCCATAACTGGCCGTGCGAACGTGGACCTATACGACTTCGCAGAGAAGGATTTACCAGCAGTTAAGGTGAAGACGCTTGAGAACGTAGCTGATTACTTAGGCGTTATGCCACTAGAGGGCAGGGAGGTGCTAGATCCTCCCGATGTGAAGCTCTACTGGGAGGACGAGGGCAGGAGGGAGAAGCTAATTGAGTACGCCCGTGATAACGCCCGCTGCGTCATGGGGATAGGTTGCTCTACCCTTGGTTTTGCCGTCCAGCTTGCGAACCTAACGGGCATACCGTTGGACCACGTCCTTACCGCAGCCGTTGGATTTAGGGTAGAATGGACATTGATGAGGGCTGCGAGGAAGAGGGGCGAGCTAGTGCCAAAGAGGGCAGAGAGGAAGAGGATGCCATACGTAGGGGGTATGGTCCTTAAGCCCAGGCCAGGCATCCACGAGCAGATAGCCGTGTTAGACTACAAGAGCCTATACCCAAGCATAATGATACAGAAGAACGTATCGCCAGATACATACGTGCCACCAGATGAGCCAGAGCCACCAGAGGGCATGAACGTAGCACCAGACGTAGGGCATAGGTTCAGGAAGGAGCCACCTGGCCTCTACAAGGAGGTGCTCTCCGTTTTGGTAAGCGCTAGGGATGAGATTAAGGAGCGCTTGAAGGCCCTCAAGCCCGATGACCCCCTGTACAGGCTGTTGGACGCTAGGCAGAAGGCCCTGAAGGTAGTAGCAAACGCCACCTATGGCTACGCAGGCTGGCTTGGGGCACGCTGGTACCTAAAGCCAGTAGCTGAGAGCGCTGCAGCCTGGGGTAGGTACACGATAAGGAGGACGATAGAGATGGCGAAGGAGATGGGAATAGAGCTGATATATGGCGATACAGATAGCGTCTTCGTGAAGTATGAGCCTGAGAAGGTAGAGCGCTTCCTTAAGGCTGTTGAGAAGGAATTCGGCCTTAAGATAAAGCCAGATGAGATATTCGTGCGTGTTCTATTTACAGAGGCCAAGAAGCGGTACTGTGGCCTCCTGCCAGATGGGAGGCTTGAGATAGTTGGCCTAGAGGCCGTGAGGGGCGATTGGTCTGGCATAGCTAAGAAGGTGCAGAAGGGGGTCCTAGAGATAATCCTAAAGGCCAAGTCGCCTGGGGAGGCCCGTAGCAAGGCCGTTAGGTTCGTTAGGGATTGGATAGCAAAGCTGAGGGCTGGGAAGGTGCCCCTAAAGGACCTGGTGATCTGGGAGGAGCTAACTAGGAGGCCAGAGGAGTACAAGGTCCGCTCAGCCCACGTTAGGGCAGCTGAGATAATGATGAAGGAGGGCTGGGATGTGTCAGTAGGCGATAAGATAGGCTATGTCATAGTGAAGGGCTCAGGCAAGCTATACGAGAGGGCCATGCCGTACTTCATGGTTGATTACGACCAGATAGACCTGGATTACTACGTTAAGAAGCAGGTCGTGCCTGCTGCCATGAGGGTGCTCAAGGTCCTCGGCGTTAAGGAGGCGGAGCTCCTAGCTGGCGAGGGGCTAATGGCCTTCTTCGGTTAAGTTAAGCTCAGCCTGAGCCTCTGTTTCCTCAGCAGCTTCAGCTTCCTTCTCCTCTTCCTCCTCTACTCCTAGTTTGGCTCTTATCTCAGGCAGCCTTATGATCTTTATGCCCTTCGGCACCTTAACGCCCTTAACGAGCCTCTCCCCAGCTATAAAGCGGATCCCCTTCTCCCTTGCTATATCCAGTATCCTCTGCGTTATTATGCCATCAAACACGATGGCGTAGATCCCATCTAGCTCCTTTAGCTTCTGGTATACATCGTGAACTGGGACCCTAGCTACCTCATTTAGCTCGGCATCCAGCATGACGGCCTCAAATGTCTCGTGGAGCTCCCTAGCTAGCCTAGCCAAGAGGGAGGGGTCAAGCTCTGGCCCAAATAGCTCCCTCCGCACCTCCTCAGCAGGCACTCTCTTCGCTAGGGCCTCTAGGACCTCCTTAGGCGTTAGCTCTTCTACCTCACGCCCTTTCGGAGCTCTTGCTACGTACTTTATTCTTGCAGTGCCGAGGAGCTCCTTGAGCAAGACCTCCCCCATGTGATCGCCATCTAGGAAGGCAGTTGCCTCCTTCTGCTCACATAGCCTTACTATCGTTTCTGGGACCTTTATGCCCTCCATAGCTATTGCATTTGTTATACCGCACTTCAGTAGGTTTATGACGTCTGCTCGCCCCTCAACTATGATTATCTCCTTGGACTTACCTACATCTGGCCCAGCTGGCAGCCCTTCTGGCCCAAAGCGAATTACCCTAGCAGGCGTTAGGGCCTCAGCGACCTCTCTCATGACCTCCGTAGTTGTAGGCATCTTAGCTAGCGTCCACCGACGTAGTATCTCCTTAGCCCTCCTTATCACCCAGCTGCGCCTCTCCTCCCTTACGTCCGCTATGTCCTCTAGCTCTACGTGGGCTCTGTAGGGGCCTACCCTATCAACGGCCTCAACCATAGCTGCTATCACGGCTGTGGTTACCCGATCTAGGGCAGATGGTACTACGATGGTACCAACCGTCTTGCCGTTTTCGTGCTTAAGGCTTACATCTATCCTACCAATTCGGCCCGTCTTAGCTAGCTCACTTAGATCTAGGTCAGGCCCAAATAGGCCCTCCGACTGGCCGAAGATAGCACCTATTATATCGTGCCTCTCCACCGCGCCCTCTACCTCAAATCTAAACTTCACCTTGTATTTAGGTGGCAGCTCCTTTACATGAGCATGTGTCAAGCCCATTCACCTACCTTACCCGTGCCTTAGTCCTAGCTTCCTCATTAATGTTTCTATGAAGCTGGGCAGGCCCTCTATATCCTTCGTAAAGGAGCCAACTAAGGCCCTTAGCTGCCTCCAGTAGCCTAGGTCGGCTTTAACCCCTAGCCTCTCAAGCTCGCAGGCCAGCCTCATGGCATCCTCCCTACCAGAGCTATCAAAGTCCAATAGGATTATGGCCTCTGATGCCATCTGGCAGATATCAAGCGCTAGGTCAGGCAATGGCTTCCTATTAGCCTTCACAGCTATGAAACAGCCATTTATCCCAAGCTCCCTTAGGGCCTTGATGTCTGAGCGCCCCTCTACGAGCAGTGGCACGCCCCTCTCTGCATCCTCTGAGAGCCTCGCTAGGACGGCATTTAGCTCCTCAAGGAGCTCCATGAGGGTGCCCAACTCCATCACCTCGTTAGCTCAAGCTCCCTCACGGCCATTAGGGTCTCTGGCTTCTTAGCGAAGTGCTCTCTAATTGGCTTAAGTATCTCAATTAGGGCTTCTGCTACTGCATTCTTTAAGTCAAGTGGGTGGAGCGAGCCAGCTGCGAAATCACGCTCAAGCTCATCGTAGCTATTATACGATACTGGGCCACCGTACTTCTCTGGCCTCTCTACATCTAGGTGCCCAAGGGCAGGGAACACTATGAGCTTTGCTATCTCAAGCACGGGGTTATCTTTAGCTTGCTTAGCTGGGCAGTATGCCCTCCTGATTTTTGCCCTTATCTCATCTGGCCCATCGTGCACGTATATGCAGCCACCTGGCACGCTCTTGGACATCTTGCTCCTTATGCGCTTGTTCAACCGCTCATCTTCATCAAATATGCCTTCTATGCTTGCCCCTGGACCAGATAGGCCCATTAGCAAGGGGACATGGAGGCAGATGGGCTTCCTCCAGCCTAGCTTCTCAGCTGCATCCCTAGCTAGCATGTGGACCTTGCGCTGATCTATGCCAGCGCAGGCGACATCTACCTCAAGCTGGAATATATCTGCTGCCTGCATGCATGGGTAGAAGAGCCAAGCAGCTTCTACATCTGCGGCATCAAGGCTACGGCCCATTATCGGTAGGGCTCGCCTAACACGCCTTAGCGTGATGGACTTAGCTATGGCTATCACCTTACGCCAGTACTCAGCATCGCAAACTGCCTCTGAGGCCCAAACATAGCGGACCCTTGGCCCCCTTAGGCCAAGGGCTTGGAAGCACTCCTTGAAGTACCTCCCGACCAGCCTTATGGCCTCCATATCCCCACCTAGCTTGTTGTTTATCCAGGAGTGCCAGTCAGCTAGGAGGATGGTAAGCTTGAAGCCAGCCCTTACCAAATCCAGCATCTTCTGGCCACAGACGAGGCCCATGCCTATGTGCATAGGGCCAGAGCACTCAAACCCCCAGTAGGCATGTGGGCTAGCCTCAGCCTCAAGCAGCTCCTCTAGCTCAGCCTTCGTTACGACTTCCAGTGCCCCTCTAGCGACTAGCTGAAAGCGCTCAGCTACGTCCAAGGCATGCACCTTCCCCTATGGCAGCCAACCACCTATATAATAGGTTTTCCTTGTGGGCTGCCCTTGGAAAGGCATTTCTGTAGGCACGCTAAGCTAGCCCTAGGTGGTAGCTTGGAGTTCTTTGAGGTCGTTAGGGAGAGGAGGAGCATCAGGCGCTACGTGAGGGGTGCTCCCATTAAGCCAGAGCACGTAAGGGCCATGCTTGAGGCTGCTAGGCTCGCCCCATCTGCTAAGAACCTCCAGCCCTGGCAGCTGGTGGTCGTGAGGGACCAGGGGCGGAAGGATGCCCTTGCTAGGGCAGCGAACAACCAACGCTTCGTAGGGGATGCTGGCGTTGTCTTCGTCTGCCTCTCAGACCCAGCTCGCTCCCCAAGATGGCATGATAAGGATGCCATGATAGCCCTTGAGCACATAGCCTTAGCTGCAACGGCCCTGGGCTATGGCTCATGCTGGATAGGCTCCTTTGATGAGAAGGCCGTTAAGAAAATCATTAAAGCACCTGAGGGCCTCCACGTAGTAGCCATGATGGCCGTTGGCGTCCCAGCGGAGAGCCCCCCACCTAGGCCTAGGAGGCCATTAAGTGAGCTAGCGTTCTCAGAGGAGTACGGAAGGCCACTTGAGCTGTAGGGCCAAGCTGAAGGGCATTAAAGGCCTAGGGCCTCAATAACCTGTTTTATCCCCTCGCCCGTCCTACAGCTAGCCCTAACGACCTTAACGGCTGGGTTCACGGCCAAGATGTCCTCACGTAGCTTACCCACGTCTACCCCCATGTAAGGCGCTAGATCTACCTTGTTTATCACGGCTACATCTGCCTCCATGAATATGTATGGGTGCTTCACGACCACGTAAGGCCCCTCTGGCACGCTCACGACCACGACTCGCTTCTGAGCGCCAAGTGGGAACTCAGCTGGGCATATTAGGTTGCCAACGTTCTCTATGAATATCAAGTCAAGCTCATCTAGGTCCAAGCGCCTTAGGGCCTTGGCTACTAAGTTAGCATCTAAGTGGCATTCCTTGCCCGTGTTGATCTGGATAACTGGAACCCCATGCCTTGCTATCGTATCAGCATCAATCGTGGTCGTGAGGTCGCCAGCTATGTATGCTATCCTATATCGCTCCTTCAGGAGCCCCACGAGGCACCCTATGAGGCTCGTCTTGCCTGAGCCAACTGAGCCCATGACATCTATGGCCGTGATGCCGTGCTCCTCCAGTAGGTGCTTGTTCTGCTCTGCAATACGCCTGTTGGCCTCAAGCAGCGATTCCTCTAGCTCAATATCAAATACCTCACCTTCCTCAGCCCTAACTACCTCTGCCAAGGCCTACCACGCTCCCAAAGCAGGTCGGCCTCCCTTAATAGGCCTACTCCCGACCTAGTGCTACGTGCTGCACTTAGGCCGACGTGATGCTAGGAGCTCGTAGAGCAGCTTAGCTAGCTCCCTAGCAGCTAGATCTACTTCTGGGCTAAGCCCCTCGCCAAGGCCTATATCGGCTGGCTGGATACCTATCACTATGATCCTTGAGCGTGCCTCTCGCTCTATGTAGGAGCAGAGGAAGCCCAGGGGGAGCGTGTGGGTGCTAACCAAGTGGGCGCTACGTGCATCCCCAGGCCTTATCAGCCTGATTGAGCCTGGCCGTGAGCCATGTGCTGCTGCATCTACTATTATCACGTGGCTGGGCTTAAGCGAGACCACCTTGCCAAGCAAGTTCTCAGGGGCGCTGCCTGCCTCAAGAACGCACACGCCCTCTATGGCATCGGCACCCAGTTCCTTAAGCCTCCTAGCTACGGCTAAACCAACAGCATCATCACGCCTCAGCGGGTTCCCCACGCCCAACACGACTACCTTCTCTGCACCAGCAAGCCACTCCCTTAGCTGCTTCACGAGCTCCAAGCCAAGGTAGAGGGGCCTTTAGGCTCCTATATCTTCTACCCCGTAGCCAGGTTGCGAAAGCCTTTTATTTGATGTTGCCTCCCTTAACTAAGGGAGGTAGGGGCTTGAAATTACGTGAAAAACGCCTAATGGCCTTAATTATGGTGGTGTGCGTCTTCCTAGGCTCCTCGTTAACGCTCATGCAAGCACCTAGCCCACCGAGGCCAGCTTTGGCGACTGAAGGAGGAGAGAGCGGCCCAGAAGAGAGGGGTGAAGCTGAAGGACAAAAGGTACCGACCATCTTTAGGGCTAACTTAAGTAGCCCGCCCATGTTCGTTGATGCGTGGAACGTCTTCAATGAGGAAGATGAAGCAGGCATGATGGTTCTTAATAACATCACGAGGACGGAAGGCGAATATGCAGAAGCTAGTACAAGGCTCCAGATGTGGTATGATGATGTGGAGTCCTACTGGACTGGCTTCGGAGGCCAGTGGATCTATGTATGTGAGTACGATTGGAAGTACGAGGCAGTTGCATCTACCTGGGCTGAGCATGGCTCAGAAGCCTACGCCTACCTAAGGGGCGAGGGCCATACCAAGGAGGAGGAAGGCTGCTACTACGAGGATACACTAGAGCTCCTCCTGGTTGGCAGCTTCTACCTACCTAGGGCTATTAACGCAACTGTAAGCGTCTCGCTCAGCTACAGGCTTGAGGCTGAGATAGCCTACGGTGTGAACTTCCACGTTATGATGTTCTACGCTAGGGCAGGAGCGAGGATCCTGATCTTCACCTACGTGATAGATGAGAGCCTCTGGTGCATATTCCTAGGGCCAGGATACACCTTAACGCACCCACTAGATGTCTGTGCCTCCCGCACTGAGCCACCTTACGCCGTGGGCTACCTGGAGAAGGGCTCTGTGCCTAGCTCTGACTATGGCATGGAGGAGCTGACCTTCCAGATACCCCACGACCTCGTTGAGCACGGCAACGTCTGGATTGGGGTTGGCGTTGTCCTGCTCGCTGAGGCCTACACTAACTGTACCGCCCTAGCCACAGAAGGAGCCCAGACGGTAGCTGAGGCCAGGGCCTACCTAAAGGACATCAGAGTAGAAGCCGTCTATGAGAAGAAGGCGTTTACGCTAGAGGAGATGGGCTACATAGACATGGAGAACCACACGGCCTGGCTCACAGCCGAGGGGCCAGCTCACCACACCATAAAGTACGGCGTGGGCTACTCAAGGACATGGGATGAGTTTAAGTTCTCCATCTACGTGCCAGATTACGCAGATACGCTGTTGGAGGGGCCTATTGAAACAGGCCACGTAGATGGCCTCCTCACGGGCACCTTCAACACCACTAGCCCCAACTACATGTATAGGCTACTTGGCCTCATATTGGGCCTTAGCACGGCGAAGATGGGCGCTCAAGCCGATTTCTACCGCATAAACGGTGGTGAATCATGGCTCCACCTATACGAGGTGATAGGGGATGAGGTAGCAAGGCAGATAGACATGGAGATGAGAGTACATGGCCCCCGCTGGGCACATGCGATAGTTGAGGATTGGGTGAAGTGCCACGCCTGGATCAGGGTTAGGGACGAGAACCTCAACCCAATAGAAGGGGCCTACGTGGAGGTGTACGATGGCTCTGGGCAGCTAGTAGCTACTGGCTACACGGACCGCATGGGCTACCTGCTCGTGGACCTGCCCCACCAGGGCATCTACCACTTCTTCGCATACTATGGTGATGAGGTAGGCTACAGGATCAGCAGCATCCTGCCCATAATGTCGGCAGATTACGTTGGCCCATACCCAGATTGGCCAGATAAGGGCTACCTAGAGGTGGGCTTCAAGAGGACGGGCAAGCCAGGTGGCCCACCGTACAACACAGTTGAGATAGTGCTTGGCTCTGAGGCTAGCCTCTTCATAGAGGCCATAGTCCTCGTCCCACCGCTGCCATACGCCATGAAGTGGGCTAAGGTAAACGTAACCGTCCTTGATGAGAACTACACCATCTTGGCAGAGGGCATAACGCCATTTAATGTATCCCTAAGCAAGGGTACCTACGTGCTCCAGGCCCCAGAGACCGTGCTAATAAATGGCAGTGAGTACAGGTTCATCGCCTGGCTGTTCGTAGATAAGGGCGTTGCGAGTACCACGAGCAGGGTTGATGTATCAATGGATAGGCATGTATATGCTATCTATGCCCAGGGCTTCAAGCTGAATATAACAAGCTTGTTATCAAATGGTGATATGTTTGCAAATGCCGTTGTATTAATCATAGATGAGACTAGCACCGTCGTGCTAGATACGCCAATGGGCAAGATAGGCGTCCCAAGGGTGGTGTGGAATGGCATAACGCCGTTCACGGCCATCCTACCAGCTGGCAACTACACGCTGATAGCCTATGAGCATGAGCCAGATAACTACGTGCTCTACGGCTGGCAAGGAGTTGATGAGGAGCTCGGCCAAGCTAGGGTGCCCCTGCTTGATGTAAACCTAGTAGGCGCTAAGGTGAACTTGACCTCAGATAGGGAGGTCAGCTGCCTCCACGAGCTTGAAGAAGGCGATCCCCTCTTAATCGTTAGATCTAAGTTCCTAGATGGCACGCCCGTGCTAGGTGTGCCACTTAAGGTCATGAGCACAACCTATTACTACACGCACACTGGCTTCTACGTTGAAACCGAAACGCCATATGAGGACTACAGGTACGGTAGCTTCGTGCTTGAGGTCCCACTTGTAACAGAGGCTGGCTGGGTCCTACACCACTGGGAGGGGGCAGATTGGAGCTTGAACAACACGGCCTACGTGGAGTGCTATGAGGGCAAGCTCGTGTGGGCCGTTTACACGAGAACGCAGCCCGACCTAGCTGGGGAATTAGGGCCTACCTTGGCGTCTAAGCTAGGGGCCAGGTGTAGCCTAGAGGCCCAGGATGCTCAGCTACAGCTAGCGCCCTCATCGCTCCCCACGTGGCTAGCTGCCCCAGCGTTGGGAAGCCTTTATCAAGCCCCCCTGAGGCGTAGGGGCTAGCATGTGCTTAGCCATTCCAGCAAGGGTGCTGGAGGTCAGGGGCCACCGAGCGAAAGTGGACTTCGGTGGAGCGGTGAGGGAGGTAGACGTAACGTTAGTAGATGCTAGGCCAGGCCAGTACGTGCTAGTCCACGCTGGCTTCGCCATCCAGGTGCTAGATGAGAGGGAGGCAGAGGAGATGCTTAGGGCTTGGGAAGAGATCCTGGGGGCTTAGCGAGGGGCAGCAAGCTTATAGTCCTTGTAGCTAGCTTTGTGCTAGCCCTGGGGGCTAGCGGGCATGGAGGTAAGCGCTAGGTTTAGGGACCAGCGTCTAGCAGAGCGCTTAGCTAAGAAGATAAGGGCTCTTGAGCCAAGGGAGCCAGTTAAGATATGCCACGTATGTGGGACACATGAGTGGACCATAAGCCACTATGGCATAAGGTCCCTGCTGCCAGATAGCGTTGAGGTCGTAGCTGGGCCAGGATGCCCAGTATGCATAACGCCTGCATCGCTAATAGATGCTGCAGTAGAGCTGGCCCTCAGTGGCGTGGTCGTGGCCACGTATGGCGATATGTTTAGGGCACCTGGTGCTAGGGCACCTGGCCTCTACCAGGCCAGGGCTGAGGGAGCAGATGTCCGTGTCGTCTACAGCATTACAGATGCAGTTAAGATGGCGAGGGAGGAGAAGGATCGTGAGTTCGTCTTCTTCGCTATTGGCTTTGAGACAACGGCCCCCCTAACCGCCGTTGAGGTCCTGAGGAAGCCACCTGATAACCTAAGCTTCCTAGTGGCCCACAGGCTCATACCGCCAGCTATGGAGGCCCTGGCCAACATGGAGGACCTAGCCATAGGGGGCTTCATAGCACCTGGCCACGTCTCAACCATAATAGGTGCTGAGCCGTACGCCATCTTCCCAGAGCGCTACAACATGCCCGTTGCTATAGCTGGCTTTGAGCCCCTAGATGTGCTAATGGCCATTTACATGCTCCTCAAGCAGATCAAGGATGGTGTAGCTAAGCTTGAGAACGAGTACACGAGGGCCGTTAGGTGGAGGGGTAACGAGAGGGCCAAGGAGTTCATGCGTAAGGCCTTTGATGTAGCTGATGGGGCCTGGAGGGGCCTTGGGGTAATACCGAACTCTGCCCTAGAGCTTAAGGAAGGGCTTAGGAAGCACGATGCCATTGAGCGCTATGGCCTAGATGTGAGCCTAGATGGCCAGGGGGATATACCACCTGGCTGTAGGTGCCATGAAATAATGGTAGGGAGGGCCTACCCAACGGATTGCCCCCTCTTCCTGAGGGCCTGCAGGCCCAACAGGCCCATAGGCCCCTGTATGGTGAGCGTGGAAGGCACCTGCCGTATCTGGGCTCTTGAGGGAGGCTGGTTCAAGGGCTAGCTCGCTAGGCTAGGCCCCTCTCGGATAGGAAGCGACCTATTATATCTGCTAGATCTGGCTTCGTTAGCTCCTCTATCTCGTACCTAACCCTTGCTACTGGCTTATCTATCCTTATTATGCGTGTTAGATCGCATAAGGTCCCCAGCAGGACCGCATCGCATGGCGTGGCCCTTATGGTTTCCTCAAGGGCCTTCAGCTGGCTGGGCCTATAGCCTATGGTCGGTAGGACCTCCTTCATGTGCTCGTACTTCTCGTAGGCCTCCTTTATCACGCCAACTGCGTAGGGCCTTGGATCTACTACCTCTGCTGCCCCGAACTCCTTGGCAGCTGCGTAGCCAGCGCCATAGCCTAGGTCGCCATGCGTAACGGATGGGCCATCCTCCACGACCAAGACACGCTTGCCCTTCACTAGCTCTGGCCTATCAACCTTGACCACGGATGCTGCCTCTATTATCGGTGCCCTTGGGTTAAGCATCCTAAGGTTGCGCTTTACGACCTCTACTGCCTCCCTCTCAGCCATATTGACCTTGTTCACAATCAAGACATCAGCCATCATGGCGTTTAGCACGCCAGGGTAGGCAGTTAGCTCAGCACCAGGCCTGAGGGGATCGGCCACGACTACGTGGAGGTCGGGCTTGAAGAACGGGAGGTCGTTATTACCACCATCCCAGATTATTATATCGCCTTCACGCTCTGCCTCCCTAAGGACACGCTCGTAGTCAACTCCAGCTAGGACGGTTATGCCAAGCTCAAGCATGGGCTCGTACTCCTCCCTCTCCTCTATCGTGCACTCCTGGGCATCTACATCCTCAATGGAGCGGAACACCTGGCACACCTGGGAGCTTAGGTCGCCATACGGCATCGGGTGCCTTACATCTACTGGCCTAAGGCCCTTCTCAAGCAGTATTCTGGCCACACGCCTTGCTACAGAGCTCTTGCCAGCCCCCGTCCTAACGGCACAGATAGATATAACTGGCTTCCTAGCCTCAAGCATGGTGCTAAGTGGGTTAATGAGCTCAAAGTCCAAGCCAGCCCTAAAGGCCTCGTAGGCCTCGTTTAGCACATCCTCGTACGTTAGGTCGCTGTAGGCCAGTATGGCCACATCTGCCTTGAGCTCCCCAGCTAGCTCAGCTAGGGGCTTCTCAGCCCTATCGTATATCGGTATGCCACTTGGGTACCTAGGGCCAGCTAGCTCAGGTGGGTAGATCCTACCGCCTATGCCAGGGAGCTGGGTAGCTAGGAAGGCAACTACCTCGTAATCTGGATTATCCCTAAGCCTCGTGTTGAAAACGTGGAAATCACGGCCAGCAGCCCCAACTACTATGGCCCTCCTCGGCATGGGGGACACCAGGGGGCTACTGGGCTACAGGGCCTAAAGCATTTCCCCTCGCCATGGCCCTCCTCAATCCTGGGAAGCACAAGGAAGGCCAAGGGGGGCCCTTAGTCAGGCCCTGGGTAGGAGGGCCAGCTGCCGTATTAAAGAACATCGCTCGCCCAGCCGTGCGATGGGGAAAAGTTAAAATCCACCCATGCGGGCCACGTGTAATGGGCGTGCGGCCGTAGTCTAGCCTGGTCTAGGACCCCGGCCTGCCACGCCGGTGACCCGGGTTCAAATCCCGGCGGCCGCACCACTACCTCTGACTACGAGGTTCTAGGCTTTTAAGCTGCCCGACACTTAGCTAGTTGAGCTACTCTCCATGCACGACGCTCATTCTTAACCTAATAAAAAGGTGGCGCCTAGGCTAGCAGCAAGGACGCTTCCCTATTCCACGATTGACAGCGTTACCCTGACAAAGGCATCGGTGAGGTTAGCTGTTGGCTCCTCTCCATCGTCAAGACCGTTACCCTCAACGGTTACCTGACCGGAGAGGATGTCAAAGACTATTTCAAGTGCGTAGAGGGATGGGTCCTCACCATTTATATCGTAGTGATCATCCTCCTCTGGCCAATCTGCATCCCAGGCATCTATCTTAACAAGTACATACTGGACATCGTCAGGTATATTTACTATGATTGTGAATAGATCCCAGGCCTCTGTGATATTATCGTCAACATCGATTGTATCAGAGTAGAAGAGAACCCACTCTCCATCCCGGTATATAGACCTCAATTATGAAGTAAGGATCGCCAGGCCCAAATATCCCATCACCGCTCCTCCACTCCTTCCAGTACTCCATGTGAATACTGAGCTGAGCATCGAAGAGTGGATATAGATCCTCGCCATCTATGTACCCATCATCATCAGTATCTCGGTCCTTAGGATCCGTGCCCGTGCTTATTTCATCGCCGTCCTTTAGGCCATCATCATCCGTATCAGCATCACATGGGTCCGTCCCATATGTAAAGACCTCATCTCCGTCTCTTAATCCATCTTCATCGGTATCTGCCTTTAATGGATCTGTTAGGTAGTTCTCTATTTCGACTCTATCATTAAGGCCATCGCCATCGGTATCGGCTTTTAGGGGATCGGTTCTATAACTCATTATCTCCTCTCCATCGTCTAATCCGTCATCATCAGTATCTCGGTCCTTAGGATCTGTGCCGTAATTCATTACCTCATCTCCATCGCCTAATCCATCTCCATCAGTATCAAAATCTACGGGGCTTGTGTTATATATATTAACCTCATCACCGTCTGCAAGTCCATCGTTGTCTGTATCTGGGTCATGGGGATTAGTGCCTAATGCTCGTTCACGGTCATCTGTAAGTCCATCGTTATCGGAGTCAGGCCCAGCCGTAGGAGTCCACTTTAGGCCATAGAGAGTTGCGAAAACTAGTCCGATCACTATGACTACAGCGACGGCAGCTACAAGAGCGCCTTTCTTCACAGCTATCCCCTCATCCTTGCTCCTAGAGGCTAAAGGATATAAAAGTTTACGGGACGTTAGCAATACTTATTACGAGGCCGCTGATTAGAGTGAGCAACCTAAAAAGCATCATGGCTATGGCGAGAGTAGCTAGCTCTACCATGCCTATGGCCTTTACTTTAAGTTGTGTTATGGTCGGTAGCAGCCCTAAGCTCCCCTAGGCCCCTTCTCAAGCGTCTGCCTTATCTGCTCAGCTGTCCCAGCTATACGCCTTAGGTATGGAACTGCCTTCCAGCTCGCCCTTAGCTCTTCTATTTCGTGGGCTACATCCTCTGGCCGTGGCACACCGAATAGCTGGAAGTGGGGCCTGGCCCTCGGCACGGTAACCCCCCTAGCGCCCATGAGCGTTACATCTAGGCCTATGCGTTTTACACGGCCCCCTGAGGAAACCCCTAGGCCAGCTAGGTCTATGCCCGTCCCTAGGCCTGAGGCCGTGAGCACATTCACGTTCCCGAAGTTAAATAAACGGCCAAGTATTCCCTTCTCAGATACCACATCCTTTATATCCTCGTAGTAGACGTAGCGCTCTGACTTAGTTATGAACCTCTTGCTCATTATGATCCTCCTATTCGTTATGTGGTACTTATGGCCCCTCCTGTAGGCCTCTACGATGAACAGGCCAATTATGCCTCCTGCTACCGTGAAGGAGCTAAGCGAGCTAAGTGGCATGGCACCGTAGAGCACTAGGGCAGTTCCCATGGCCCCTAGGCCTATGGCGCAGAGGAGGGGCCAGAATGTTATGTGGAATAGCCCAACCACGATGGGCGCTACTAGCAGGAGGCCCCACCACAAGATGAGCGTTAAGGGGAGGCCAAGCATGCTTACACTTGCGATCTTAGCTAGCTCACCCCATAGGGCATAGAAGGCAACTCCAACTGCTATGAAGTATATACAGAGCGATATATATCTCATGAACGCAAGTGGATGGGGCCTTAGCGTCATCACGAGGTCCTCGCCCTCTAGCAGCCTCATTCCTTCACCCAG
>Ga0190311_1000135_pt1 | contig 27560 bp, 8 predicted proteins | sample 48700789_MG_FD_165037 | JGI IMG/M metagenome (GOLD analysis project Ga0190311, IMG submission 165037) | Hydrothermal vent sediment bacterial communities from Southern Trench, Guaymas Basin, Mexico - 4870-07-8-9_MG | ecosystem: Environmental > Aquatic > Marine > Hydrothermal vents > Sediment ...
GGCTTTTCTGTCGTGAAATTCCAGCTGAAATTTGATGTCATGTTGTTCCCCGCAACATCTTGCACGCCTGTCGTTATCGTTACGGTGTAAGTCTCGTTATATTCAAGGCATAATGGGTCAAAAATCACCTTGAAATGCTCGGAATCATAGAATATGTTGCCTTTTACTCTATGTTTAGAGCTGTTTTCCACAATTATTGTCTCATTATTAAGAGTAGAGGGATTGATTTCTTCGCTAAATGTTGCAGTTATGTTCGCAGTAATTGGAACATTCGCACCTTTCGGCTCGTAATTAACGATTTCTGGAGGGGTAGTATCAGGGGGTGGACAGATTATGATTTCTAAACTTCCATTCCTCACCTCATAAAGCAAACCTGACCCTTCATGTGTCTCTATTTTGAGAACGGAAATATTCAGAGGACTTACACTTCCCGCTCTCCCTTTTGCCTTTAGTAATATATTCGCAATATCAGCAGTTTCACTCATCCTCCCCTTTGATGTCCCATTTATGAATACAGATGCGTCTCTTATCTCATATTTGATGGAGAAATTTACACCTGTTACATTTAAAACCTCAACAATTGATTGTTCGTATGTCAATAAAATTTCAATTTCTCCCACTCTACTATATATATTTCTCATCTTTATGCGCACATACGCCGTCTCATTCTCGCAAACAGAAACATTTTCAACCCATATTTGCACAGGCTCAACCCTGAAATATAAAGTTTCGCTCGAGGAATGGTTCACAATATCTTTTGCAGTTACATAGACTTCGTGAATGCCTTCAGGACCTTCAGGAAGATTATTCGCCTGATAGAAGATTCTTAAGCCTTTTTCTATGCCCTCACTCTTATAATTTACAGGGAAACCATCCACATACATCCATATACTTTCATTTCTAATGCCACTTTCCTCATCAATTATATCAACAGAAATTAATGGATTCGGGTTATTTGTTGCATATGGCGACTCATTACGGATGTCAACAGTGAAATTATGGATACGAGGAGGTTCAAGGTCAACAATAAATTTCCACGCACGCTTCATCTTATTCCCTGAGAAGTCCTCAGCGGATAAATTCACAAATACGACATCACCATTCTCAAATTCGTGCTCAAGAGGACATCTTACTCTATATCCTTTGTATATACTTCCATTTACAATTTTGCTTATTGGAAACGCCTCAAAACGAACAGAAATATTCTGCACATACATCTTTATGCTGCTACTATTCACATCATAATTATCCACAATATCCGCAGAGATTTCAGGCTTAGGGTCGCTTGTCGCAAATTCAGGAGAGAAATTTATGCAGATAGGAGGTGAAGTGTCATTTAGAAAAGGCGTGGGACTCGGAGAAGGACTTGGAGAGGGAGAAGGTGATGGACTCGGAGAAGGACTTGGAGTAGGACTTGGTGAAGGGCTTGGTGATGGTGTTGGAGAAGGAGAGGGACTTGGAGAAGGTGTCGGAGAAGGACTTGGAGAGGGAGAAGGTGATGGACTCGGAGAAGGACTTGGAGTAGGACTTGGTGAAGGGCTTGGTGATGGTGTTGGAGAAGGAGAGGGACTTGGAGAAGGTGTCGGAGAAGGACTTGGAGAGGGAGAAGGTGATGGACTCGGAGAAGGACTTGGAGTAGGACTTGGTGAAGGGCTTGGTGATGGTGTTGGAGAAGGAGGGACGCCAAGAGGAATTTCTCTAACCCTTTCATTATTCCCCGGGTTAAAATCAGGGTTATTGTCTTCACGGATGCTTGCTTTCACTGAAATATTGTAGTAACCAGGGGAAAGACCTGAGGTATTCCAGCAATTACTTGCGCGGTGAGGAGGATGAGGAGCTTCGATGGAAGCTCCCGGTTCCATGAACCATTCATGAATAGGTGGAATAAGTGAGCTCCAAGATTCATTTGAAACCCTTACCGTCACATTTACCATTTCACCTTGCTCACCATAGTTAACAACTTTATAAATAATGTAATATTTCTCACCTATTCGCATTTCTTCAGGAGATACTTCCTCATTTCGCTCATTCACTATTTTTATGCCATTTCCCTCAGGATAGAAGTCAGTAGGAATACCTACATCTCTTATTACTCTTCTTTTGAGTGTAAGGTTAAAGTGTAAAATCCCTTTTTCTATTTCCTCACGAGTTAAAGTGTGTACAGATGAGTTAATATATAACCTATCACGGCTCATGGCATCAAATTGTAATACATCCCCTTCAATTACATCAAACGGGTAAGTGAGAAGACAATAATAATAGCTACTACTTTCATTCGTATATACATTCCACTTCTCAAAAGTCTTTAAATTCTTTATATTAACTGAAGGATTAAGGCATTTACTGCCATTGTCGTAAAATACATTGCCTGAAATCAAAAGAGGAGAGGGGACAGATAAGATTACATCCACACTACCATTGTTAGCAAGATGGTGAATAGGCTTTGCGTAAGGGTCGCTTAGCAAGACATTTGACAAATTTATATGACTTCTACCCCGCTTAACCGCCTCAAATTTTATTTTCGCAACTATACCGGGAGAAATCACTCCATAATCTACCCCCTTCCTCACCTCAGCATATACAATTTTACCCATAGTGTTATTAATTTCATTCACTACTTCCCATGTGGGAATACCATCTTGACTGAGAAAATCTCCTTTTGTTTGCGAAACCGCTCTTAATACACTATTGTTAAAATATAATTCATATTGAACGCCATATATTTCTTCACCCTTTGGGTCTATTGTTATGTTAATTGTGAAATTCTTCCCTTCTTCAACTCTGTAATAAGAGGGTTCGACGCTTATTACCGATGATGCGGATATTTTAACAATTTCCGGTTCAACATGCGCAGTGATTGAGGAAAAGAAGGAAAGGGCGACCACAAGCACTGCCAAAATACTGACAAGTATGATTTTTTTCCAACCTTTCATACGTCTCCCACCCTAATATTTTCTGTTCTATTGCTCGTAGTGGTAGGGCTTATACGATAGTATAACTTGATAGCAGGAATCCAGTCCGTATATCTTCTACCATTCACATCAATAAATTCGCTGCATGTGATGACCCCATCATCCGTTTCTAAGATATTAGTGTGGTGTATTTGCGGATAAGAGCCTGTTATTATCGTGTAATTGTATGTGTGATTTGCAAGAAGAGTGAAAGTGTTAGGGAAAGTAATGTTATAGTAATCGTCAATATAACCATTCCAGCGAGCTTCTGCTATTATTTCTGTGCCGTTGTAAATTATAACATGTTCGGTATGACCCCCTGTCCCTTCGCAAGGATATGTGTAAATGCAATTGACAATAATATCATGTTTAGGCGTAATTGTGCCGTTGTGTGTGCCTGCGATGCTTGGATATTCACCTCTTCCAGTGTCAAACATCGCACCAAAAACAGTAGGCTCTACTATGACATTTCCACTGCTTACATTAGTCATGATGCTCGTCGCACTTGCGTCACTTAAGATCACATTGCTTAATTTAAGCTCACTCTTGCCATATTTAATAGCTTTGAAAGTGATAGAAGCTAATGTGCCTGGGGTTGCGACGCCATTCTCCACCCCTATTCTTGTCTCTCCATATTCGATCCTACCGATAGTGTTGTTGATTTCATTTCTTACGGGATATGTATTTGCACCATCTTGTGATAGAAAATTCCCCTGAGATTGTGAGATTGCATTTAATATAATTGGATTGAAATACAAGTAGTATTGAGCAGCGTATATCTCATATCCAGCGGGATTCACCGTTATGTTTATTGTGAATGTTTCATTCTGCGAGACTTTCAGATGTGAGGGTTCAACGCTTATTGTTGGCATTGATGGCGCAGTTGCTGGCATTATCGTTATTACCACCATGCAGACGCATATTAAAACGGCTTCCTCCCCTCTCTTCCTGAAATTTCCCATTTTTCACATCCTCCTTTTTCTCCTCATGTAGGAGAGTGCCAGAGAGACTACTGCAATTGCGACTCCAAAGCCCGGTATTCGCTCCCATCCCTGCGGAGTGTGTGGCGAAGGCGTCGTAGTAGTAGCGGGTATGGAGGAGGCGACAGCAGCGGAAGGTGTAGGTGACAACAAAGGCGACGAAGGTGTTGTCGTCGGTGTTGGCGTGGGTGAAAGTGTAGGCGAAGGCGAAGAAGGAGAGGGAGTAGGAGGTTTGTATAGCAGTTTTGGGTATTTGAGTCTCCAAGCATCTAAGCCTCCGAGCAGGTTGTAGGCGAGGAAACCATTCTCCGCCAATATCTCACATGCATCCCTGCTTATTTTACCACTCTGCGAATAAACAATGATTTTATTTGTCGCATCCAACTCTCCAATCCTCCCCTCTAACTCCAAAAGAGGAATATTTACGGCATCAAGTATATGCTCCGCATTGTATTCTTCCTCCGTTCTGACATCTAAGAATGTAATTTGTGTCGGATTTTCCTCATACATTTCATATGCTTCTTCAACAGTGATGTCCGTGTAAGTGGGAGCTGTGTAAGTTGGCGTAGGTGAATGTTCAGGAGATAAAGCGGGAGATGCTGTGGTTGCGGGTGCGGCGGATGCATCTACATCAACTGTCCCGTTCCCTATGGTAACTTCAATAGGAGTGCCTTTTGTGTCGCTTAAAATCACATTGCTCAACTTTAGCTCACTCCTCCTCGTTCCTATGACCTTAAATAAAATGGATGAAATCACGCCAGCTTCTTTCACGCCATTCTCCACTCCCGTTCTGAACTCTCCATATTCTATCTTACCGATAGTGTTGTTGATTTTATTCACAAGAACGATTGTATTTGCACCATCTTGTGATAGAAAATTCCCCTGAGATTGCGAGATTGCCTTCAACATGTTCGGATTAAAGTATAAATAGTATTGAACGGCATATATCTCTACACCATTTGGGTCTATTCTTATCTCAATTGTGAAATTCTCGCCGGGGGATGCCTTTATAGAGGATGGATAAACGCTTATCTTCGGCATTGCGGATGTTGCAGTCGTCAGACATAAAAGCATAAGGAGCAATGCGCAACAACACATGATTCCCCTCCCCGCTCTGATCCCCGTCATTTCCCTCACTACTCTTTACTTCCCCCTCCTATATAAATATATCATATCTTCCTCTGAAATATTGTTATGTAATAGGCGTTCTAAAACGGACTTTCACAAGTCTTGCTCGGTGTCATCATAGCCTATCGTAAGTCTGCTTGGCGTTAGCAAAATTCCACTTAGAAAGCGTTCAAAGCTGCCAGCGTGCCTTTCTAATAGAGAAAAGCAGGAACGAATTTCTTATTCATGCATGTCATCCCCTTTGAGCGCAAGCAAACCTCAAAGTTTAAATATTAATAAGTTAAAGGATAGTTATAAAATGAGAGCCGGAAATTTGGTGGAAGGACACAGAATAATAAAATTTGGTATTTTATTCATATTATTCTGCGGTGTATTCTACTGGATAACCAGCTTGGGTTATTTTGCCTTTGTGGACAATTACACTGCTACAATGCTGGGATTCTTGCTGCAATTATTTGGATTGCAGTCCACAGTGCAGGGAAACTTAGTAACAGCAAATGGCTTTAGTGTGCGAATTGTTTCTGAATGCTCTCCTATTTTTATCTTCATTTTGTTCTCATCTTTTATACTGGCATATCCAACGGATTTAGAAAAAAAAGCTATAGGTCTGTTTTTCGGCATTCCAAGCCTATTCACGGTGAACGTATTGCGGCTTCTTATTGTTTTTCTCACTGGACTGCGATATCCTGAGTATTTTGAACACGTTCACACATATTTCTGGCAGACATTCATTATAATTCTTATTTTCGTAGCGTGTTTGTTATGGCTGCGACTCGTGGTAATGGTTAATATCAGGAACACACCGATGACTTTTTTCATACGGTTCTTAGCAATTTCAAGTGTATTCTTCTTGTTATGGCTATATCTTGATAAGATATATACGGTGATAAGCCTTCACATAGCAGAACTTTTATTACATTGGATGGGTTATCATATACATCTAATACCTGATCCGAACACAAGGGTTTATTCATCAACATTTAACCTTATTACTTTCACTTCACTTGTTCTTGCAACGCAATCCATGGGAAGAAATGAAAAAATAAAAGCATTGATAATTGGTCTTCCTCTCATGATAATAATAGAGGTCATCCGTGTGGTATATCAGTTTCTGGCGCACTTACAAGAGCCACACGCATTCGAGATCATGTTTGCAGCTCAGCATATTAATCAGTACTTCCTCCCTTTCGCGCTTTGGGTTGCATTTACTTATAAGGATGTTTTTAAGAGAGCGGGAACGCAGATTTGCCCGATATGTGGAGAAGAGGTTATAGGAATAAAGGAGCATGTGAGGAAGAAGCATGGAAAGAAGGCATTGAAGAAGAAAGAAGTTAAGGCGGTGTTAGAGATGGAAGCGCAGAAAACAGATTTTATCTCTATGATGGTGGAGAAATTGCGTTTAGGTAAGGTTATGGAGTGGATAAGAAATAGACTAAAGACTAAAGAAAAATAAATCATAATAGTGGGTTGTTTTACTCAAAAAAGGAAGAGGGAAAAAATAAAGAAATAATTCAATTATTTCTTCACTCACTCATCCATATATTTTCCTCATAGCGAACGCAGCGAGCACGAACAGTGAGACCAGTGCGACTATGAATCCGAGCGGTGTGATCGCAGGCACTGGCTTGGGCGTTGGTGTAGGTGTTGGAATTGGCGTTGGTGTAGGCGTAACTGTTGGTGTAGGCGTTATTGTGGGTGTGGGTGTTGGTGGTGTAGGTGCTCGCTTATGAACAATCAGAATCGCATTGCATGCATCCATGCCTTTGGTCCCAGTGTCCTGGAATCCAACGGTATTATTACTTGAAACGAGGTAGCTGGTTACATCCACGACTTCCACATTGATATCGCTCCCTGGATATGCTTCTGAAGAGGCATTCCACGCATTCGTCTTGATGACGTTGCCATTGAACAGCATTTTGTTTCCATCTTCCATTCCCTGTGCGACAACAGTTATCAGTTCGGCAGAGGTGACACTCGTCACGTTAATTGTTCCCGGGAACGTCACAGTCGCGGTTGCCTCTTCCGGAGTTACACAGTAATGATAGTAGTTATCAGCCATAAGGCGGTCGTCACCTTCCATCAGCCATAACTGGATGTAGTTATTTGGACTCTTGCTGGGGTCTTCATAGACAACTAACAGCATCTCGCCCAACAAGAAAGTCTTCGTCGCACTCATGTCAAGATTTGAAACTATTACTGTGTAATCGCCACTGCCAGTCACCAGTGAAGTCACATTATAGGCGTAAACACCGTAAGGATAGTCATATAAGCCGCCGAGACATTTCTGGTCGGTGTATGCTGCATCGGGCGTCGTGAAGATTGTGTTGGAGAAGTTCACACTCAAATTCGCCAGTTTACCGGGCGATGGCGATGTCCAGTCAAACCAATACACATAAAGACGTGCCATCTTCACTTTCATGCCCGGAGGAATGTTAATGCTGTGAATTCTCGTGTCTGCCCATGGAGAGACGCCGAGATTGACATAAGTGCCACTCACATTGTACACGACGCCGCCGTAAAACTCGTCATATTTAAATAATCTCAGCGGGTCTTCAGTGGTATTGCAATCGAAGTTCTTGCTCTTGTAGCCGTTTGAGCAGATTGACACCGCTCGCCATCCGATGTTATTGCCTTCATTGGTCTCGTTTATCGCATTGTTCGCATCAACTGTAACATTCAGACGATAGCCGGCGGTGATGCATTGACATGGATAGCCTGGCATTGGCGGATAATTGGGCCATTGGGCTCTTGGTGTGCAGTCAGGCGTCCACTGGACATCGAAATACTTGTCTTCAGATGCGTTCAATGGACCTGTCACGTTTACGCAAGTTATGTTCACGCCGTTAAGGTCAAAGCACACATCAAAGGACTCGCCAGCGGTGATGTTACTCGGACCGTTGTTTATAATCCATACACGGATCGTGTTACTCTCGTTCACGATGATCCTGTAATTCTCAAGATTGTCGCATGCTGGGTTGAGCTTGATATGCTCATCCCATAAAGATTTCACTGCGAGGTCTGCTCTTGAATCGATGCAAGCAGTGTCTTCGTCCGAAACCGTCTCTCCAATCTGTGGGCAGTATGCAGTGGCATTTGCAAGGTTGCAAGCATAATCACGATAGTTTATGGTTGCATTGAATTCAATTGTCTTAGGCTGACTCACATTGAGCGTTCCGAACGTCCACTGTATAAAGTTACCTGATTGCTGCGAAGGCGTCGGACTTGGATCACCTGCATAGCTCAAACCCGGCGAAAGCGTGTCATTCACGACCACGTTTGTGAGGTTGTATACCGTGGCACTGACAACGATCCTGAATCGATATGTCTCGCCGGGCTGCGCGCCTGCGATTTCACTTACCCATGCGCTTCCGTCCCAGACAGACTTCTCAACAGTGATGAAATCAGGCATTGGAGCGCAAGGAGACCAATCGGTCAGGAAAGGGTCAGAATCCACACTTCCCGGATCCTCGTTGATGCTCGCATTCTTTTCTGAAGATTTGTCCGTCCCCCAGTAATTGTTCTCAGCAGTTATACTATCAGATTGAGAGTTGTGAAGGTTCCATTCCCAGCCACCGCTTGATGAGTTGTACACACCGTTTGCCACGATGTTGTTGTAGCTGATGTTGTTACCTGTGCTTCCGGCCCGTAAGTAGAGTCCTGCCTTGTCGTTTGAAGCTATTAGATTGCATGTTATCTCGTTGTTGTCTGCATTACTGAGGTAAACACCATATTCGTTATCATTTACGGTATTGCGAGCAACGATGTTATCATTGGAATAGCTGCCCAAGTAAATGCCACGATGGTCGTTGCCCCTCACGATATTGCCGATAATGGTGTTGTAGTCAGCACTATACAGCTCAATGCCGTGGTAATTGCCTGTTATGATGTTATACGATATGTTGCAGTAATTATGATAGCTTATGTCAATCCCTGCATTATATCCAGTCGCATTTGTTATTGTGAAACCTGTGATGTTCACCCAATCACTGTTCACATCAAATACGACACCACCATTTCCATCCACGACCGTGGCATCTGGTCCATCTCGTGAATAGATTGTGAGCCTCTTGTCCACAACAACGTTCTCAGTGTAGGTTGCACCCCAGACTTCGATAGAGTAGCCGTCACTTGCAGCATCAATCGCATCCTGTATCGTCGTGTAGTCTGCTGCCGGGTCAGTTGGATGGACTGTCAGTAGCGTAGTGTGAATACACGCACTGTCTTCAGCAGAGTGAATCTTTCCTGTATCTATGCACTTGGCAGTCACGTTCACAACATTGCAGCCACTGTACGCACTTGTACTTACATCAAACTCGATTGTTATCGTATCGCCCTTATCAAGCGATTGGAAGTTCCAGTAGCGCACGTTGCCTACTGTTGAATTGGGCGGGAATGGCGTTTCATTACCCTCATAAGTCAGACTTGAGGACAGTGTGTCTCTGACGACCACATCAGTAAAGTTGCAGCAGATTGCTGTGACATTTATTCTGAACCGATAGATATTGCCAGGTTCCGCACCGCTGATTTCGTCCACCCATGCAGTGCCGTTGTAAATCTTCTTCTCAACTTCTAAGCAAGGCGGAGGTCCTATCACAACATCGTCTATGAACATGTTGTTGCCATAGCCACTTATTCCAAGGAATCCTACCCATACACTGCTATTACCTGCATAAGCAGATAAATCAACGGTATGCTGTTGCCAGCCAGTAGTGGCGTTATATCTGTGGAAAGTAGCAAGGTCAGACCATGTAGCATTATCTGTAGAAACCTGAATAGTTATCCTGTCGTCACTGGACGAATAACCCGAATCATGGTACATCCAGAATTTTAACTCCACGTTCGTCAACCCGCTGAAGTTCATCTTTGGTGTGTATAGCCTTGCTTTATCTCCGCTTGAACAGCTGTATGAATTGAACATTGCCATGTAACTGCCCCCATGCGGTGAACAGTCAGGATGAGTTCCTCTGGATACTTGACTCCAATCGGGACCTGTCCCGGTACCATCATAATATACTACCACTTCTGTCCATCCCGGTGGAGGGACGCTCGTTTCAAAGCCTTCGGTAAGGATTGGCTGCGCACTACCAACAGCAGTAAACGCTGCAAGCACGAACACAGCTAGCGCTGTGGTTACTGTAACAATTCTGCATAGTCCACTTTGTGCCCTGCTCTTTTCCATCTTATTTCTTATCACCTCCTATTATTCTCCTATTTTTTGTTCCTTTTTTTCATTTTCTTATTACTACTTCTTGTGCAGTCCCCTTGTGGATTTATTGTTACACCACATAGGGGACAATTCCTCTCTTGTCTTCTCCTCACACTTTCCCTCTCACACGAAAGACAAAAAATGGAAAAAAAGGAAGAAAAAGAAACTTTTGTTTTTACTCTCGCTTATTGCCCACTTGCTGTTCCTTGCTTACCATGCTGTGTGTCCCCACATCGTGCCGACAATCACTGCATCCAATATGTTTATCTCGCAGTCGTTGTTCAGGTCGGCGCCACTCTTCTGAGTGTCACCCCATACACCACCATCGCAGCATGCAGCAGTTCCGTCGCACTTCTCGCCGAAGTGCCTACCTATCCATACTGCATCAAGGATGTTCACGACACCGTCGCCGTTCGCATCTCCCGCCATGTATACAATCACATCAAAGTATTCAGTGGTGCTCATCTCTGGGCACCCATCATCCGTCACGGTAACACTCGCTTTGAGCGGTTCGTAGCTGTTCGTCGTTGAGTTCCACTTCCATGTTATGTATGAGTGGTTCTTGCATATGCAGCAGACGCCACTGTGCGGATCGCATGGCAGTCCGCCCTCTGTCGTTCCATACTGCCCGTCTCCGAATGACCATCTTATGTATGAAATGTTGTAGCCCTTCTCCTCATCGTAATCCGTAACATTCACGCAAAGCACCGCAAGCGATTCATACTTCTTCTGCGCATTGTTTATCTCATGCTTTGAACCTGCGCAGAGAATCACAGGCGGTTTGTTCTTGTATATCTTGACTGTGGCGTTGTGAACCTCATACCACTTGTTCTCCTGCTTGTCGGAGTCTACGAGGACTACTTCTGTTATGTTAATAGATGTCGTTGCTCCAGGCTCTCCGATTGCAGTGAACTGTATTTTTGCAACTGTTCCTCTGTCTGTCACGCCAGTGTCAGTGCCAGCCCTCGTCTCCGCATACTCAATTGTCCCTGTTGCGTGGTCTATCTTATTCACAACGACTATTGTCTCCGCGCCGTCCTGGCTCAAGAAGTCTCCTGAGACTTGCGACTCCGCCCTCAGCACACTCGGATCATACTTGATTGTATATTGCACAGCGTAGACATCATTTACCACATATGGATCAACAACGACTTCAATGTCAAACTGGTCCTGCGGCTGCACTGTCACTTCCGCAGGCACAATCTCTACTACTTTCTTCACACCCTTCTCCAGCTTCAGGAATGCATTCGCCATGCACAGGTAATCGCCTGCGTCCTGGAACTCAGCGATGTTCTCACCCTGTTTGAGCAATGCCGCAGGTATGTAAGTCTCATTTGCGGTGATCTCCTGAACGCCCCATATGAATCCAGAAGGAGTCCATCCCTGTCCGGGTTCAAGCTTTGCTCCTGTCAATCCACCTTTCCACTCCTTGCCATTGAAGAACAGACTGTTCTTTGCAGGCACGCCTGCACCTGTTGAGATTGTTATTAAATGCGCATCTGCGAATTTACTTATGTCCTCAGTAATATTGAATATGGCGTATGTAGTAGCCTCTTCTGGTGTGACGCCATATTTTGGCTTTGCATATAGTAAGTCGAATCCCTCGTTGACATAGATTATCCGTTCAGGCTCATTTGGATGCTCGTAAATCACTGCAAGAACCATGCCCTGCAATGTTACCCTGCCGGGATCGGCGGGTTCGAGAAGATTGTAAACTTTTGCATTGTTCGTTCCATACGGTTTGTAATCAGCAGTTACATCATAAGCCAGCATGCCCGTTGGATAGTTATAGTAGAACACCCTGTCATAGTAGTGAGTGGCATCAGCCATCGTGTAGTTATGACCGTTGAATGACACATTGAAACTCACATTTCTTCCATATGTGTTCCATGTGTAATAGACATACAGTCTTGCCATCTTAATGGTCGCACCGCTTGGAATTGGCAGTATCGTGGTGTTCCATTCGGCTGCATATACCGTCCAGTTAGGCGCACCACTACCTGACAGGTAGGTTTGACCTGGCGAGAAGTAGTGCGTTCCGGTGTCATCTATCCAGTAAGTGGCGTTACAAACTGCATAGCGCAGGTTGTAGTGTCCCTGTGATGTGTTATACACGTGTGCTATGCTTCTTCCATCTTGCCAGCCGTCACCTTTGTATCCATTAACGACAGGCGTCACATCTCTTGTCAGCGTATTGTTAGTTTCGTTGCATTCTGTCACATTATTTAGAGAATCAGCAGTCACAGTAATCCTGTATGGTTCGTTTGCAAATGGATACCACTTGCACTTGCAATCAACAGTTATATTTGCGCCAGCATTAAGACCGCTGACAAGCACTTCGCAAAGCGTCTCCTCAGGACCGCCCATGTGGCTCACATTAAAGCGCACATAGAACGGCCCTGCAGCGCCATTTCCTATGTTCTTTATCGTTGCGCTTATGTTATTGCATTCTCTCTTCGCACCTGTGTGGTTCGTCGGTCCTACTGCACGGTCTCCAAGCCCTGGAGCATCCCTGTTCAGTTCTATCTTTGTCACAATCAAGTCAGGCTGTGTGCAAGTGAACTTTCCATCTTCTCCCTTCGTCTTTATTTCAACCGAGTTTGCATCGTAAACAGTCGTGTATCTTGTCCCTGGGAGAACTTCCACATAGTCAACGATGTTTAGCGTTGTGGTGCAGTTGCATGTATTGTTGCAGTGAATCTTGAGCGTTCCTATTTTGAATTCTCCGACGATTTCATCGTTGCGTGCGAATGTTATCCACTCCTCTCCGGGCTTTGAGGAGTCCCAAGTGCCATGTGGGAACACAGCATCATTCCGCACCCAATCAACGACATCTGCGCATGCGGGGTCGTAAGTGAGGTTTATCTGCCCTGACTGGAACGGCTTGCTTGAGTTCACCCAAACTTCAACCGTTGCATTTTCGCAATAATGCGCACTGCTGTTCTGCGGCTTCAAGTAAATTAACGCAAGGTAAGGCACGGGCGCCGAGATGCTTGCAGTATCTTCAGCCGACGCATACATATTGAAATCTGGAGAATATGCTGTTGCACTCGCTTTGTCAACGCCCATACCATAATCGGTGACTGTTGCGTTGAAGTATAGCGTCTTCGTCTCACTTGCGTTCAGCGTCGGGAATGTCCACTGGATGAATGTGTCCGTGCATGAGACAGAAGGAGGTGACACAGAAGTGCAGTTCGCCACGATAACACCTGAAAGCGTGTCATTCACAACAAGGTTCGTGAAGTTCGCACACGCACTCGCCGTGACATCTATCCTGAACATGTATTCCTTGCCCTTCTCTGCAGTGTCAAGCGAATCTACCCATGTCCCCGTCGCAGGGTCGTAAACTTTCTTATCCACTGTTATGCTCGGCTTTCCGCAGGCAAAGGTGCCGTTGTCTCTTGTGAAATTGAGATGCTCCACACCAAGAGCCCACAAGTCTGTTGCCCATGTCGGTGAATGTGGTGAACTACTTGCAAAAATCAGGTCAGTTATGCAGCAAGTCGTTGAATTGCAGTGAATTGTCAAATTACCGATGAGATAATCGCCAGCGCTTACATTCGCAGGAATACCACCAGGCTTATTGCGAAACGTCACAATGAACTCGCCAGGATAAAATGCTTTAGTATAGGACTCCCACTCTGGATCAAAATCAATGTCTGTTATGTTTGCGCATGCAGGATTGTAAAGTATAGTCGCCTTGCCCCCCTGAAATGGCTTAGTTGAGTTCACTCGTAGCTGAACGACTGTTGTGTTGCAATATGCAGGGGCACTGCTGTTATCAGGCTTAAGATAAAATATGGCATCATATCCCGGTGGCACTTCACGCTGAGCAAAAGCGGGAGTGAGAACTGCGAATATTGAAGCGACTATTATCGCTGCCATCGCAATACCTATCACCTTTTTCCTTTCATTCATTTTCTCCTTCATCACCTCCTCTCCATTTGGGTATTTATGTCATAGCGCCCCTCCTCGGCGCTCTTAAGCCCCTTCAGGTATCTCTTGCAACCTGAGAGGGGCACGCTTCTCCACCTCATGTTCGCCACTCCCCTTCTTTTGCTCATACTTCATGCGAAGAATGAAAAATAGGGTTATAAATAACATTATGGAATAAAAACATATGCAAAAAGCATGTGTAAAAAGCATATTTCTTCACACTCAACTGCAAAGGAAACACATGGAAGGGCAGATTATTCTGTGCTATTATGCCAATCAGATTTTCCGGCCAACTCTTTGTCGGAGTAAGCATTCTGAATCGATAAGATGAATCTGACACAAAATTAACAGAGGGGAGAAATCAAGAAAGAAATGAAATTATTTGCATATTTGTAGTGCAAAAAAGAAAGGAAAAAAATAAAAAACTTGCAACTTTTTCGCTCTTTCGCTCTGTTTATCAGCAGCTCTCTGTCAGTGTTCCATCACTTTTCATGCTTATGAAATATCCTTCGCCACGCTCCATCGTATTGAAGTCGTTGAACACTGGAGGAGCGACAGGGTTGTAAACCTCGAATTTCTGCTCAATCGCATTCCACCTTGCGACATACCAGTAGTCGCCAGCAATTGAAGAGAGAGCATCTGTGATGTCTTTTGAGCAATTCAGCCAGCCGACCATGTTCAAGCCCTTCTTTAACTCAATACTCATTGAAGTGTATGGTGTTCCGCTGTATGTCCATGTGCAGTTTTGCGTGACATAAACGAAATAGCCTTCGCCAGGCTCCATTGTTTTGTCTATCACGCTCTCAAACCGTTTTGATGCAGCATTAAATCTATATACAGCACTGACATTCTCCCACACTGATGCCAGCACCGCACTCGTCCTGTTATCACTTGGCGAAAGCGGTAGTGAAATCAAATTCCAGCCTTTAACGAGGTCTTTATTGAATGTCTCTTCTTCAACTTCCTGTAAGCATGAGAATGTGCCGTTGTCTGTTGTGAATGGGACATGCTCCACACCAAGAGCCCACAAGTCTGTTGCCCATGTCGGTGAATGTGGTGAACTACTTGCGAAAATCAGGTCAGTCACACAGGAGGTCGTAGAATTGCACCGAATCGTAAAGTTGCCAATGAGATAATCGCCAACACTTAGGTTCACAGGTATCCCATCCTTCTTATTGCGAGCCGTCACAATGAACTCGCCAGGATAAAATGCTTTAGTATAGGACTCCCACTCTGGATCAAAATCAATGTCTGTTATACATGCACACTTAGGATCATACAGTATAGTCACTTTTACACCCTGAATCTCTTGGGTTGCATTTATGCGCAATTGCACCTGGGTCGTGTTGCCATAACCTCTTACACTACTATCGTCAGGAACCAAATAAAACTCGGTCGCTAACGCTGTCGAGATCGCAAATACTGTCAATACTGTTGTCAATGTTCCTATCAATGCTATTCTGCTTTTCATTTTTCCCTTCTCACCTCCATTTTTCATCTCTTAAGTTCATCCACAGCAGGTGCGACAAGTCAGCTTCCATCCGGGTACCGCTCCTATGTAGAGCTCGAGCAGTGTACTGTCATAACCTGTCACTTCGCCATTTCCGCTTACATCACTTGCCCAGCAACTTGCAGGCGACCATCCGGGTACCGCTCCTATGTAGAGCTCGAGCAGTGTACTGTCATAACCTGTCACTTCGCCATTTCCGCTCACATCTCCGCACTTAACAAGTGTGTAGTTATTCCACGGCGCTACAAGTGGACGGTAATCCTGAGCTCCCGCACCCCCATCAATGCTGTAAGCGGAATTATTGATTCCATCCCTATCTGGGTCGCTTACCACGCAATCGCTCCAGTAATTACCTGTGTAGTTGTCGTATGTGTTCTCGTCGTATTCGTAACCGATGCCCCAAGGATTATCAACAGAGCAGTTCCAGTAGTTAGTGCCTGTGTTGTCGTATGCTTGCGGTGTCTGTCCATTAGAGATGAAGTCGTTCCAGAACACGCAGTTATTAGAACTGTTGTCCATTTTCAGTCCGTAATCACTGTTATACATTATATCGTTGCCAAAAATCTTGTTGTAATTGCCCCACACATATATGCCACATTTCCTATTGTTCTGTATAGTATTATCTTCAACGGTATGATTGAATCCTATGAGTTCGATACCGTATGAATTGTTTACAATTGTGTTGTTTCTTATGCTAACGAACTGCGTATCTGCCAGGTATTCAGATGCAAGTCCTCTTGGGAAGATATCTATGCCTGAATCGATACTGTCTTGCACGGTGTTATTTATTATATTTACATATTTCGATTTCTTGACCACTATGCCCTTGTAGTTCCCCTGAATCATGTTCTCCTCTATTGTCCCGTTAGATAAGTTGCCTAAATATATACCCCTGCCACCTTTGCCATCGTAGACCCGACAATTCCTGATTGTGCAGTTCTTTATAACAAATGGGACATTTGTGTTCTCTATATGGATGCCATCGTAACCCTTAAGGTCCTCTATCGTGTGATTCTCTATGTAATAGATTCCGCTTATATTTTTGGCTATTCTTGCTTTTACCAGCTCATCAAAATCACTGTTGCTCATCACGATAATCGCTCGCCCAACGATGTGCACTTCTGTCCGCTCATTGTTCCATTCTTTATCCCGTTCGTCCACTTGATTGTTCACATCCGCAATCACTTTAAATTCATAAGTTCCTGCGGACAAGTTCACTGTGAAATTCACCACCTTGCTCTCGCTCATGTTAAGTCCGTTCACGCTTACAGTTCCGTTCAGCACACCGTCAACATACAAACTGACATTAAAAGAGGTTGTGACATTTGCTGTGCCGTTATTCACGATTGTTGCATTTATTATTTGGTCGGTATTCGGCTCTATGACATCTGGGAATCCGATGTCGCTGACAGTGAGGTCGGGTATGGAAGCATTTTGCAGCACTAAGATTGCATTGCAAACACTGACAAATCCATCTTCTCCACGGCTATACCAAACTGACTGATTGCCGGTTGTGTTCAAATAGTCGAGAACATACCACTTGTTTATCTCAAAAGTATTGCTATCAACCATGCCTGTGTTCAGCGTATTCCCATTAAATTTGAGGCAATTACTGCAAACGGGGGAGTATGCGGTCAGATGAACTATAGTTAACTCCGCTATGTTTGGTCCAATTGTGACAGTGCCGTTGAAATATGTTGTATTCTCGTTATAATCATTGACATGATTCAACGCATCGTGTCCATCATTTATCCAATACTGAGTTAAAGGATAACTGTTATTCTCTAACACGACAACGAGAACGATGCCATAGACTCTGCCATCAATCGTTCCGTTGATTTTTGATACATTCGCTGTGTTTGTTTGTCCTGCTTCGACAAGATTTGTCACATTATACCACCACCAATGTTTGCCAAGTGTAGTTGCCCAGACATTTGAATTATTGTCATATCTGCCCTCAAGATGTAATGGACCTAGTTCCACATTATTAAACTTAACGCTCACCCATCCTTCGCTTTCATTGTTGCCGCCCCACACACCACTATATAAGTATGCCTCTCTGACAGTTCCAGCGGGCACATCGAAAGAACCTGAAAGAGTCGTTTGTCCATTCCAACCCACACTACCTATGAAAACAGTGCCATTCAACGTGCCACTTGACCTCGTCGTCAGTCCCCATCCATTAAATTGATAGTCCGCTACCGCCACTGGTATACTGAGAAACACTGTCGCCGCAACTAATATCACTGCTATACATCCATATCTTACCCTCCTCTTCATCCTTTCATCACCTCCTTCTGCTGTTTGCTTTTATCTGCGCCATCATCGGCGCCCTTTCGCCCTCACGGAATATCGCATCCCGTAAGGGCATCTTATCCCTCATACCTCCACCCATCTCTATCTTACATCGTGCTAAAAATAAATAACATTATGGAATTAAAACATGTGCTTTTTGCATATGCAATAAACACATTTATTATTTATTATGTCTTGCGAAGATAGCGAAGGAGATGATGAAGAGGGGATGAGAGGAAAGGAGGAGATGAGAGGAAAGAAAAAAGGGAAGTGGAAGAAAGCGCAAATCTCGTGTGTCATTATACTTGCATTACTTGTAATGAACTCGTCGCAGAATATCTCTTCGCCTTCTTCGCTCGTCAATAATTCCTCCTCACTGAATTCAACATTTCCATCTGCAACGCCATCCGCTCCCCCGCTTAACATATCCGCACCGAGTATCGTGTCGTTTGAACCGAAATCAATGGTAGTATGTGATTATGTGGGTGAAAGAAGAACTTTCAGCATATCCACTGATCAGGTTGTAGATGTGCGATGGCTTATAAATGGAACTGAGATTCAGGTGAACAAGAGCGTAATAAATGCTTCATACACAAGAAGCGCAACTGTCGGCATATGGAATGTCTCTGCCATTGCGTTTAACAAAAACGGAACAGTGATGCATACATGGATTTGGAAAGTGTCTCAAAACTTCGCAAATCGCACAAACCGAACAAACCTCTCGACTCCCTCACCGACGCAACCAATAACGCAAACTCCAACACCTTCTTCATCTCCCCCGACACATTCACCTCCACCTCCGCCTACCCCAAAACTTTCCCCGCAATCAAAACCTACACAAAAGAAAACACATACAATTACAGCACCTTTCTATATCTTCGGCTGGGTATACTACGATGATAAAGAAAAATGTTACAATCCTATTGTAATCGTGAGCAATGGAAAAAATAAGTGGCATGCCGAGACTTATTCTAACTTCTTCCACCTTTTCATTACAAATATAAGCGAAGGAGATATTCTTGAGTTTAATGTTTCAGATGGAAGTCAATATAACATCACAGAATTCGTAGTAACACATGAAGATATAGAAAAAGGAGGTATTTTTAATGTTAATCTGACGCTCAAAAGCCCAACACAGACCGACTTGGCAGTAACAAGATTATGGATAGAGCAGCCAGAAATTATAATTGGAGATGTTGTGAATGTGACTGCGGAAATTAAGAATAGAGGAAAAAGCACATGCGCAACGACAATATTCTACGACGAAAAGAACATCTCTATATTCAAATTCTATTGGAATGTGCCCAACTTTACAAATAAGGGAAATGATATCATAGTTCAGCCTGAAGCCCTAAAAATAAGAATACACTTTATTGAGCTGGGAATTCAGAATGGGGGTTATGTGAGAATTTACGATGAAAAAGATGATTTGATTCATAATTTCACGGTGGATGCTGGAGACTTTAATATAACAGATTTCTGGACAAATTGGAGCGAAGGAGATGAAATAAGAATAGAATCCTATGCAAGAAATTACCTGTATTTCATGATTGATAAATATGAAGCGATATTTGGAAATGAAACACAGCGCTTAGGAAGCGGTCAGTCTTCTAACTTCACGGTGAGGTGGAATGCATCTGCATGGTTCAACAATGAGGACATAGCTTCTGGTAATCACACGATTCGTGTGCGTGTTATACCTCTGCCAAATGAATCAAATGTTGAGAATAACGAAATGAGCAGGACAATATGTGTGAAGCCAGCCAGAATAGATATTCAGGTGAAAAATCTCTTCGTGGATAAGGAAATACTTCTTGACGGTGATGTCGTCAATATTACTGCTGTTATTACGAACAACGGATATGAAGATGTGAGTGAATTAAAAGTTATATTTATAGATATAGATGAGGAGAATGAAAGGAAAGAACGCTTTGGCGAAACTACTATTCATAATCTAAAAGCAGGCAGTTCCGTAACAATCTCCACAGTTTGGAACGCTACTTACGGCAATCACACTATAACAGTGATAGCAGACCATGATGACGCCATCCCAGAGCTTAATGAAACCAATAATCGGAGGAATATACAAGTGTATGTGAGGAAATCAAGGGATTTCTCCCTCACATCTGTTGAGCTATTCAATGAAAGTGGGAAAATAAACGCATCTGATCTTTTCTTAGGCGATAAATTGTCTGTAAAAGCGTTCTTAAATATAACAAATTTTGCAAATCGTGGTGGAGAAACGGATGTTTGTTTGTTTATGAATGATAATTTATTAGATAATGCGACCGTTGTTTTTGGCAAAGGTAACGAAACAAAGTATGTGGTATTTAATTTGACAATTGATAGAGCAGGAAATCACACGCTTAATGTTTGTGTTGACTGTAATGATACAATAAAAGAGTTCGATGAGACGAATAATTGCAAGAGTATAAATATATGTGTGCATAAAGGAAACGATTTTGCCGTCACAAATATAACATTCAGACCAGAGCCTCTAATAGGGGATGTTATTGAAGTTAATGCGACAATAGCGAACTTTGGGAGCAGGGAAGGAAGCACTATTGTGGAATTTTATGATAGCAAAGATGTGAATATTATGAGAACTTTGGAGGATTATGAGCGTTTCGGTAAGGATAAAATAAAGGATGTGATTAAAATTCCTGGCGCTCATAGAATAAGAGTGCATTTTTCGTATGTTGAAGAAGGGTTTGTGAAGATTCTTGATGGAAATAATACTGAAGTTGAGGCGTTGATGAGTTCCAAAGATATATGGACGAAATGGGTATCAGGTGACATTATACAGATAGAATCACAATGGGCTGAATTCATGATTGACAAATATGAAGCGGTAATTGAGAGCAGAAATATATCAATAAGTGCGAAATCGTGTGAGAATATCTCCGCTAAATGGGACCTATCAGACCAATACATGGGACACATATTCCTCGGAATGCACAATTTGACTGTGAAAGTTGACCCTTATAATGATATTGATGAGCTTGATGAGGAGAATAATACATTAACGAAGCGGATATATGTTGGAGCTTCTGTTGATTTTGCGGTGGAAAACATCTCCTTCTCTTCTAAGGAGCCTATACTTGGCGACATTGTCAAAATAAACGCAACTATAAAGAATTATGGCGTGAAAAATGGAAAGACTTCTGTGGAAATATTCTATGATAACAGAACGGCGGAAATAAAAAGAGCGGGATACTACACAAATATAACGCTACCTGAGGGCGTCATAGGCGCAAAACTTCATTTTTCTCGCATAACAAGCGCAAGTGGCGTTATTATTTGCGATGAAGAAGGTGATTTTATTGAGAGGATTTATGAGCCCGGTTGGACGAGTTGCATATATAGTGATGTTATCATATTGAAGTCGTTAGAAGGCGACTTTGAAATTGATAGATATGAAGCGTTGATTAAGAACGAAACTATTGAGTTGAATGCTTCAGAATCAAAGATTATAAGTGCTATATGGAATACGACGAAAATATATGGAGGGGCAGGAGACCACAACATTACTGTTCGTGTCGACCCCTATAATGAATATGCTGAAATAAACGAAGAGAATAATACACGCATCAAGCATGTATTCGTTAATGGAACAGATTTGGCAGTTATAGATATAGAAATACCTTTCGATGATCTTCGTTTAATAAACGGCCAAATCTATAAGAAAGTTATTTTTGAAGGAAGAGTCGTGAATATCAAGGCGAAAGTTACGAATTTAGGCGCAATTCCTGCCCGTAATATCACTGTTATCTTCAAAGATGGAATAGGATTGGATAACAGAAGTGGTATAATTTTCGCAAAGAAAAATATCAACTTGAGTTCCGGAGAAATTAAAACAATTAATGTGTCGTGGAATGTAACTCGTAGAGGTGATAAACCTCATACAATAACTGTGACCATACCTTTCGATAATACGGACAATAACAGAACTAATAACTGCTTATGGGAAAATATAGACGTTGAATATGGAATGGACTTCTCCGTTGAAAATATCAGTGCTTATCCTAGAGAAGTAAGAGAGGGAGAATATGTGAATATAACAGTAGTCGTGGGAAATTTAGGATATAAGAGTGGCGATGTTGATGTGGGATTTTTCATTAATTACACAGATTTCGCCGCCAATCAGGAGAGATTTAGGAGAATCGGAACGATAAGATCAATACATCTTGAGCCTGGAGAAAAAAGAAATATTTCTTTTGAGTGGCGTGCGAATATTCACGGCGGAACACATTCAATTATTGCAGTTGCTGACCCTGATAACAAATATAATGAAAGTAATGACACTAGGAAGGTAGGAGACTCAATAATATTCGTTGGAAATAATACAGGGAATAATGTAAAGAGATGCATTATACATGTGATTCCGGCAGATATTTCCATATTAAATCTCACGATCGAGCCTGATAAGCCCAAAATTGGTGATATAGTAAATATAATTGCGCATGTGAAGAACGAAAATGTGAGAGAAAGTGCTTATAGCTCATTGAAATTCTATGTGGAAAGGGAAATCTCAAAGAGATGGAACTCCAACTCTGAAAATAGTACGCGGTTATCTCTTTCATTATTGCAATCCGAAGACTCTTTGATGAGAATCCATTTTGACCACATAAGTCTGGAATATAGAGATGAATGGAAGAGAAGTGCAGAAGTATATTGTTATGTCAAGGATAGTAAAGGGAATGTTAAACCCGTGCATTTTTATGTGAGAGGAGAAAATCAGATGATAAAAGTGCAGAAGATTTCGTGGGATACACGGTGTATAGATGATAATAAGCGTTGGGAAGATATTTGGACAGATTTTGCTTATGGCAACGAACTTGTTGTGATTGCAAAGGGAGACTTGAAAAGTGGGGATCAGTGTCAGGATGAAGTAGATCTCCTAATAGATAAGTATCAATTATTGCTTGGGAATAAGACATTGTCGTTGAGACCTGGTGAGTCAAAGTCTTATAATGCCACATGGAATGCGAGTTTGCCGCCTGGAGGTTATCCCATCATTATGGTGGAAGGTTATCCTACCATTGACGGTAAGAAGAAGAGAGAGGTGCGTCTGCTGTCCGGAAATTACACAATTATAGTGAATATTGGAGACAAAATTTATAAGTATAAGGAGAGGGTTTTTCTGAGAGGGACGGACTTAGCTGTTACGAATGTTTCTGTGAATGGTGTCGTATGGGGGGAAGAATCTCCTCCATTTGAAGTTAAAGATGGAGACATTGTTGAGATTAATGCCACTATAAGTAACTTTGGCAGATTAAATGCGAGCAATTTCACAGTCAGGTTCTGCGATGTGCTGAAAGATGTTGGCAAAGAAATAATTATTGAAGAGAAGAATGTATCATTACTGGAATCCGGCAAATCGATGAATTTCTCGATACTCTGGAATGCGAGTTTGAGAACAAAGATCGGAAACAAGTATTACGATTCATCCAATCATAAGATTAGAGTTGAAATAGTCACGAGGGAGGAGTTAGAGGAGGATATAACGAATAACGAGGTTTCGGTGGACATCCATGTGAGAAAATCACGCAACTTTGCGATTGTGAATCTTTTATTTGGCATTGATAACAAGACATATTACCCATCGGACAAAGTATATTTTGAGTTAGGTAGAAATGTGACTATAAATGCCACATTGAACATAACAAATCATGCCAACAGAGGAGGTGCTGTTAATGTGAGTTTCTATTTGGATGAAGTTGAGGAAGGGAATGAAATAGGAAGCAAAATAGTAGAATTTGAAGCAAATATAACAAATGGGACAAAATATGCGGAAATTACATGGGAAGTGGAGGGAATTGCAGGCGATCATGATATAATTGTGATGGTAGATCCCAATGATAGGATAGTAGAATATGACGAATCAGATAACGAGTTAATACAGAAGATTCATGTATATGCTTCAGATCTTTTAATTGAGCGTCTTGAGGTGTGTCCTGAAAATCCAATGAAGGGAGAAGATGTGAGCATAAATATCACAGTTGCAAATCGTGGGAATAAGAATGAAAGTAATGTGACTTTGGGTGTTTACGAATTGAGAGGAAGGCGAATGGAGGATGTAGATTACGCTATTGGTGTATATAATGGCTCGAGAAGCATGCAAATTACGAGGAGTAATGCAACCGCAATGCGCCTTTATCTTGATCTGGACATAAAGAAAAGCGGGAAAGTTTGTATTAATGATAGTGATAGTGTGATAATATGCTATGATGAAGTCTTTCATGGATGGTCTCCGTGGATTATTGGTAATAAGACGAGGATAATTGTGAATAGTAATGAAAGTTATGTTCGGGCGATGGTCAGTAAAATATATTATCTGAATCAGCGTGAGGAAATAAAAAGAATATCGATAGGAAATCTTACAGTAAACACCACAGCAGATATTAATATCACTATTAATACTACTAACATGGCCGAAGGAGAGCAGTTAATTGAGGTGAGAGTGGATCCCGAGAATGATATTACGGAATACAATGAATTAAATAACAGGAAAGCAAAATTAATATCCGTGCAAACGGCAGATATGGTAGATATTTCTGTATCAATTAATAAAACACAAGATAAAATCATAAGGCATGGAGATGAATTGAGAATCGAGGCAAACATTACTAACATAGGGATAAAAGAGGCGAAGAATGTAAGTGTGCGTTTTCTCATAGACAACATTCCAATAAATAATACATCTATTCCTATTTTGCATCAGAATGAATCATTGAAAGCCTCAACAAATTGGACGGCAATAGTAGGGGAGCATACAATAAAGGTTGAAGTCGATTATAACGATAGAATAACGGAAAAAAATGAGACGAACAACATAGATGCGTTAGATATATATGTCTTCGGTGCGGTGATGAAAGGAAATGCATCTTGGAAGACATTAGGACTTCACGGCGAAATATTATTTGGACCAGAGCAACCTTATGATGAAGATACTGTAAATGTTACTGCAAATATTACAAATACAGGATATGTAAATGCTACCGATTTCAATGTAATTTTATTCTTTAATACACCAGAACACATAGACATAAAGGGACGACGGAGAGGATGGATAAATAAGAGTTATGAAGGTGCAAAGTGCGTATATCTTAACATAATAGATAGGGTAGAGGAAGAGAGGAGGGAGGAAAATCCGCTGAAGGAACACATTAAGATATATGATAAATCTTTAAATCCTGTACTAAATGAAACAATTTTTGATGAATTATGCTGGATAAATGATAAGATGAACAGAACAAGGTCATGTTGGGTAAGAGTAGAGGGAGATGCCGTTAACATATTTATTAACAGCCTGCAATTCAGTGAAGACTTTATTATCTATTTCTATCCAATTTATCAGAATAGTACATCACGGTTATATGAAGTAGAAAGTCTACCTATTAACAGCTCAATTATACTTCATCCGCCGATTAAGAGGAATGTAAGCACAGGTAATTATCTAATTACGCTTATTATTGACCCTGAATGCGTGATTCCGGAGGATGAAGATGATAAAGTAGATAATATTATTTTAAGAGTGATGCATGTCTTGCCGACAAGAGATTTCACAGTGATAAATGTAACGCTTGATAGAAAGACAAACTTATCTGATTTAGATAGGATAAATATAACGGCAGAGGTTGCGAATCTGGGAATGAGAAACGGAACGACAGAGGTAGAGTTCATTGATTACAAGAATGAGAGCGAAATTTTCGAATATTACTTCAATAAGAGCATTCCTTCACTTTACATACCGATATCGCCTAACACTGGATTGTGTAGAAATTCGACAACAAAGTGGACAATAATTCATTGTCCAGGAGCGGATGCAATACTTCTCCACTTCAATAGAATAATTATAGGAAGAGAATCATGGGGAGAAATGAGAATCTACACGAATATCTATGATGAAGGGCGGAGAGGTGATGAAATATGGGGAATAGAAAGGAGTGGAGAAAGTGCTCCTTTTGAGGAAGAGAATTATGATATTTTAGTGCCGGGAGATACTGTTTATATTAAGACGGAAGAAAGTGCATCATTTGAGTTGAGAGAATACACAACCGTAAAATTAATAAAAAGTGAGAATATAACTTTAAATGCAACTAAGACCCTAAATGAATCGAAAAATATTACTGTAAATTGGATAGCATCCTCTGGAAACCATACGATAACTGTTAAAATCGACCCTAAAGATAGAATATGCGAGATAAACGAGTCTAATAACACATTCTCGCTTCCATTAAGCGTTAAAGCGACAAGAGATCCGTTAATTGAGAACATCACATTTCATCCGGAACATCCTAAAGAAGGTGATAATGTGACAATAAGCGTAAAAATAAGGAATAATGGAACAGAAACAGCGAGATTCAGGTTTGATTTATGGATGAATATCACAAAGAATGCTGATGCACCTCCTCCTGAGAATTCAATACGGAAAATTAGGAAAGAGGAGAACAGAACCTCGTATATAATACTACTCAAAAATGTGAGTCTCTCACTTAAACCAAATGAAAGTATAATAGTTAATGCGACATATCACAATATAAGCGTTCTTGGAGACCCTATTTATGAAGTTATAGCGATTGTTGACCCTCTTAACGAAACAAAGGAAATGAATGAGAGCAATAATAAGCTCGTAAGAGAGATAATTATGGACTATCCTGACCTTACGGTTTCAGGTTTTGTATCTCCTTCAAGAGAGGATAATAATGCATATGTGAGAGTAGATAATGTGGGCATAAAAAATGCAACGAATGTCAGTGTTAGATTTGAGTTAAGTAAGTATATGCAGACTGAGATTAGAGGAAGTATGGATGGATTTGAAGAAGTGCCTAAAGGAGGCAAGAAAGGAGCATCTAACATAAGAGTTCATTTGTGGGTGGATGCTAGGGAAGGATGGCTTAAGGTAATAAAAAAGGATAGAGAGGCACTTTGGGAATGCTCCGGAAAGGTGTGCGAAGGCTGGACACCATGGGTTGAAGGGGATAGAGTATGGGTTGATTGGTCATTAGAGGAAGGTAGTTTCCTAATAGATGCAATTGAGTGGGGAGAGGTCAACACCACGATGATAGATTCTGTTAATAGAAGTGATAGTGTTCTGATCAAAATACCAGATGAATGGATAATATATGATCAGCCAAAGCGAATAAAAGTTATTGTTGATCCTTATAATAACATAACAGAGTTAAGAGAGGATAATAACAGCAAGATTGGGACGATATACATAGACCTTGTTGCTGATAATATAACATTTGTGTATCCTAAGAATGTTTTATGTTTGGATACTGATACCAATATTATTGATGTGACCATAAGAAATGGGGAGAGAAGCGCAGATGATATTGTCTTGCCTGCAAGTAATTTTAATATATCTCTTCGAGTAAAATACTTGAATGGAACAGTCTACTTTGAGGATGAGCAGCCATACACTGAGCTCATATACGCCGGTGAGAGCGTAAATATTACATTTGAAGAAGGAAAAATATATCCTCCATTTGAAGGATTCTCCGAAAAATATATTGTCTCAGCTGTAGTTGACGCAAATAATAATATCA
>Ga0190311_1000136_pt1 | contig 27096 bp, 24 predicted proteins | sample 48700789_MG_FD_165037 | JGI IMG/M metagenome (GOLD analysis project Ga0190311, IMG submission 165037) | Hydrothermal vent sediment bacterial communities from Southern Trench, Guaymas Basin, Mexico - 4870-07-8-9_MG | ecosystem: Environmental > Aquatic > Marine > Hydrothermal vents > Sediment ...
AGCGAAAAGTGACCGCGGGAGGCGGGATGGGTGGTGGAGGGAATCTATTCCACAAAATTGTTGTGGCTTCGCCAGCAAATGAGGTGCTTGACGAGATAGGTGTGAAGTATGAGGAGGTGGAAGAAGGCGTATATGTCTTCGATTCTGTTCAGCTGATAGGTAAACTCTTGTCTGCTGCCAGTGATGCCGGAGCAAAGATATTCCTAGGAGTCAATGTTGAGGACGTCGTATTCAGAAAAAATCCACTAAGAATAGAAGGTGTCGTAGCTATTTGGTCGGCGATACCAATAGCTGGACTGCATGTGGACCCAATAGCTCTTAGATCAAAAGCTGTTGTTGATGCTACGGGGCATGATGCGGAAATACTCAACATTGTGGCAAGAAAGATACCTGAGTCAAACATGAAAGTTCTGGGAGAAGGATCTATGTGGGCCCCAGAGGGCGAAAAATTTGTTGTTGAGAAAACCTGCAAAGTTTTACCTGGTCTCTACGTTACAGGAATGGCTGTCAACGCTCTTTTCGGAGGGCCAAGAATGGGACCAATATTCAGCGGAATGCTGCTCTCTGGGCGGAAAGTAGCACAGCTCATAGTGGAGGATCTGAAGAGGTAAGCAGGTATGAATATAGATTTATTCGCATTGATCTTCGTCTTGTCGATAGTAGGTGCGATCGCTCTTGCATATGGCTATTCAGCTATTTTGGGCATTATCTATGGCATTGTTATGCTGATATCAATAGTCAAATTTGGCGCGAAGATAGGTGATTTCCTCCTAAAAAAGGATTTTGAGTCATTCCTACTATCCAGAAAACTTGGTAGGAGTGTGAGTGTTCTTCTCAGCGAGAACTATCGGTCCCTACACAAAGGGTTTAGCGGCTACATACGGGTTGCGATGTCAATAACATGGGTATCCTTTGGTATATCGCTATTAGTCCTGAGATTCGCATTACCACAGATAGTGTCCTTCGTAGGAACGCAACGCGAAGTGGGGGCAGTTCTTGTACTCGCTGTGATAGTTGTAGGCATTTTCTCAGCGCTCCTAGCACCGCTTTCAATCCCCTACTGGGTAATAGCGAGCAGCAGGGTGCGTATTCTGAACAAGAAGAAAATAGTGTTAGATTTTCCAGGATCCCTCCTCAGAAAAATTTTTAGAATGTTTGGAGCTGGAAACGTGGTTGTTCTAGCCTATTTCCTATACTCCGCAGTAGAAGTAGCGGATGATGTGGTAGTAGGAATAATAGTTGGTCTGCAAATAGCAGTATTTCTCTATGGGGCTCTCGGGCTCGGAGGAATAATAGCAAGCGTCATAATTGGCCTCAAATATCCAAACATATTCAACGATGCGCTAATTAACTTCGAGGAGAAGTATAAGGAAGTCTCAATTAGTGGGGATGAATTTATCGGTGTACTTAAAGAAGCTGTTAAGCTAGCTGAGAAGGTGGAGGCAGAAGGAATGGATATAACACAGGGAGAAACCAAAGAAGGGCGGGTAGAGGAGCTTCCAGGTGAGGAAGCACCAGAAGAATCTGGGTTGAATGAAGAGGGTAAGCCGTAAGCTATTGCTATACATCATTTAAGCTTTCTTTTTTATTATGCATCGCCGCATAGTAGTGGTCTATCGTATTATATTCCACGGGAGTAAGGATTGCTCTATGAGCTGAGATTTTTTGCTTCATGTGAACAGATTTATGCTTCTTGATGCCCTGGCATATTATGGAGAATACCTATATTACAGATGGTAGATACCTATACCCTTCGAATATATTGATAGATTAGTATTTATGTATATGGCAGAAAATAGGTGTTGAGAATGGGCGCAAGATCATCAATAGGCCATTCTTCAGCAACGGGAACAAGAATAAGGTTCGCCATGGATCCAATGCCGACGGGGATATGCCCCGTTTGTGTTGAGGAGTGCCCAGTATTGTGTGAGATTTCTAAGTCAGCACTGAGAGGCAGAGAAACACTATATCCGAGATCTGATTTGTTCGGAAAAGCTGTTATCGCAAGCAACAAGTACTATGGGGTTGATTGGGCTGACCTACAGCTAATGAGCGATGTAAGAAAAGAAGCAACTTTTCCCGAGGAGTTCAGGGATCCCGATAAAGCAATATTTGAAAATGTGAAAGTCGGGGTCGAGGTGGGCTACAAACACAAGATAAAGCTAAGGGTTCCAATAATAATTGCGGGTCTGGGTAGCACCTTCGTTGCAAAGAACAACTGGGAGCACCTAGCAGCGGGAGCAGCTATTTCTGGAACAATAGTCACAGTTGGCGAGAACGTATGTGGAGTAGATCCAGACTCAATAATAAGCAATGGCAAAGTTCAGAAGAGCCCAGACATGGAATTCAGAATCAAAGCATATAGGGACTGGTGGGATGGAGAATATGGCGACATAATCGTCCAGACCAACGTGGAGGATCAGAGACTAGGAGTCGACATATACGTACTCACAAAGCTAGAAGTAAACGGAATTGAGCGCAAATGGGGACAAGGAGCAAAATCGATAGGAGGAGAAATTCGTGTTAGAGACCTCCAAAGAGCGATAGAACTCAAAAGAAGAGGATACATAGTGCTACCAGACCCAGAGGATCCAGCAGTTCAAGAAGCATGGAAGACTGGAGCGATCGAGTCATTCGAAAGACACTCAAGACTAGGAATGCCCACAATCGAAGACTTCTGTGAGGATGTAGACAAACTAAGAGAACAAGGAGCAAAAATAGTAACCCTAAAGATGGGTCAGTACAGACCAGCAGTAATAGCATGGTCACTAAAAGCAGCCTCAGAAGCAAAAGTAGACTATGTAACATACGACGGACAAGGTGGTGGAACTGGTATGAGCCCATGGCCAATGATGCTTGAGATGGGTACACCAACGCTGTATATGCTATCCTTTGTGATCAAGGCCGCTAGAATACTGGATAAGAAGGGCAAATATGTCCCAGACATATTCATTGCTGGTGGCATCATCAATGAGACCCAGATTCTCAAAGCTATGGCTCTAAGTGGATTCCCAGATAAGGATAGACCATATGTCGTGGGTGCTGCTGTTGCTAAGCCTGCGCTGACCGCTGCTATGAAAGCTAAGTACTTTGCTAAGCTTGCCAAGGAGGGCAAGCTAAGTAAGGTCGCTCCTGAGTTCACTAAGCTGTACGGCGATAAGCTTGAGAGTATATTTGCTGTGGCTGGTGATTTAAGGAAGAGATTTGGCGATAAGTGGAAGGAGATACCTCCCGGTGGCATCGGCATCTACAGCTATTTCGTCGATAGGATTGGCACTGGGCTCAAGCAACTGCTTGCTGGTATGCGCAAGTTCAATATCATGCTCGTAAAGAGAAGTGATGTCGCCGCGTTGACTGAGCGTGCCGCAAAGATATTCGAGATACCACTACTCGAGGATCTCGATAAGGAGATGTTTGAGGCTATTCTTGACAGCTAGCTTCTCTGTCATTCTCTTTTCTTGCCTTTTTGTTAGTTATCATATTTAGTTATCATATAATATACCTGCCTAGACCTGCTGGGAAGTAACTATAGCTTAACTTTTTCATTGAATACTATTTTCTCGATCGTATTGTGAATTATTTGAAGTTTCCCTGAGATGAGCACTGAGGGTTGTTTGCTGAATGTATATTAGCTTATATGAGCTTGATTGATGAGTTCTATGCCTTTCTTTGTTAATATGTATATTACTTTCCTCTTTTTGCCTTTCTTCTCTATTCTGTTCACTAATCCCATGCTTTCTAACTCCTTTAAGTGCTGATATATCGTTGGCATTGATAATCTCTTATTGTATTGTTTGAGAAGCTCTTTTCTTATTCCGTATCCATGTTGTGGTTTTTGGCCTAGTATTTTTAGTATCTGTATTTTTGTTTCTCCGATCCGCATTAGGCGCGATGTGTGGGGCTCCCCAATAACGCGTCTCAGTAGTGACTCTATTGGGAGTATGCCTCTAAGTATATTAGGTGTCCGGAGCCCAGAGCCTGTCACCACAGCTACTATTCTCATATCTGGGCTGAGTTCACTTTTTTCCAGTAGTTCCTTTATGGCAATTATTGGGAGGATAGCTGATGGTTCAGCGATAATTCCTTCTGTTTGCGCGAGGATTTTTGTGTATTCAGGGATCTTTTTCTCATCGACACTTATCATTGTTCCACTAGAATTTCTGATGGCTTGTATTGCGATCTCTGCGAGTTCTGGAATGAAAAGTTCGATATCTCTAGCCATGGTTCCTTTAGACGGCCCTGCGAGAGGGCTTCTCAAGAAAAGCCTTACCACGTGGTCTGCTCCACGTACCTGCACTCCTATAAGCTTTGGTGTTTCGTCTACTATGCCTAGGTCTCTAAGTTCTTTGAATCCCTTCCAAAGTGCGAATATGAGGGCTCCAGATCCGACTGGAACTAATATTGCATCGGGTGTGCTCAATTCTAGTTGCTCTACGATCTCATACGTTATCGTTTTTATGCCCTCGATGTAGAGTGGTGATGTCTCCATGAAGATTTTTGCTTCTCTGCTTTCGACTTCGGCAAGGTATAATGCAGATAAGAAATTAGGGACTACTCTAACTTCTGCACCCGCTAACAACATTATGTAGAGTTTCCCCATATCAACGTCTTGTGGTACATATATTTTTGCTCTAATTGACGCCTTCGCAGCATATACAGCAAGAGACGCCCCAGTATCTCCTCTGGTCGGGCAGACAACTTCTTGTCCTCTTTTTATGTTACTTACTACAACAGATACACCACGATCAACGAAGGATCCAGTGGGATTCCTAGTCTCATCTTTAATGAGTATCTCCCTAAGACCTAGGAATCTCGCCAGATTATTGGCTCTGATAAGTGGTGTGCTTCCCTCTCCAAGCGATACAAAATTTGTCCTAGGCAGAGGGAGTAACTTCGAGTATCTCCACATATCACTTCTATTCGCTAGATCCCATGAGATATCTTCGTAACGTGTAATAAATACACCACCACACATAGGGCACCGCAAGGAATCTCCACTGAATCGAGAGCCACATTTGGTGCATTCAAAGTAAAATTTAGGCATAAAACTCACTTTCTAGACTTAATAATGATATTCTATAGACTAGACATGGGTTAGCGAACTCTATGAGGAGGTATCTGCTCCAGGCAAACAAGCTTCACATATCGCCAAGGGATGATGAACATGGGTTTCGCCTGACTCGTATGATGTTTGCTCCCGCCTCTGACTTTCTTTGCCAAATAACCTATATATAGGTAATGACCTATATAGCACTTCCTTAACAATTCTGATAAGAACGATTAGCTCTAGGAACCTCATAGGTGATTCTATGAGAACAAAAATTGCTGATGTGAAGATGCTCTCTCTAACAGCATTGTTGGCAGCTGTAGTCTTTGTGTTTACGGTAGTAATAGCGATATCCATACCGACAACTGGTGGGTTCTGGAACATCGGTGAGGCTGGAGTATATCTTGCAGCATTCATTGGCGGGCCAATAGTAGGGGCCTTGGCAGGTGGTATAGGATCTGCCCTCGCAGACCTGTTTTTAGGGTACCCCGAGTACGCACCCGGAACGTTAATAATAAAGGCCGTGGAGGGATTTGTTGTTGGTTATTTGTATCTACTTCTAATGAGAAGTGAGGAGTCGCAAAAGCAGAAAATGTTACTGATATTAGTAATTCTGGCGATATTCGGTGTCACTTTACTCTCATACTTCTACATATATCTCGAGGTTGGTGAGGGCTACATAGAGATACTGCTAGAATCAAAGCCTCTGGCTCTTACCATACAAACGCGAATAAGTATATGGGTGCTCTTAAGTTTTGTCATTATAGTTGAGATTCTAGCATTGCTACTGTTACTTTGGGGAGGAGAGACGCACATAATGATATTTTCGTGTATGATAGGGGGCACACTAATGGTGTTCGGATACTTCCTATACGAAACGCTGATACTTGGTGGGGCAGCAGCTCTGGTAGAGGTGATCCCCAACTTTTTCCAAGCTATAATAGGTGCTGCGATAAGTATACCCACAATACGTAGGCTTAGGGAGATGGGAATCCTTGATAGAATTAAAGAATTTATGGGTCAGGTATCAGAATCAGGATAGTTATACTCTGCGTGGAATAAACTTAGAGATAAGAGATAGGGGACTATACTTAATTGTAGGCAAGACTGGGTGTGGAAAGACAACGCTTGCCCGGACACTCGTAGGTTTTATTCCTCATATTTTTTATGCTGAGGTTAAAGGGAAAGTAGAAGTTTTGGGTGTGGATCCTATTTCTGAAGGTCCGTATGCTTTGGCTGGTAAAGTTGCCTATGTTGCGCAAAACCCAGAGTTATTCGTAACATCCATTACGGTGGAGGAGGAGCTCTATCAGCCTCTAATAAACCTTGGCTTCAAACCAGAGGGAATGTCAGAAAGAGTAAGACAAGCTGTGAAGATGTTGGGTATTGATGATTTATATGATAAATCCACGCTTACTCTGAGTGCTGGTCAGCTACAATTGGTTTCTCTAGCCTCAGCCATGGTTACTGGCGCTGAGGTTCTCATTCTTGATGAGCCTCTCTCCCGCTTGGATCCCGATAACTACATTAATTTTGTTGAGATATTGAAGAAGATTTCAGTCACCAAAACGATAATAGTCTTTGAGCACCACTTGGATTACTTGATCGACATAGCTGATGACATAATAGTGATGAGTGAAGGAAGAATAGTGGCTCGTGGCAAAGTGGAGGAAGTAGCTGATTTTCTGGTTGAGATAAATATACCAGACTTCTTGGAGTATGCAATTATCCTCTGGAAAAGAGGGTGCATCGATCGTATACCTAGAAATCTGGATGAGTTTTTGGTGTTGATAAGAGATGCCGCTAAGCATAGAGAATGTGTGGTTTAAGTATCCAGAAAGCGACTGGGTACTGAAAGGCATAAATCTGAAACTTGGATATGGCTTCTACTGCATAGTTGGTAAAAATGGTTCTGGGAAAACAACTCTGCTTAGGGTAATAGCAGGGATGCTTAGGCCTCAGAGAGGGTATGTTGCTGTCAATGGCAAGAGGGTGAGGTCATATAAGGATGCTCTCGGCAAAGTAATATATTTGCCATCAAACCCTACAACGTTTCTTGTAGGGCCAAGAATAGGAGATGACTTCAAGAGGGCGGGTGTTAGCGAAGACTTAATACAGATGTTTTCGGCGGAAAGGATAATGAATAAGGGAATATTCGAGGCAAGCGAGGGCGAAAGGCGAATAGCCGCAGCAATAACGGCTTTGGCATATGATGTGGATATTGTTCTTTTAGATGAGGTAACTGTAGGGCTCGACAAGGAGTTGAGGACGAAACTGGTGGAAGCTCTCAAGGAGGTAGGGCAAAGAAAGATTATCCTACTCGCAACCAACGACTTCCGAATAATTCCCTTCTGCGACGAAATTTTGTTTCTTAGAAATGGATGTATAGAAGCGAAAGGACCGCCCAAAAGCATTATAGATAAGGTTCCATACCTATCAAGAAACCAAACTGTAAGCATATACAAAGCATTAATACAGAACGGTGCTGATTTGGAGCTGGATAAAAAATCTGTGATAAGCATGTTGGTGAGGTTTTTATGCTCGATATAAAGGCTCTTACTCAAGCGTTGATACCCAACAGGCATTCCCCACTATATAGCGATCATCCATTAACCAAACTCTTAGGTGCCTTAGTAGTGATGATAACATTGATAGTGTGTTCCTTAGAAATAGCAATATTTGTGGCAGCACTAATAGCTATCGAGTCGATAGTAGGTAGAACTCTCAGCAATATAAAATTCTTCTTTAAGAGTCTCAGATATATCCTCCCCCCAATAGCAATAATAATCTTTCTTCTCTACAGCATAGATACAGCAGCATTGATTCTGCTGAGATTAATAGTCGGTAGTATAGCGTTTCTAAATGTATATGCAACGACACGGCTATTGGACCTAGAACAAGCTCTAGAAAAGGCAGGAGTTCCGCGAAAAATAATAAGAGGATTATCGTTGACTATTCGTCTCATACCCCTATCGATTAGGGATGCGGTGCAGAGTATCGAAGCGCTTTCTTTGAGGGGGATCTATAAGGGTGGGTTTAGGGGAGCTATTCCGCTGTTAGCTGTTATCCTTGCTAACAGTCTAGATAGAGTTGAACCTCTAACAGAAGCTCTCCTAGCAAAATATTACTTTGCTGGGAAGCGAAAATATCCTTGGAGACTAAGGTTAACAGCACTTGGCATAGTTTTCCTTGTAATGAAGGTATTCCTTTTGATCCTTGCTATGGCTGGAGTAGAGCTAGGTTTGATAAGCTAGTTAGATGATTAGAAGTATTGCTAACTATCAGGAAAACATGAAGAAGCTAAAAAGAAAATATCTTTGATCTATTCTGTCTCGAGGTATCTACTAATAGCCTTCGCCGCTATTTTAGCAGCCTTAATCGCGGAAGCGATATCCTTAGGCCCTGTAACAACGTCGCCTACTGCGAAGACACCCGACCTTGAAGTCATGTAGTTTTCATCAACAATAATTCTGCCCTTGCGGTCCACTTCGATTCCGTATTTTTCTGGGTTGTCGAACGGTGGTGTGGGTCTTTCTCCTATAGCGAAAACTACCGTATCGCATTCGATTATTCTTTTTCTACCTGTGGGGATGGGCCTTGGTCTTCCACTAGCATCTGGCTCCCCTAGCTCCATTTCTTCAAGCTCTAGTGCTCTAACATTATTGTTTTCATCGCTGATAATTCTAGTTGGGCTCACCAAGAACATAAATTTGACTCCTATTTTCTCAGCATTCCTTATCTCGTGCTCATGTGCTGGCATATACTCTCTAGTCCTCCTATAAGCAATAATTACCTCATCTGCTCCATAATGCTTAGAAACGATGGCAGCATCTATTGCGGTGTCTCCTCCTCCAATAACAACGACGCGCTTGCCTATCCTGGGAAATTCGTTCTTATTGAGATATCCGCGGTTAACCATGGCTATTCGTATTAGGAAATCCAATGCGAAATAGACTCCCTTAGAATCGATGCCTGGTATATCTATTCTTATGTCCTCCCACGCACCCGTAGCGATTAGTATAGCGTCATAGTTGTCGAGGATCTTTTCGAATGGTATGTCTCTGCCCACTTTTGTGTTCAAAATAAATCTAACACCAACCTTCTCAAGCTCCTTTATACCCTCTACGATTCTATCTTTAGGCATTCGTATGTCTGGTATTGCGAATATCAGCATTCCTCCGGGTTCTGGCATCATATCATATACATCAACACTATGCCCCTCACATATCAGAATTCCCGCTGCGGCCAGTCCCCCCGGGCCTGCCCCTATTATCGCGATTTTCTTTCCAGTTTTTCTTTGTGGCGGCTCTTTACATGTAGCGAGGCGCATTGTTTCTCTCCTTTCTCTGCTTTTTATTTGCAGAAAAACAATAATGCATTCTTGTCAAAAAACTTCGTCCATATACCCAGCATGAATCGTGGGTGGTTAGGAATGCTCGAGTATATAGGCTTCATAGGCCTAACGCTTCTAGTCGTGGCATGGGTTCCCGAAACAATAAAGAGTCTTAAATCTGGAAGGACAGCGAAGATGGAGTTCCTAGTATTGTATTTCGTGGGTAGCATCCTATTGACAATCCATGCGATAATCATAAGAGACCTAGTATTCACAATCCTCAACGGATTGGCCTCTGTACTCTCCGGGCTAAATGTTGGAAAAGCAATTGCTATGAGGAGATCTAAATGATAAGGGCTGTACTCTTCGATTTTGGTGGTGTGCTCACGGAGACTTGTTGGGATAGGGATTATATGGCTAGGATAGTTGAGCAGACTTTCCAAGAGCTGGGGGTATGCATAGGAAAGAATTTCTATGATGAATTTATGAGGGCTCTAGACGAAGCTTGGGCCAGAGTAGTAAAAACTCTGATCGAGGAACGGATGGAAGACATAATCTTAGATGCGGTAACTAGAGCTGGGGGGAGAGTAGATATAGGTGTTATAAGAGCAGCTGTTGAGAGAATAAAGGATGCTCCTTTCTGTAAGGTGAGAAAGGAGTCGAAAAAGGTTCTCGAGACACTAAGAGATCTTGGACTTAAGACTGGTGTTGTTTCAAACTCGCCCGTAAATTTTCATGAGAATGTTCTGTCGCGTAGCGGATTGAGAAAATATATTGATGTGGTCGTTGTTTCATGTGATGTTGGTTATCGAAAACCTGATCCACGGATTTTCAAAATTGCTCTCGAAGCACTCGGTGTGGAGCCCCACGAGGCGATATATGTTGGTGATGTCCCTCAGATAGATGTTCCCGGAGCAAAGAAGCTGGGGATGATTACAGTTCTCATGAGCTCTCCTGAGCCAGTAATAGAGTATCTACAATTACCGAGACTCAAGGACCCCGTGGAGCCCGACTATATAATTGATGAATTGATAGAGTTAATAGATATAGTTCTCAGATTGATGAGTAAGAGGGGGTCTGATGACTGAAAATGTGAAGGCTGATAAGCTATCGAGGCTTATATGTGAAAGCGAGGAATCGAAAATATGTAGATTAGCCATAACGCAATTAGTGGAAACAATGAATGAGATATGCCAAAAGTGTATGGCAGATAGAAGAATGCTTGTTCTTGACCCTCTATGCAAAAACAGATTTTATTTATCCCTGCTGGTGGAGTCGGGGGTTCCAAAAGGGGAGTATCCTATAGACTGCTATGAGATAAGGTTAGAGGAGATACGTAAGGTGCTTGCGGGGAGACCTAGTCCCGTACCCGTAAAAGATGCTGTGATACGATTGGACGACTTTATCGAAATTCTCTACAAGGTCTGTGGGTTGAGAATATCCAGAAAGCAACTACGGGTTGCTGATTCGGAAAAAATAAGAGAGCTCCTGTTTAAGGTAGCTGAAGGGCGTAAAAATATAGCGCTTAGCTCATCGGATGGGAAGATATATGTGGTGATCAAGATTAAGGGGAAGGTGATGGTCAATCTTCTCGATCTCGATAACAAAATAGCATATGTGAATCTTGAGGAGAGGATGGTGGATCTGAAAAGTGTCAGAGGGCTCATAGAGACGCTGCTAGGTATGTATAAACTCGAAGGAAATATTTTTTCGACACCCACGGGTGGTCTGTATATTAGGGTTAGCCCTTCAAGAAATATCAGCAAGGAGGAACTAGACGATATTCTCGTGGGCATAGACTACGTGGTTGGAGATGAGGATAAGGTTATCTTTATAAAGATAGCTGAGTTTGAAAAACCTGTGGTTAGTTATAGTGATCTCATTGCGATTATTGGTGGCTTGGGGAGAGGAGAGAAATGAGTTTGGAGACTAATGTTGAGGCTCAAGTTTATGAGCTTCTACTGAAATCAGGACCGCTTCCTCCAAAGGTCTTAGCTTTAGCGATCGGTATCCAAGTGGAGGAGATAATCAGTATTCTTGATGAAATGGCAAAAAAGGGCTTTGTCATTCGGTTGGACGGAGAGAGATATGTTGCTATACCAAAAATCACAGAAGTTCTAGACCAAATAGATATCCTCAAAAGAGATCTAGGAGCGATAGAAAAAGCCCTCAAGGAGGGTATTGGGAGCCTCGAGGTAAAACTTGGAGAATCATATGCAAAAATAGCAGATGTGCTATTCGAAAAACTTAACAACGTTATCCGTATGATCGACAGTATCTTAGAGGAAACCACAAAAGCCTATAGAGAAACTATTTCCAAAAACCTAGAGGCCATGAACTTGGTCACAGCGGCTATGATGAGCATTGCTGATCATCTCAGAAAAAGCATAGATAATCTCAAAGGATCCCAGAAAAAAATGAGTACCGACATAAAGAACCTTGAGGATACATTACTTCGTGTCACAGCACAGAACATACAAAGTGTAGCATCGATGGCTAGAAGCGAATTAGAGGAGCTGAGCAGGAGCTCCGTTGAAGTGATTACTAGTAGCTATGAGGAGTTTGAGAGGAGCATAGACAGTCTCCAAGAGGCTTTTATAAATAACATAAAGGGTGTTGGTGAGGCAACAAAGAAAATAATTGTTCTGATAGGGGATATGGTATCAAAGATAAGGATCCTTGTAGACGGCGTTCTCTCCACAATCTCGAAGGAGCTCGAATCATTGGGCGAATCAATCCCCGATGAACTCATACGGTTCCTATCAGAGATAATGAGTAAAGAAATAGTAGACATCGAACAAGCCGTGGGCGAATATAGAAACAGTGTAGTTGCGCAGATAAAAAATGTCGTCGCCAAACAGGATGAAGCGCTAAGAATACTGAACACCAATATTACAAAACTCATACAGGATATAGATCCGACTTTCGATAAACTTGGTGAGGAATTTCAACAGAGAATCCAGAAGCAGCTTGATGAGACGTTTGAAAGAGCAATAACAAGAATAGAGGAATCCCGTGAAGCCCTAGAAAGAAGCCTTAAGAATATAAAAACTGTAGCAAGAAATGTATCTGAATCTCTCAAAAGTACTGTGCTGAGCAATCTCGAGCAAGTAGTAGAGTCTATGAATATTGGGGTTGCGGAAACCCTTACAGTCAGACTTAGGGACATCAGAAGAAGCATAGAGCTATTAACACATGTGGTTGTAGATCTAGACGCAAAGTTGAGAGCTCTATCAACGCACATAAGCACTCAAATAGAGTCGATGAACACAAAGATTTCAGACGATATAAACAGGTTTTTATCTCAACTTAGAAAACGCTTGGAAGGCACACAAAATATGCTGTCAAGAAGCGTACAAGCGGTTATCCAGAAGATTCCATCGAGAGAAGTTCTAGAGCCGATCGAAAGCTCGATAAGAAGCAATATAGATGCGATTGTAGAGAAGCTAAGTTCTACGCTGATTTCCATATTTAATGAGTTGCTAAGTGATATAGGTGGCATTGTTGAGGAAAGGCTTTCTCGCATGGAAAAGCCGGTCACCAGAAAGACGACCCGGAGCACCAAATCGAGAGGTCGATCTAGGCGACCAAAAACGGGGACGCGGCCGAGTCTCGATATAAAAGCTATAAAAGACCAAATACTGGAGCTTTTGGAGGGATACAAGAAAAGGATAACAACAATAATCCAAGAGCAGCTAGGAATATATGGCTCCGGCTTAGTGGATATTGTTTTGAACAATGTGAGGCTAATCGTTGAGGATCTCAAGCAAGCAACAATGGCGAAGATTCGGGAAACAGAATCTGCAATAAGAGACGAGATAATCTGGCTAGGCTCGGAAGCTAGTAGTAGAATGAAGCTTCTCCAAGATAAAATCAATACGATGCTTGGAGAGATGAGGAGCTCTGTAAATACTCAGCTTAAAACAGTAGTCGTAGAGGTAGAAAAATCCCTAAAAGAGAAAGTAGAGATGTTGAATAGAAATGTGGATAGCTTGGATGCGGGTATTAATGAGTTTAAGAGAAAACAGCTAAGTAGGCTTGAGGAGATGAAATCTGGTCTCTCTAACGCATTTGAGGAGGGTCTGTCTCCTCTAATATCAGCGATGAACGCAGCACTAGAGCGTATTGATGGTACATTCGCAGCTCTTAAGGATCTTTCAACATCGCGTAAAAACACAATAATGAAAGCGATAGAGGAGGAAATGGAGGGCGTTAAGACTAAACTTAGGACAGAGATAGCAACACGTATTGAGAATACGATAGAAGAAATAGATAAATTCTCGGGGACCATGGAAGCCGCGGTACAGGAAGCACTAAAAAATATTGATGAAGGATGCGATGTTCTTAGAGGATCGCTGCGGGAGCTTGTTGAGTCGGTTAAGAAGGCAGTATCGGAGAGAGTTTCTACAAAAATAGCATCGATGGTTGATAGAGTAGAAGCGACAATAGAATCAGAGAAGAATAAGATAATGAGTACTCTGGGGGAGACACAGGAAGAAATACAAAACGCCCTACTAGAAAAGATAAGCGATATTGACAGGATAATAGAGGAAACAGATGTGGAGGCGGATAGAATAAGAAGTTCGTTGAAAGATGCGATAGAGAAAATAAAGCAACCAATAATAGAAACGTATGGGGAGTCGACTAAAAGAATTGTAGAGACCATAGAGTCTACAGGTGATGCTCTTAGGCAGGAAATAAGTAGAAGTATGCAGACATTCGAATTAGAGTCACAAAAAGTGTTAGAAGGTATGGATCAGGAGTTAGAGAGCTTTGAAACGGCCTTTCAAAAAGATGTAATAACTCCCCACCAAGAAAGCATAGGTAGAATCTCAAAGTCCATAGGTGACATAGAGTCCCAACTGCGTGAACAAGTAGGAGCATTGAGAACGCCTATAAGTAATATTCTCTCGGAGATCAAAGGAGTACTAGAACAAGAGAAGGGAGAAACATTAGACTCAATGACAAAGATTATATCAACAATAACAGAGAAAATAAATGGTATTGTCGAAGCAACAGATAGGATCCCGTCATCCTTCATGAAAGCCATAGAAACCTATGTGAAGGAAATACGGGAAAGACCAAAAGGTGTATTTTTGTCCTATGGACGTAAAGTTCTCAACACGATTATGCGGCTAATGATAGAAAGCGCTAAGGAATCCGTGATAATAATATCACCAATAATAGACCGCGCACTGGAAGAAATGTTGGAATCAACAAAAACCAGTGTCTTGATAGAAATCTACACAAAATCAAAACCAGAAAAGCAACTAGGCAAGGCATTCATAACTAGGGTACCAAGCCTCCCCGACAACATAGTGATAGTATCCAAAGATGAAACCGAAACACTGATCATCCTAGAAAACAAAGATAAGAAGTACGTAGGGATAATAGTAGAGGATATACCACTAACAAAATTGCTATTAGGGCTGATAAAATAGACCCTCTAAGAGAACTATTAGTCATCCGTAGTTTTAAAGTGGAAATACCTATAATCAGTGGTGATCTTCCTATGGAGAGTACCACAGAGGAAACTAAACTCAAGAGAGCATTGGGATTGGGCCACACAACCCTATTCGGTGTTGGCCTTATCCTTGGGGCTGGAATCTACGTTTTAATCGGAAGAGCGACAGATTTCGCTGGCGACGCCGTGTGGATGTCAGTACTATTTGCTACACTTATAGCAATCCTGACGGGCCTATCATATGCAGAGTTCGCATCTCTATTTCCAAGAGCAGCAAGCACACACACATACATACAGGAAACCTACCCAAAACTCAGATGGCTCGCCTTTATAAGTGGATGGCTCATAGCTTTTGAGGGTATAGCAGGAGCGGTAACAGCAGCTGTGGGATTCGGTAGGTACCTAGCAGAGATCATTGGACTACCACTCATATGGGCACCAACAATAGCTCTGATACTAATAATAATCCTAACATTCGTAAACTACTGGGGAATAGAAGAATCAGCAAAACTCATAATAGTATTCACAGCAATAGAAGCCTTCGGCCTGATCCTAGTCAGCTTCCTAGGATTCTTCCTAACCCAAAGAACACCAAACTACTTCTCAATACCCAGTGGCCTCAACCCCACCCTAGCCATACTTTTAGGAGCAGCAGTTTTCTATTTTGCATTCACGGGATTCGAATTACAACCTACTTTAGCAGAGGAAGCGAAGGAGCCAAGGCGAACCATTCCACGGGCAATAATCCTTGCATTGTTGGTTTGTTCGCTGCTTTACCTTTTGGTCGCACTATCTGTCGTTAGGCTTCTCCCCCCAGAAAAATTGGCTGAGAGTGGTGCGCCCCTTGCTGATGCCGCTGGGGTCGTATGGGAAGGGGCATACATGTTACTTGCGGTGATAGCCTTGTTTTCAACATCAAACACTGTTTTGGGCTTCTTGGTTTCTGGTTCTCGTCTGATCTATGGGCTGGCCGAGGAAGGGCTTCTTCCTGAGAAAATTAAGGCTGTTGATGAAAAACGGCGGACACCTCATGTGGCGATAATTATTGCTACAGGTATAGCGATTCTTTTGTTGGCGATTACGAAGTATGTGCCTGAGTTGACAGGATGGGAAGTTGTTGCTATTGGGGGCAAAAAATACAAGTTGATCGATCTTCTGTCGAAGACGGCGAGTCTCGCGTGTCTCCTCGTGTTTGTGCTGATAAACATATCGGTGATCTGGTTTAGGTTCAGAAAGCCTGAGTTAGAGCGGCCATTTAGGATTCCCTCGTTGATACTTCCTCTTGTGGGGGCGATACTCACGGCTGTGTTCATTGCTACTAGCTTCTTGGATTGGATTGTGTGGCTGAACACGTTTGTTGTTGTGGGTATAGGTTTAGTTCTTTATCACTACGGAGCGAGATCCTCCTAATCTTTTCTTTATTAACATGAAATAGTTGCTTCAGCTTATTTCAGCTCTTTTTTGTGTTGGTTATGTGGTTCCCGGTAAGAGTCCTGATACACGTATCAGAGGTCGACAACTGTATGATAGCTTACATCTAGGTAGATTTTTTTGATAAACTAATTTATCATAAATTTATTTATGATAATTATGATTATCATAATACTTTGGTGAAAAGTTTGTTTGATAGGGAGGACGAGCTTTTAGCCCTCAAGAGGCGTTTTGAGAGTGATAGGGCAGAGCTGATAGTTGTGTATGGTAGGAGACAGATTGGGAAAACTACGCTTGTTCAGGAAGCATCAAAAGGTTTTAAGTGTTTGTATCTCTTTACTGTGAGAGGCTCTATGGAGGACATCTTGGAGAGCTACTCCAGTGATATCCGCGAGCAACTAAATTTTCCTGCAAGTTTTTCGCGGTGGCAAGATTTCATGGATTTTCTTCGTACATTGGCAAGGGAGCGTATAATAGTGGTTATAGATGAATTTCAGAGGATAAATGAGGCTTCTCCGGCAGCCATATCGAAGTTTCAAGATCTATGGGATAGATATCTATCGAAATCGCACATCAAAATATTATTGGTTGGGTCTGTCATCGGTATGGTTGAGAAGATAGCGTTAAACGGCAATGCGCCCCTATATGGGCGTAAGACATGCGAATTAAAGCTAAGACCCCTCCCCTATATTCGAGTCAGAAAGTATTATGAAGGCATAAGTGAAGAGGAACGAATAAGAGTCTATGGTTGCTTTGGGGGGACACCTGCATATTTTACACTATTTGACGATGCAAAGTCTTTGGAGGACAACATCATAGAACTAATATTAGAGAAGGGAGCTAAACTGTCTAGAGAACCAGAAGAGCTGCTAGAACAAGAGGTACGTGCACCCTCAACATATATGTCGATTCTTGGGCTGTTGGCTAGGAGAGGTAATGGTAGGGGCCTAACACTATCTAAGATACATGTTAGGAGGGGGTCACCCATGGAGTACATTCAAAGACTTGAAAAGATGGATATTATCGAACGGATAGAGCTTTTTGGGGTCAACAAAAATCTTTATAGAATATCTGACGAGTTCTTTAGATTCTGGTTTACATTCATATATCCCCGCCTAAGCTTGATAGAGAGGGGTCTCGGAAGAAAGATGATCGATCACATAAAGAGAAATCTTGACAAATACCTATCGGTTACACTTGAAAAAATCCTTGAGGAATTGGTAATATTTCTTGGCGGGTCAACAATAAAAAACATGAAGCTCCCCATAGTTCACAGACTTGGGGTAATAACTAAAGAAGGAGAAGATGTCGATGTTGTGGGAATCGGAGAAAAAGAACTTGTCATAGGAGAGGCTAAGTGGTGGAACAAACCCATAGATAGAGACGAAGTAGAAAAATTCATCGCAAAAAAACATGAGATCTCAAGAAAACACAAAGTAGAAGTTAAAGGAATTATGATCGCAAGAAAGGGCTTTACAGAGAAAGCCAAGAAGTTAGAAAATGAAAATCTACTACTAATAAGCATCGGCGAACTAGAAAATATCCTCGATGCGTTATCCTAACAACCTAGCAAGACATCTATGTTCATGAGGCACCCACTTAAAGCAGTAGAATTAGGTATAACAGTCTATGATGCTATCTATTTGGTAGGTAATATGAAGTCCTGGGCAAAGAAGGTCTGGAACATACTTAGGAGAAATATTAGTATACCGGAAGGACATTTCGTAGTGGATTTCACGGATAACCCATTTGGTCTATTGGTAGCAATAATCCTAAGTCAGAACACATCGGATAAGAATTCTATAAGAGCTCTGCTCAATCTCAAAGAGAAAATAGGTTTGGATCCAGCCAAAATTTGTGAGGCGAAGATAGAGGAGATCGAACGAGCGATATACTCTGCAGGATTATACCGACAGAAGGCAAAAGCGATAAAGAATCTGGCAAGAAAAGTCATAGAAGGTTTAGATCTGAAGAAAATCCTTAAACTTGGAACCAAGGAAGCAAGAAAAATACTACTAGGCTTGGAGGGAATCGGAAAGAAGACCGTAGATGTTTTCTTAGCGCTTCATGGAAAACGAATAATGGGTGTAGATGTCCACGCCAGAAGAATAGCGCTGAGATGGGGTATCGCAAAAAAAGACTCATATGACGAGATACAGAAAGCATATGTGGAACTCTTTGACTTCGTAGACAACTATGACTACTTGCATAGGCTCTTAATAATGTTAGGAAGGGAATATTGTAGGGCTAGAAACCCACGTTGCGATGAATGCCCGCTAAGAAAAATATGCCCAAAGAAAGGCGTCAAAAATAAGCTCCGTGCGCATTTTTAGGTGCGTACATTTGTCGGGTGACATCGACACATTTGAGGTTTTCTTCCGTCTGGCTCTAAGTGTGGCGAAATATTATAAAAGAATGGAGTATCGGGCTGCTGAAAAACGTACTCTTTTATATCCTATTCGCTTTATTATTCTCGCTTTTCGTTTTTCTGGTGGGGATAATGGGAAAACCGGATGATTTCGACGAAATGGACAAGATCCCGAAGCCTCAAGTAGCGCCACTCTCAGAACGTTTTAAAAGAACCATAGATATAACGGCCCAAACAGAGGTAGCACCCCTTGCGGAGCATTTTTTGGAGGAGTTGCTGGAGGAAGAGGTTGGATTTGATGTGGGTTCTTGGCAGAATTCTGCAACGCTATTAGCAGGCTTCTCAGCAACGTTTATAACGCTGGTTTTAGGGCTTATTGGTGTCGCTGTAAATGCTCTGTATCAGTGGGTGATATTCTTCCTTAGCTTAGCAGTATTTCTGTTTCTGTTAGCTACGGAGTTCTTCGCCCTAGCAACCTCTAAGTTTAAGATTAAGAGGAGAGTAACAAAACGAACAACGATGGGAAAAGTAGCTCCTACAAGTATCAATGTGAGAGAGACAACCACGAGGTCATACATATGGTATGATATAGGAAGCGTTTTCTACAACATAGGAATAGCAACATTCACAGCGGGGCTAATAATTTTGTTCTCCATATATGGGCTTCCATGGCCAATGTATGTTGCACTTGTATTTATACTTGCTGAGATAATTTTGATGCTATATTTCCTAGTAGGTGCGATTAGAAGAAAACCTAGACATGTTCTCAGTATGCTTGTATACACTGTGCAGATAGTGGTTATAACTCTGATAATTTTCTATGCGATTTGGTTGATAGGTATTATCTGAGCGGTCATATTCCTTGATTTCTCTTTTTTTGTTTAGTTTTGGTATGATATCTCCATAACCTTCCATATGCTGGTGTTATCTATGAATCTGGAAGTCGAAAAAAATATATGAAGTCAGCCTTCTAAAGCGTCTTGTGGGCATCAGAAGCGTGACTGGTAATAAAGAGGGGTATAAGAAGATTGCTAGTGTGTTAGAGGAGGAACTCAGGGGATTGGGGCTTAAAGTAAGTGCTTAGATAATACCTGCTAATAAAGTTCCCAAACAAGAAACATACATGTCAGACAAGCAATAGTGAGCGCATCATGGGACACACAGCATACATCCATTACTCTTAAGACAGGAAATTTAGCATCAAGGCCCAGATTAGACAAAGACTACATGCTTCTAGGGATGTGCATCCCAGGACGCATTCACTACTACTATGCGTCGGTGTGTGTATATTTTTGTTTAGGATTATTTCTTGGTTCTAGTGATGATGTCATCTCTGTTCCCCCCTGTTGCTCTTTGCTGTTTCTAAGTTCGATCTCCCTAGTGTTTATCGTTATATGCTAAAAGCCTTAAAAATAAGAATATTAAACCTATCTTGCGACTAGTTAGAAGCCATAAAAAGTGGCCTACATACCGCTATTATGACTAAGTATGCTTAAATGGATTGAGGCTTTCGTGTTATGCTGATTTTTCTCGCTGAGCCTTATTTCTCTTTTCCCTAGTGGGCGATTTTACATATTTCCTAACATACCCTAAGAAATCCTCGAGGTCATGTTTTTCTAGGGGCTTTACAATGCCATCTTCGTGCTTGTGATGAGGATATGTGGTTACTTCTTTATGGTGTGGCTTGTTATTCCACCACACTCTCTTATTCTGATACTCAAAGTAATATGCATAATTCTTCACATAACCACTAGTTAAGTATTCACGAATTTCAATGAATCCGGTCTCAAGTTCAATCCTAATTTTTAGGTATTCCTTATCATTCACAACATAATGTGCTAGTACTCTGATTTCCCTTAGAAAACCTCCTAGTATATCTCTTATCTTCTCTAAGACTACATCAAGCCTTGTTCTGCTCAATGATGATCCTCAAAATTTCAATCTTCTTGTCCACATCCTTAATCATCTCCCTTACTGCAACATACTCGACCCAGTCTAAATCTACCTCCGCATCATCAATTACCTTGAGCCTCTCCTCCAAGTCCTCACACTCGCAATTATATTTCTCGCATAGTCTCTTAAGCCTTCTCACGAGCTCCTCTCTTAATCCTTCAAGATTTCTTAGCTTTGCCTCTAGCGAGTCTATTATTATCTTCTTTGAAAGATCTGCATACTGAGAAGGGACTCTAATCTCTACTACTGATGTCATTGACAAGATATTCACCATATTATAATTCCCACTCTAAAGATAACATCCCATTTAAATCTGTTATATTTTTTGATTTTCCCACTTTTGTTTCTAGGTTTCAACATATATTTTATTTGCTTTTCTTCATGTGGGTGTTATCTATGGGCTCTAATGTGGAGAAAATATATGAGGTAGGTCTCCTAAAGCGTCTTGTAAGTATTAAGAGTGTTACTGGTAATGGAGAAGGGTATAGAGAGATTGCCAGTTTGTTGGAGGATGAGCTAAAAAAATTGGGTCTTAAGATAAATATTTATGATGGTGAGACCGAGGCAAAAGACGGCATACCCCGTCCATGTGTCGTAGCCATATATGATGTTGGAGCAGAAAAGACACTTGGAATACTAACTCATTATGATGTTGTTGATGTTGGTGGTGAGTGGAAGTATAATCCATTTAGTCTCGAGATAGTAGAGGAGAATGGTGAAATCAGATTATATGGTCGTGGAGCTGCGGACGATAAGGGATGTATTGTTGCCGCGATCGGCGCTGTGAAGGATATCATTGAGAAAGGTTTGGAGTCTCATTGGAATTTAGCTCTAATAATAGTACCAGATGAGGAAATCGGAGGGCGGTATGGAGCAGGATATATTGCGAGGAATAAGTATATTGATCTAGACGCGTTAGTAGTTGCGGATTCCTCCTCAATGGGTCTTGTTGTTGGTGCAAGCGGAATAGTCCATGGTGAAATCATATTAAGAGGGGCTCAGGGACATGCTGGATATATATTCGGCTCCCAAAACGCCATTCATAAGGCAATAATTTTCCTTCGAGAAATGCTAGGCTTCACAACAATACGGAGCCAAAAACTGAGTAGATTAAAAAATCCACCAGAGTATCCTATACCTAGGCTCTGGGGGAGGTTCTCTATAACGAAAATAAATACTAGGAATATAGCTTACAATATAGTTCCCGGAGAGGTTATCGTTGGTTTTGATATGCGTCTTATACCTGAGGAGGATGTTGAGGATGCTCTTGCGGAATTAAAATCCTTCTTCGAGATGACAAAATATAAGACGGGGATTCATGATGCTTCTATGAGAATAATTAGAGCATTCCCGGGCTGGATGACACCAGAGGAACACAAATTTGTGAAGCATGCTCATAAAATCCTAAGAGAAATAACAGGTAAAGACCTACCCATAATAGGGATGCTTGGTGGGAATGATGGTGGTTGGTTCAGACATTATGGCATACCAATAGTATCATTTGGGGTTTGGGACGAAAAATCCCATATACATGGTGTAGATGAATCCGCAAGCTTAAACAGGATTATGGATCTCAAAAACTTCATAATAAAGCTGGTAACCTCGTAGCTAGGTATATAGAATCAATATGATGAGTGGAATATTCTTCGATAACCATAGTTATTTCTGGGATCTCAGATGCATGTGGACATAATGATAATCAATGCTGAGGAACTCCTAACTCTAAGAGGATACTCAGATAGACCCAAGGTTGGTGAGGAGCTCAAAGACCTCGGAATAATTCGCAGAGGAGGTGTAGCAGTACTAAATGGAAAGATAGTTGCCGTTGGAAAGACGGACGATCTCATTCGGAAATATGATGCCGATCTAGTTATTGATGCTGCAGGCAAGATTGTTCTCCCCGGATTCATCGACCCACATACTCACCTAGTATATGCTGGGTCCAGAGAAGAGGAACTAACACTTAAACTTGAGGGTGTTCCATATTTAGAGATCCTTAGGAGAGGCGGTGGAATACTGAAAACTGTAAGGCTCACGAGATCTGCATCCGAGGATGAGCTGTTTAGGCAGGCATATGAAAGGCTAGATATAGCGCTGATTCATGGAACTACCACTATAGAGGCTAAGAGTGGCTATGGATTAGACGTCGAAAATGAACTGAAAATCCTTCGGGTTAATAGAAGGCTCAATGAGGAGCACCCAGTGGATGTCATCTCAACCTTTATGGGCGCACACGCAATACCGCCCGAGTTCAAGGATAATCCTGAAGAATATGTTGATTTAATCGTGGAGAAAATGATTCCAGCGGTAACAAGGGAAAATTTAGCTAGGTTCAACGATGTGTTCGTGGAGAAGAATGTATTTACACCAAAGCAAGGTAAAAAAATACTTCTCGTGGGAAAGAAACATGGCTTGGTACCCAAGGTGCATGCTGACGAGTTTAATGATCTTGGAGGTGCTAGGCTAGCTGCGGAAGTAGGAGCGATATCAGCAGATCATCTGCTAAACTCGTCGGAGGAAGGTTTGAGGGCCATGGCGAAGAGGGGGGTTATAGGTGTTCTATTACCAGCAACATCAGTAACTCTTATGAATATGAGGTTTGCTGATGCGAGGAGGATGATTGATATTGGGGTCCCAATAGCTCTTGCTACGGACTTAAATCCTAACTGCTGGGTAGAGAATATGCAATTCATAATAACTCTTGCAGTCTACTTTCTGAGGATGACTCCCGCAGAAGCTATATCAGCTGCAACGATAAATGCTGCTCATGCCTTAGGATTAGCGAGGGAAATAGGAAGCTTAGAACCGGGTAAGAAAGCTGACATAATAGTTATGGATGTTCCTAATCACATGTTTGTGGGCTATAGGTTTGGAAGCAATCTCGTTGAATATGTTGTGAAGAACGGTAGGCTTGTCGTGGAGGGAGGTGAGATCGTGAAATGAGGGACTTAGTGATAAACCCAATGTTCCTAGTGATAATATCGGCGTTGGTGTCACTGGAAATATTTGTCAACTTTGTAATGGTTGGTAACCACAAAACAGACTCCTTCTACTCGGCATTCCGAAAAATATCGGCGGTTATAATAGGAATAGGGTTGCCAAATGCCATTAGGATGCTCGATCTTGCATCAATAATATCCCTAGTGGTCTCTATAGGAACCCTTGTGATCCTGATCGCCACTGCATACTCGATAGGTAGCGTCCAAGGAGAAGCAATGCTTGTCTCGGCTATCATAGCTATCGGCGTATCAACTGTAAGTACGTTGATCGCAGCCTTTGTCAGTGGCGCTACTATGCTTTTGTATCCTCGAATAAGGAAATCTAGTGAGAATAGAATTGAGAATCCAAAGAGAACGTTTGTCGATATGAAGGCGATTCTGATAGTTACGGTAATCAACATATGTGTCCTAGCGATGTTTATCTGCGGCTTTTTGGTGTGAACAATGAGCAAGAAAAAGTTTGGGTTGTTCCTATTAAAAACAATAATAGTCCTACTGCCTTTAACACCAATAGTATATAATTTGGTATCAGCATACATCCACTACTCGCTAAGCGGGGATTGGGAGGCGATATGGTTAACATGGAGTAACGATCCAACATCCTCAATAGTCATAAACTGGAGATGGACTCATTCTGGGGAAGCATATGTTATCTATTGGAACACTACGCATAGAAGGATAATAAATATCTCCGCTGAAGAGCTAAACCACGTGTATATTGAGGGGCTGAGCCCTAATACCACATATAACTATGTTGTAGGGTACTATGAACACGGAAAAATGGTTAATTGGAGCGCAGTACATTCATTCCAGACGCTACCTACAACCGGAACGGTAAAGGTAATGGTGCTCTCCGATACTCATGCGCCTGGATATGGGGCATTAGATAGGGTGTTGGATGCTATAAACAATGTCTCGGGGATCAATTTTATGGTCCACTGTGGGGATATTGTTGATAGGAGCTTCCCACAATTCTGGGCCGACTTCTTCACTAAGTTCCACAAGATTCTGTCGGAGGTCCCGATAATGCCTAGCATAGGAAACCACGAGATACATTATGGCGACCCATTGCTCTTCTCCAAGTTTTTTGAGTTGCCCAACAATGAGCTATGGTATTACTATCGAGCAGGAGACGCAGTATTTATCTCTCTCTATGTCGCTGATAGCCGAAATTTCATATTCCCCGAAGAGGAATATGAGATGCTAATCGATGCTATAAACATGGCTAAGGCGCAGGGCCTTTGGACCATAGTTTACTTTCATATACCGCCCATCGAAGTTATGCCTGTGATCTCATATCCAGAGATAGCCAGGAAGCTAACAGAAATTATGGAAGTAACAAAGCCAGATCTCATAATAACAGGTCATTATCATGTTTACATAAGAACAGAATTTGTGGGTTCAAAACTAATACTCATGGGCGCGTCGGGAGGCTTCCCAAATCAGGTTGTCTACAAGGAGAAGTATGAGGCATGCTCGTTCAAACTTGGGTACGGTATCCTAGAAATTAGTAAGGATATCCTACACTTTAAATACGTAAGCATAGATGGAAAAATCGTAGATGAATTCGAAATTATGAGACCTTCATAGTGGTAATTCACAGTTTTCAAAAATATAGCTTTTTCTATGAATTCTCTTGGCATGCTTTGATTTTCGCTATAAGACTTCCTGAATACTGCTAGTATGGAGGAGAAGTTATTTTGCTTATGGGCGTCTATCAAAAAGAGAGATTGTGAGCATATACCTATCAGTCGGTCTAATGTGGATTGAAGGTGCCACGCATGTGCTCTCTTGGCGAGCCATTCATAAATGAGTCTAAGATTTCTCTGGTCGCGGAGATTATTGCCAAGCTTGATCTCAAAAGGGATATGTATCTGGATACTCGCTTTTTCCCTCCCATTAATGTTGATCGTGAGCTTCAGCTTGGATATTTTGCTGCTATGGTCGCAATCGACCATAGGACTAGTACCCCTCTAGGGGTATTTGAGGGGTATGTCCATGGCGAATTTTTTCACGGTGCTGATCTCCTATACAGATTAGGAATGCTCATATTCGAAAGCGACCCCGAGTTCTTCTCCTCCGATAGGCTATCTAGGCTTGGCTATGAGAATGCAAAAAAGTTACTTGTATTCGAAAATAAAATCCTTTGGGACTTTCATGTGAGAACTTTTCTTCTCAGAGATTTGGGTCAGAAAACATTGGAACTCTACAGCTCATTTAAAAAGCTTTTCAATGTTAGTAGGGTCACGGAATTTGTTGATAGGCTTAGGTTCTTCAGAGCTTATGAGGACCCTGTTGCTAAGAAAGCATATTTATTAGCTAAGTTTCTTGATGGAAGAAAACTCATTCAGTTCCATGATAAGGAAAACTTTGAGGTTGCTGTGGACAATCATCTATCTAGACTAGCTATAAGACTTGGTATTATTAGTTTCTCAGACTATTCGCATATAGAGAGACAACTCGAAGTGCCCAGAGACTATGATATATCTTTGCGTCTAACTATAAGGGAGGCGTGGAAGAAAGTGTCGGAAATGTCGGGTGTTGATCCGTTTACTCTTGATGATTTCCTTTGGAACTTTGGAAGAAGAATATGTAGGCAGAATTCACCTCGATGTGCGAACTGCCCATTTGATGGTGTGTGTCTGGCTAGGAGTGTAGGTAGGTATTGGCTGGAGCATAGACATATACTTACCTGGTACTACTAATCTTTGTTTTTGTTTATTTTGTGGATGTCCTACTGCTATTTGCTGGTGAGGACTATGAATAAAACTGTGGAGATTCTGGGTGAGGAGTGGATATATAGGGGGCGGAAAGTAAGGCTTAAGAAGCTGTTTCTTAGGATACGAGGAAGCGAAACATTCCATGAAATCATAGATTTCGGAGAAAGCGTTGCTATCCTTCCATTCAAGGATGACAACACTGTTCTTCTAGAGAGACAGTTCAGAGGGGCCATTGGTGGCTGGATATTGGAGATTCCCGCAGGGAGAATAGAAGGAGGAGAAAAAGCTGAGGATGCCGCGAAGAGAGAGCTACGGGAGGAAATAGGCTATGTACCGGGTGATCTTATCTTCCTCGGAACATATATCCTCACTCCTGGCTACAGCAATGAGCGGATACACATATTTGTTGCGAGAGAACTGAGGTTCGTTGGACAAAGTCTGGAGGAGCATGAAGCCATAAGAACTGTAGAGCTTCAATATGATTCTCTCCTAGATATGGTTTTAAAGGGCGAGATTAAAGATGCTAAAACAGTTTTAGCTGTTTTGATGTATGAAGCTAGGATGGGTAGGGCTAGGAAATGCCTAGAAAGATAGCTTTCATATCGCCAGTCTCGATAAGGCTTCCTAAGGAAGCTGAAGAGAAAATAGGGATCAGAAGGAATAATGTCTATGTTGAGTATAGGCACCCAGTACTCTACATTGTTAGGGCCACGAAGAAGGATAAGGACTATGTCTATGTCTATTGTGGAAAAACAACTTATGTCCTAATGAAGATTAGGGA
>Ga0190311_1000138_pt1 | contig 26961 bp, 33 predicted proteins | sample 48700789_MG_FD_165037 | JGI IMG/M metagenome (GOLD analysis project Ga0190311, IMG submission 165037) | Hydrothermal vent sediment bacterial communities from Southern Trench, Guaymas Basin, Mexico - 4870-07-8-9_MG | ecosystem: Environmental > Aquatic > Marine > Hydrothermal vents > Sediment ...
AAGCAACGATCTAACGATAATCGTAATAGAGATCGTTAAAAAATAGGAGAAAGATCGAGGGTTAGATGGTTGAAATGTTCGAGTTTTGTCGTATTGTTTGTTACATAGTGTGTTCGATTGTTCGAAGGTAACCGATTACGAGTCGAGATCGATGGATTCAAGATCGGATTCGATCTCGCTTAATATTACGTCAGCGTATTCGCTGAAGAGTTTTAGAAACTGGAGTTCGAGAGATCGGATTTTATCGATATCGCTGAGTTTCGATTCTACTATGTTTATTACCTTCCCGATCTTGCACTCGCTACAGTCTTGCGAATTACAATCGTTTCTACAGTAGTTGCTTAGCTCTACTACGATATCGTGAAACACTTTTCGTATGTTATCGATCTCGAATTGCTCTTTTAGTGACTTTAGCTCTGTTTCTATCGCTTTTAATCTGTCCTTGACATATATCGTGTATGCGGTTTCGAAACCACTCATGTATTATCGTATTGAGTTTCGAGTATTTAAATGTTTCGATAGTTCGACATTGCGATAGATGGGTTACAGCTTAAACTCCTCAAGCTCTAACTTCTTGATCTCGTAGAGCTTGATGTATTCTTTGAGTTCACTCTCGTTTAGCTCTTTACCTCGTAACTCTCTCGGAATGTCTAATGAAACCATGACGAATCTGTTTCCGTTCTTGAGTACTTCTGAAACCATGTGTAGCGGTAGATTTCCGATTATTAAGCTGTCTTTGAATTTTTTGGGATCGTCTATGTGATTAACGACTTCAGCGTTAGGATATCGCTTTTTCAAGTAGTCGATAGTACCCTTGTGTCGACTCACAATTACGACTTTCATATCGTTGCATTGTCGCAATTGCTATATATCGTTTTATTCGGATCGTCTGGTTCTATTTCAGAAGTTTATAAAAATCGTATCGAAACACTTATTAAGTAATAATGCTATCATTTTTACATGAAATCTGATAGAAAAGTTAAGGTATATACGATACGAATTCCACTAAGCGAAATCGATCCAGTTGAAGAGATCGCAAAAGATTTTCACATGTCGAAGAACGATGTTTTTAGAAATGCGTTGAAACTATATGCGATTTTAAAATACGCTGAGAAGAACGGCAAGGAGATCTTGATAAGAGATACGAAAACTGGACAGATTGAGCGGTTGATTTTCTCGTAAGGTGGAAACGTATGAGCGGTAATAGAGCGTATCAAAAAGGAGCAGATTTCGAAAGAAGAGTTCGCAAGATTATAGAAAGCGAAGGTGGATTTGTGGTTAGGTCAGCGGGATCGAAAGGTGTATTCGATCTTATAGCTATTTATCCCGATGGTAAGATCTTCGGGATACAATGTAAGCGTAGTGATTCGTTATCTCGCAAAGAGATCGAAAGAATGCTCGACATTTCGAGCAAGTATCCAATAATTCCGATATTCGCAACGATAAAGAATCGAAGAATAACGTTTATAGATGTTCGAAAGATCGAAAAATTTTAAAAATAAGCTGGTTCGATTAATTCGATTTTACTTATTTTTTAGAATATCGAGTATTTGTTTGTTCTTACCGATTTTTAACCATTCGTCTTTCCATAATCCTTCGATTTTCAATAGTTCTACGAGATTTAATTTTAGACAGCTATATATTACTTCTTGTGTTCGTTTTAGATCGTGGAGAAAATCTGGTAGCCATCCTTTGTCCGTGTAGATGATTCCACCTTTGTAAATCCAAGTTTCGATATACATTGAGAACGGGAAACCACAGTATGGACAGAGCAATCGATCTCCAGTCTTAAAACCCTCGATAGCGTCATCATCTAACGCATCTCCGTATCTTAGATCTTTCTTAACCTCGCTGATCACTTTTAAACACAATGGACAAACGATCTTCGTTCCTTTAGGTATAGCGATCCGTCTCGTCTCGTCTACGATCTTTATATGCTTCATATTGTGTACTCGTAAACACGGATATAAATACGTTTCTTGTATCGAAAAGTTTAAATATTCGAAAGTCGATATCGTGATATGATGATCGAGTTTGATATCGAGAACATAAAATCGAAAACGGAATGTGCAAGATTGGTTCGCTTAGCGTTATTAAACGAGCTACACAACGATTTTTCCCTTCTAAGAGACATAGTCGAATCGATCGCATCAGCAATGGAAACGAAGGTTGGAAACATAAACCTAATGCTTTTAGATGATGTAACTCAAAAAGCAGAAGTAATCGCTAAGGAGTATTCTAAAGTGATTAATCCATACCTTAAAGAGAACGATGCCACGACAGATCTCGCATTAATCTACGCTACTCTTGCATTGCTTGACGTGATTCTAAGCAATGTTAGTCAGCGTTTAAAGGGATACGTAGCTAACGAGTTACAGAAGCTCGGTGGAGTTATTAAATAGCGTTTATTACCTCTTTACCCTTTTTTAGATACCGCTCTACAGATTTAGTCGTGATACATAGTTTTTTAGCGATCTCGTTCATCGTCATTTTCTTTACGCAATGTAGATACGTAACCAATGCGATTAAGAACTTGCGGTAGCTGTACATTTCATCCGTAAGTTTATCCATTATGTCTTTTATTTTATCGATATCTTCACTCGACAAATTAAGATATCGAGAATAGAACTCGATTGCTCGGTTAATGTCGAAATCGTAGTATATCCCTAATTCGTGAGACAATCGGTTTAGAAACTTGTAAAACGTTCGATACGTTATCCCGTATTTCCTAACGAAATACTTTGTACTGAAGTAAAACCCTAATTCCCTCGATGCGATCTCTATTATCGCTCCAATTACGTATTTCTTACTTCTACGGATCTCATCGTAAATCAGATCGAAGTTGAAAAGAGAGATATGGTATAATAGCGTTTTAGCGTGATCGGTTACCTCTTTAGGTAACGACATGTCTTTAGCGATACTGTCGAGTATTTCTTCGTATTTCTTTAGTAGTCGAAGATCTTTTAATCCTACTCTCGGTTTTTTCGAACTTCGGATAAGCGTCATATTAGTTTACTCGCAAATAGAGCGATCAACGATGCTAACAACGAAGCTGTAAGCAATATGACGAAATTCCACCACGCTTTGTATTTAAACGATTTCTCGTCTACGATTTGCGATAGCGTATTGTTTATGATATTTATTTTGAGTTCGTGATTAGCTAATTGCGTTTCGAGTTTGTTACACTTGCGATCGAGATCTTCTATCTTAGCTTCATACGATTCGAGAATCGTTATCTTGCGATCAAAGCTTTCGACTTTAGATTTAAGATACTTTACGTCATCTGAGATAGTATCGAGTTGTACACGAATTGCGGTTAATTCTCTAAGTAAACCTTTCGAATTCTGTTCATTGTTCATAACGGATCACCGTATGAATACTACTTGAACTTCGACATCGCTTGCGTTAGAATTCGTAATACGAACGTTTACTCCGTCACTTATTACGAGTCCAGCTTCGCTATCGAGTACTGGTATCCAGTTGTTACCGAATAGTACTTCAACGGTAACACCACTTGGCAGATTGACATACCATACGCCACGATCCATTAGTATGCTTGAATTCGCTTGAACGGTTATCTTTCTAAGCGGTGAAGAGATAAGATATGGATCGAGCTTTATGAATCCGATTGAGTAGTTTGGAACGTCTAAGCTATCGTATACGTGTAAGAAATCGACATCTATTTCGTAAAACGATCCTACGTATCCTGATATGTATTGAGAATAAATTGATGTGGTGTATATCGTGTCAATAAAAGCTTCATCAAACTGAAAAGCTGGAGTACCTAAATCTATCACTTTAGATTTATACGGGATTAAAGAGCGGTGTACATATCCTTCGTACGTTACCGCTCCTCTTTCGGACATGTCTTTTAGTAATTCTGCTAACTCGTCATACCAATCTTCCGAGATTGGTTGTCCCGTTTTCAACCGCAACGAACCTATACGCTCACGCAACGGCATATTTCAATCACCCTCTTCCCTTCTACGAGCATACCTTTCCTTACGCATCTTATACAACCAGAACAAGATTTCTCTCTCTTCTGGAGAGAGAACGATCCAATCTACGCCAAGCTTCTCTTTCGCTTTACCTTTCATAGTCGCTACTTCGTCTAACGCTCTCCTAAACTCGTCTTCAGTTAGTAATCCCTCGACATAATCGTTACCGAGTTCGTTAACGTATCTCTGTAGCTCACTACTTATCTCTCTCGCAACCGTATACGCATGCATTAGTTTGATGTCTTCTTCTGGATATCCTAACTTCTTAGCTCTGTCCGTTATCTTTCTGATGTCTATAGGTACATATTCGTATAGAGATATCAGCTTGTCGACAGTCCACATGTGTAATGGAGCGTTCTTTGCGAGAATTAGCGATACGATGTCCTTATCGTGTATTACCTTTTCGAGTTCTTTCTTAGCAGATTCATAATCGAGCATACCGTGTTTGTATCGATGTAGTATCGCATCCACAGCGAGTTTGTCTTTATACGCTTGCTTCTTGAACTTTGACGCCAATATCAAGAACTCGATACCGACTCTCGATAGCTTGTGCTTTTCGAGTTCTTTTTTCAGCTCGTCTTCAGTGATGTATCCATCTTCGAATAGATCGAGTAACCTATCGATTGCTCTCGACATTTCAGAGTGGATTGGTTTAATTTTAAACACTTGCAAGATTATAGGTATTTCGTCATCTGGAACTCCTAATATTTCCAATTTCTTCTTAAGTACATCTTCTGGAATGCACACGTATTCAGCATAACTTAATAGCTGAGCTACTGATAGAGTATAAGCTTTAACTGCTTTTTCAATCAGAGCTTCGACTATGTCTTTGTCAATTATGTATCTACTAAGAGATTCCTTAGCTTCTTTGACGGTTAATGCTCCTCTCTTTAATCTGTTAAGGATTGTGTAAATCCTTAGTTTGTAAATTTCCATATTCTTCTCGACTTTGGCGTATTGAACGATAAGATCTATTTCTTCCTTAAGCTTACCAAGTTTGCTCAACTCTTGTCTAAGTGTTTTTTCATCTATGTAACCCTCTACGAACATGTCTATCTGTGTTCTGATTGCTTTTGCTCTTTCGTCTTTGATTGGTCTTATTCTAAACACTTGCAATACGATTTCTCGCTCGTCTTCTGGAACTCCGAGAATCTCAAGTTTCCTCATTAGTAGCTCTTCTGGAATGTATACCTCGTCAGCGTAACTTAGTAAAGTCGAGATGGATAGTGTGTAAGTTTTGACATGCTTTTCTAAGATTGCATTGATTAAGTCTTCGTCTACGATATATTTCGATAATTCTTCTTTTGCTTTATCTAACGTGATTGCTCCTCTTTTAACCATGTTAAGGATCGCATCTACGTGGTACTCAGCTTTACGTCTCTCTTTGCGTGCTTTAGCAAAAGTTACGAGGATTTGAATCTCCTTATCGCTTTTACCTAATTCTTTTAGAGTGGACTTAAGTTTATCTTCGTCAATGTACCCTTCTTCGAATTGCTTAAGTGTTTCTGATATTTGCTTAGCGTATTCGTCTCTTAATGGTTTAATTCTAAAGACTTGTAAGATTATCTCTTGCTCGTCTTCGGGAACTCCTAAAATTTCTAATTTCTTCTTGAGTAATTCCTCGTCAATGTCTACGTAATCAGCATACGATAGATACGTAGCAATAGACAATGTGTAGATTTTCACGTTCGCTTCTATAAGATTGTTTAGGATCTCTTCATCTTTTACAATATTCTTAAGCATCTCTTTGGCTTGATCTGGTGTAATCGCTCCTCTCTTTAACTTATTCAAGATAGAGTCAACGTATAATTTATGAGAATACTCCTCTTTCTTGATCTTGCTTGCCAAGATTAAGAATTCGATACCTACTCTCGATAATTTGTGTTCGCTTAGCCTATTCTTTAACTCCTCTTCAGTTATGTAACCTCTCTCAAACAGATCAAGTAGTCTTTCGATCGCTCTCGACATTTCGGTTCTTATTGGTTTGATTCTGAACACTTCTAAGATTATCTCACGCTCGTCTTCGGGAACGCCAAGTAATTCAAGCTTCTTTTCAAGAAGCTTAACGTCTATCGGTATATAGTCAGCGTAAGACAAGTAAGTCGATATAGAAAGCGTATAAACCCTTGCGTATGCTTCGATTAACGCATCCACCAGATCTTTAGGAATCTTTAGAGATCTAAGCTCTTTTCTCGCTTCGTCAAGCGAGATAACACCTCTCGATAGTTTTCTTAATATCGCTCTTACTTTTACTTCGTTAACGTAACCATCTAACATGAAGTCCATGAGCGTTTCGAACACTTTTCTTTCCTCTTCGGTCAGCTTTCCAGTCTCAGCGAATAGAGATACGAGTTCTTTCGCTTTATCTTTCGGAACGTATCCTCTCGTAAATCGATAGAGCAACTGATACATCGAGTATCTAATCCACGATCTTATTCTACTTATCGTGTCGATTTCGTGATATACATCGAGATACTCCTTGTAAGTGTTAAAGTAAGACTCGTCAAAAGCTAACGGTATATCTAACGATTTAGCGAGCGTTTCTACGACAGATTTAATCTTAGACTTGAATGTATCGAAATCGTAAATGTTGTGTTGATATCCGTGTACACATTGTCTTACGAGATCTCTTAAGATGTCTAACGCTCTATCGTATTTCGCTCTAAGCGTTAGTAACTTCGCTTCACCTTCTAAGAAGACAACGGGAACTTTAACGCCAAGTATTTCTAAATCCGTAAGGTGTCTGAATTGCTTGTGCAAGTTCTCTTCTGTCGTGAATCCTTCTTTGAATGCGTTGATTATTCCCGTTCTTACTACGGTTCTCTCTTCGCTCATTGCGTTCATGATCTCAGCGATCGTTATCTTCGATGCCCAAGCGGGATGCATTCCTCTCGCCATTACGATTCTCAAAAGATCGGTGTCGCTAATGATACCCCATTTAAACATCCATCTCGCATCGATTCTCTGTGGAATATCTGCTGATAGCTCGATAGCGATCATTTGATCGCTTGTGAACCCATCGATCCAAGCCATCGGGAAGTAATCATGCCACTTGAAATACGGCATGATGTAACCGACTATTTCGTTAAATCTCTGAGTTACGACTTCATCGATCTTAGACGTATCGATAGACGCTGGAGTTTGCGATGGTTTCGGTAGTCGATATTTCTCTACGGATTTAGCTAAATCGATCGGAGTCTTCGGAGCGAATCCCAATCCCCAAGCCGTGAAATTCTCCGATTCGCTTTCTATTATCTCCTTTGCCTTCCCAGTAGGAGAGAACCAAACGACACCACCAGCGACTCTTGAAACGAACTCAAACAACGCTGACGGACTCGGATATTTGAAGTGTAGCATGTAGTACATCGCTGTTATGTCCTTTGTGAATCCATGCATAGCCATGATCTTTTCGAAGTCATCGAGGTTCTGGATGACGTCTCTTAGCATCATTCTAATCGTGTCAGTCGGTGTAGGTATCTCGTAGAGTTCTACGAGTGGAATAGTTCTCGTAGTTCCGAATCTATCCGTTATCTTAAACGAGAACACCTTTGGAAATCCAGCTCTCTGTATAACTTCTTCTGGTGTATACTCACCTAACGTCATCACTTCGAACCAGAACGGAAACGCTCTGTAATCCATTATCGTGTGTGTGTACTCGACTACTTTCTGGAACGCAAGCTGATACGTCTTATCATCCATTAGTGTACACGGTAGGTATCTCCTCGTAGCCTTGATAATTTCGTGGTATGTCGGAATCTCATGCGGTAATCCCGTAGTCCATCTCACGTATGGGTTAACGTAGTACTTGAATGGCTCGTAAATCCAGAACGATGTCGTAAAGATCATCGTTTTAACCCATTCTTTTGCTACGGTTTTGAGTATCTTAGTAGTACCCATCTTGATTTTCTCTGGTTCGATTCTAACTCCTAACCTCGCAAGTATTGGCGATAGTTTTAATTCGATAAACTTGGTGAGTCCACCTGCGTCTTCTACTGCTTTAGCGAACCAGTAAATCGCTAACACTTCAAACGGTAGGTTACCGAGAAGCACAGCGGTTAAGAACATGTTAAATCCTTGCTGTGCTTTATTAGCTGGTGACGTGAAGAAACAACGCTTTAATATCGTTTCGTTGTCTTTCATCCATTTATTAATGTTAGTAGCATTCATTAATGGCTCGATAAGGATAGTGTTTATCGCTCCTTTTAGCGTGGTTATCGCATTACCGACTATACCTTTGAATACACCAGATATCCAGTTTACGAATTCAGTAATACCGCTAACGAAACCTTTAAACACGTTTTGAACGACTGGTATTACTTTAGTTCTTACGAAGTTAACAACATCGTTAATACGATCTGAGATCCACTTTAGTGGATCGGATAACACAGAACTTATCGCTTTACCGATGTTACCGAAGAATTCGGTTATACCGCTTAGATCGAGTTTACCTAACGCATCTGTTATCGGTTTAAATAGTTCTACCGCTCTTTCTTTAATGTTACCGAAGAAATCGAGTACTGGTTCGAATGCTTTACTTAGAGTTCCGATTGGATCGTTAAAGAAGTTCCATATCGGTTTAGCGATATTCTCGTAGAACCAATCGGTTAAAGGCTTAAAGAAGTCTTTAGCCTTAGTAGCTATGTTCTCGAAGAACGATTTAACTGGTTCGAATGCTTTAGCGATTGTTCCAAGTGGATCGTGTATAAACGATTGTATTGCGTTAACGATTGGAGCGAACAGTTCTTTCGCTTTCTCTCCTATGTTCGTGAAGAAATCGATAACCTTACCAAACGCTTCTTTTAGAGTACCGAGTGGATCACCGATAAACCTTTGTATCGCATCGGTTATCGGTTTCGTTACTTCGGAAATCCGAGTGTACAACCAGTTCTTAATTTCGACTAACGGATTAATGAAACCTCGGAATGTGGTTGCGATTTGCGTTATTCCATCCATGATCGCTGAGAACCAAGTTCTAAACTTGGTTAGCGTATCTTGTAAGATACCGCTAATAGTTTTCGGTATTCCTTCGATGTACTTTGCGATTTGACCGATTAAACCCTTAAACGTATTAGTAATACCTTCGAACAGCTTAGGAATGTTACCCAATTGCGTTTGAATATTATGAGCTAATCCCGTTAGAAACGTTTGAACTCCTTTGAACCCTTCGATGATTCTATTAACGATCCCGCTTACCGTGTTATTGATAGTGTTAGTAATACCCTCTCCTATAGATCTAATATTTTGCATTAATCCTTCTAAGAACGATTGAATACCTTTGAATCCTTCAGTAATTCTATTAACAATACCTTTTATTGTGTTAGAGATGTTTTCACCTATCGATTGAATATTTTGTATAATTCCTTTTAAGAACGTCTGAACACTCTGGAATCCTTCAACGATTCTGTTTACAACACCTTCAAACAGTTTAGGTATGTTGCTTAGCTGTGTTTGGATATTGTGTGCTAATCCAGTTAAAAACGTCTGAACACCCTTAAATCCTTCCACGATTCTATTAACGATCCCGCTTAACGTATTAGATATGTTCTGACTTATGGTTTGTATCGTATTAACTATCGCATCTCTAATCGAGGTGATCGTATTTTGAACGCTCGATACGATCTGGTTTCTAACGTTTTGAAGCGTTTGAACTACGTTATTTAACACGTTTCTAACTGTGTTAAACGCATTTTGTATCGAATTCGATAGCGATGTAATCAATCCTTTAAATGTCGATTCTAAACTCGTTATAACACCACGTATCTTGTCGTATACGAGTTGTGGTATCGATTGAATTATTGCTCTAACGCTATTAAGCGTATTACTAATAGACGTGAGAATACCGCTGATAACGTTAGATACTTGCGATACGACTTGGTTAACGATGCCACCTATCGCATTCTTTAGCGTGTTAAAGTAGTTGCTAAGCGTAGATGGTATCTGCTTGACCGTGTCCCAAATATTGCGAACGGTAGATTGAATCGTGTCTACGACATATTTAACACCGCTAATTGCTGAGTTAAATACGTTTGATAACGTGTTAATGATAGTACCGACTGCTTGACCTAACGGATCTTTCCATCCAGCATATTCCCATGTCTCGGTATAGAATTTCGTTACGTCTTCGATAGTTACGTCTTCGAGGCTTTTTCTAACGCCGTATGCGAACTCGATAACGATCTCATCTGACGATTCTCGTTTTACGGAATAGACTATCTCCAATACTAATTTCGGATCGATTAGCTTTACGATCCTATCTCCTAAGTTAGGATCTCTACCTCGTAGCTCCATAGAACATCGACCTCGCAAAATCTCTTAATTGCATATAAACTTCGATTTCTTTCTCTAAGATCTTACGGATATCGTCTTTCTCGGTGATCACCTTATGACACGGTGGTAATTTTAACGTTCCATCGACTATCTGAAAGCTAAGTAAATAATGCTTCGGATAGTCGGAAATATTAAGCGGGATACACTCTAAAACTCTGATACGTATTGATCCGTGTTTTACTTCAACCATCGATTTAAATTTACCGACAAAATATATAACACTATCGAAATCGATATTATGAAAAATTAAAAAATCGGAATATTAAAGACTTTACGATTCAGCGAGTTCTTGTAGACGATCTACCAGATCTGCTATTTTGCTTGCGTATTTATACACATCGCATTTCTCCTTGCGATCACACTTACATTTCGCTAACTTTATCGATAGTCGGACATTAGCGTTTATTAAGTCTCGAATCAAGTTGTTAAGCTCTTCGAGCTTAGCTGGTTCTATTGGCGTTTCATCCGTTTTAACACTCTTTTTACGAGTCTCGCTCATGATATCACTCTCCATATCGTATTTGCGATTTCTCTGAGTATATTTTCATCGCATCCCATTCTTATATACTTTTCGATTATCGCATCATCGCTCGGAAGAACTTTCTTCCATTTCTTCTTTCGCTTAGATTCGTATAATCGATACGCAATTTCGTTAGCGAAATAGTAGTAAGCGTTTCTAAAGAAATTCACTACGCCGTGTCTGTCGAGTATTTCCTTTACTTTGATTAGATTCGACTGTAGAAGGATCTGATGTTTACCACCACGCCACTTCTTCTTTTCACACGTATCGTGTTTAATCTGAGAGATCGTGTAGGCTTGATACCTAACGTTGGCGATCTCTTGTGGTTCGAACTGTTTTCTTCCACGTTCTATGTTCTCCTTTAACTTGTCAGCGATAGATTTATCGATAAGTCGATACTTCGAACGATCTTTGAGCGTTCTAATTTTCTTAGACGATGGAGCGACACGGCAGTATCCTACCTTCGAATAGCCTACTCTCGCTTCCACGATCGTAATCGTGTCGAGTGTAACAGTCGAATAAAAATCGTCTGGAGATCTATGACTGAATTTCGAATAGTAAAACGTTTTACCGCTCGGTTTTGGCATCACTCTCGCAAACCCTACGAGAGCGAACCCTACGTAAGCAGATGTTAGCATTTTACCTTCGTATTCGAGAATAGTCGGAGCGATAGACTTTGCGATATGTTCAGCAACACCGTGTTTAACTAACGTATCGTATACCCATTCTACCCATTTCTTAGCAGTTTCTTTCGTGAATTTAGCATCGTGTCTTCTGTAATGCGTGAGCTTATAGCGTAAATCCCATATAAGCTTACGGAAAGCTTCGGGATTCCAATTTGGTGGATCGTAGAAACTCTGTCCATACTTTGATTTACCGTAGTATGCTTTGTTTTTCTCGCTAAGCCCCCATTCGTGATCTATATGCAAGTCTAATAGATAGTTAAACGTGTAGTTAAATGACCAGTTAACTTCTGGAATCTCAAACTTGAATTCGAGAGGATATAGATTTAGTAGTGGTGTAAAATTAAACACCCAATTAATTTTAGGTAACTCGATTTTAAATTCGAGAGGAATTCCCGTTCTAAATTCAAACGTATGTATAATCAGCTCAATTTTTGGAGTCTCAAAATATAGCGTATATGGTATAGGACTTAACAATGAACGGCGTACTCCAGTTTGCGATTTTTCCCAATTGATCTTACGAGCGTCTGGTGTTTGTACACCGACTCCAGCTCTTGCGTTGTGTTTCTCGTATTTTACTTGCTTGAATATCCCTTCGAATAACTCTCTAAGATCTAACTCGATAGCCATATTCGTAAATACGAGAAAAAGATACTAAACGTTTATGGTATAATCGGTTATTTCCGATAGCTTCTCGATAGATCGAGAATAATCTTCTTTAGCTTTGTTCTTATCGATCTTGAACTTTTCTAACGATAGTAGCTCGGTATATAGCAATCGATAATCCCATTTCACCGCATGTTCTAACGCTTTAATCCTATACTCTTCGTAAGTTTCGTGATCGTTAACGTAACAATCGATAGCGTCTTTTATCGAGTCTGCCAAGTAGAGTGGATCGTATTCATGCATCACGAAGTACTGAGACATTTTCGTATCTACCAGTTGTATCGTGTCGTATTCCCAAACGAAATTAAACTCATCGCTTGAGAACTCTGTAAACGGTGGACACCAAGTGTGTAATGTCGGTGTTCCGACACTCATCGCTTCCAGAACTGGAAGTCCAAATCCCTCGCTTTTGCTTGGTAGCATTACGTAATCTACAGCTCTCATCAATGCGAGAACTTGAACGTGATTCATCGATCCAAATGGATTAACGATAACGAACCTATCGTCAGTTAACACGTTCTTTATCGATGGATCGGAAACGACTAATATTCGATAATTCATCAAACCTTCTTGCTTGAGAATATTGTTCGCTTGAATGATCTTATCGATTCCTTTTCTCGGATCGTTTCTACCTACGAATAGAAACAGAACGTCATTCGGGAACTGAGATTTTAATTTCGCTCTCACTTTCGGAGCGATCTGTAAAGCTTTAATCGAGTCATCTATGTTAATTGCGTGGTGAACGCTTGCTCTAACTTTACAACCAGCTTTCGTTAGCATTTTCGCTACGAATTTTGATACTGCTATGTATTCCAATCTCGTCAACGGAGAGTAGAGAACGCTTGACTTTTTCGGTACACCTTCGATTGTAACGTAAATGATCTTTTTACCGTTGTACTGTATCAACGCTGGAGCTGACGATACGAGAAAATACGGATCGAATAACGTCATGACGATTACGCCGTCAAGTTCTTCTCGCTTTATGTCGAATACGCTAATTGTACTCGTAACTTTAGTATCGTATCCGTTTGCGGTTAGTAGCTGTCTTACGTGTGCAAACTGGTTTTTCATTGACGTAGCGTTTAATACGTTACACAATACGACACTCATATCTAAAAATCGTATTGTCTATACTTAAAAATTTCGAATATATCAAAAAAATAAAAAATTAAGAAATTAAGGGATTAGTAGTATACTGCTCCGATCACGATGTCTCTTATCTTGTCTAAGATCGTAGGATCGCAACCAAGTGCAACGAACTTAGCTTTCTCTGCCTCAGCGATCTTAACGAGAGCCTGACCGCTGTTGTGTCCCTTAGCTCTATACAAGGCTCTACCGTAGTTCAAATACGGTATTCTGAAGTTTCCGACAATTCCGTTAGCATCGAGTACTTCAGCGATTCTGGATTCCATGTCGACTAAGGCAGTTTGCTGTGCTTGTTGCTGGTCAACCATGAAGTCCTTTTTCGCTTCGAACTTGGTTCTTACGACATCTGGTATAACGCCAAGATCGTATGCCTTTACCCTCTTATCAGCACTTCTCCTTGGCATGTTAGTGTGTATTACTCGACAAAGTTTTAATATGTGAACGTCAGATATACCGATATGAATAAGCAAAAAAGAAATTTAACAAACGAAAGACAGATATGCATTTTTGACCCTTTCGAAGACGAATCGAAAGATAAATCCGAAATCCACGATTACGAGGAAGCTCTGATACCTATAGACGATAATGATCCGTTCATTAAAGCTCAAATTGCAAATTTGGAGCTTTCGATGAGATTAAAGCAATTAGAAAAAATATTCGATTCGCATAATAGATACGCATACGCTCTCGAAAAAGTAGAACAAGCAGTTCGCTATCTACAAGGATATCTAAGCGATTACACCGTAACAGTAAGACGAGAGCTAAAACCGAATAAGATCGTAGTTATAATCGAGATAGAACCATACGATGAGCTAAACACGCTCGATAAAACTATCGAGAAGTTAAGAATTGCGATAAAGCAAGCGATACCAGATATACCAGAGGAGAAGATCGAAGAGATCATAAATCGATTGATCGCTTAAAAGAGGAGTGATGCGATATGGATACCGTGATATATGCGTATCCGATGGTTAACGTAGTTAGTTTTACGCATATAGCTCGGAATCATATTCGATACCTTAAACGGTACATTAGAATAACTGAGGTAGACGTAGATAGCTTCGATATATCGCATTGGAGCGATAAACACAAGATGTTCGTTCATCCGATATGCTATCCGTTTATGAAAACCGAGGGTGACAGCGAACTTAGAGCTACGAAATTTATCGACTTAGCTAAGAAGAAACGATACACGCTCGTAGGTTTCGATGTTGCTGACTCGGATTTATTTAGTGAGTTTGCGTGTCGTCTAATGTCGAGCTACGATCTTGTGGTATTTCCGAGTACTTTTGCTCGTAACGTTTATATCCGTTCGTGTGAATATTACGGTATTACTCCTACGAATGCGATAGTGTTACCGCATGGGATTAGCGAAGAGTTCTCTAAACCAGTATCGATTACAGATCCGTATTTTAGATCGTTGCTCGATCTTAAGCGAAATATGGGTTTAACCTTCGTACTCTTCAATCTATGGCATTCAGCGTTTAGAAAAGGAGCAGATCTATTCGTAGAAGCGATGCGTATCGTTCAAGCGAAGTATCCAAATGTCGTGATATTGCTTAAAACTGGAGATCACGAAGATATATACACGAAGAAAGTAAAGAAACTACGACACATTCACGTTAAGGGAATGCTACCGATTGATAAATACGTTCAACTATTCGATGTTTCAGATATCGTAGTTTTAACTTCAAGATCTGGAGGCTTTGAATGCGTTTCGCTTGAATCGATAGCGAGAGGAAAACCGACAATCGTTCCGAATGCTGGATGCTTTTTGGATTACGCTAAATACGCAATAACAGTTAGCGTTACCGATAAAAAACCGAAAATATTTAAGGACAATCCGATTCACATTGGAAAAGGATGGGAAATCGACACTACTGAACTTGCGAGAACTATTATCGATGTAGTCGAACATTATAACGAATATCGAGATCGATTTATCGAATACGCTAAGATTGTTCGTAACGAATATTCGTGGAGTAATATAATCGATTACTTTGCTTACGTTTTATCGAGATATAAGATCGTAAACGTTAAAGCTTCGAAACCTAAGATCTTATATGCTTATCACTCTTCCGAGAGACATAGTTAGCAAGCATATCGAGCTATACCTTAAGACTCATACCGATCGAACTGGTGTCGTTAAAGCGTTAGATAACCTAATGAGAGTAAATCCTAACGTTAAGTTCATCAAGTTCGTATACACTCAGAACGAAGGAACGATAATCGTAGGTAGTGCTACTATAGACGTATTCGGAGAGCATCACGTTAACGATCTTATACGATGGATCTTTTACGATGAAAGCGAGGAAGGTAGGTAATCGAAAGTTTTAAATATCGATTTATCGATCAATTTAACATGAGTGGTATTGAGAAGGAAAGGAAATATAGCGAGTTTTGGTCAAACAGAGAGTACATTTACGTAGTGAGTGGTAAGAAAGTGAACAACAGCGTTCCGAGTGTCGTAAGGAGAAAGCTGTTAAGAGTTGCGAACGGACTAAAGGAAGTAAAGCAAGGAGTTATCGATGATCCCGTAATTGCTGAACTTCTATTCGGAATATCGAACGTTCTAAGGTTAAAAGGCTACGAAGAATACGCTGACGCAATCGATACGATTGCTTCGTCACTAAAGCAAATAAAAATAAGCGAGGTGGAATAAATGCGTGAGATTGCGAGACGGGTTAACGAGGTGTTGAGGTCAACCTATCATTCAAGAAGACAGAACGGAGATATTTATGCTTTTCGATTGATGTTCACGAAGTATCCAGAGCCTACGTTAAGCGTTGTTGTCTACGAAAACAGACAGAAATTGACGGAAATTCCGATTCGCAATCTCGATGAGTTCATTGATGCGATAGATCAAGCGTATGAGATTCTCACTAACGAACTAAGCGACACTCAAAACGAAGAACCAGAGACAAATCCACCAAGAAGATCGAGAAGATCTACACGACAGAGATCCGAATCTTCGAGGAGATCGAGTAGTAGAACCTCTAACGAAGCGAGAAGTAGAAGTTCGAGAGTTAGATCTTCAAGAAGACGCTTAAGACGAGATTAACCTTTATCTTCCCTTCTATTTTTAATTATTTTACGGTGGTAGTTATGACATTCGAGGATTTCGTTAAGAAAGAACTCGTCTTCATCAAGAACTACGTAAAAGACGCTCCACATTCGCTTTTCGTAGCGTTCAAGAGGGAATTCGAAGGGTTATCAGAAGACAAAGTTCGTGACAAACAGTTCGAACTCTTTGAACTATACCTAAACTCGATCGACAAGAATTCTCTGATGACAGAGCTTAGCCTCGAAGGTAGAGCATCGTTAATTTTAAAACCGTCAAGCTTTCGGATCTACAGCGATGGAGTTGTCGTTATAACTACGAGAGGTGGAGCAAAACTCGTAGGAGAAATCGAGCTTTTCGGTAGAAATAAGCGTGAGATCTTGAACAACATCGCAGATTGGATGTATGTAGAGGTAACGCATAGCGAACAAATCATCGAAGAGTATGGTAAAGATGCGTGTCTCATCGAACTCGTAGATCCACTTAAAGGCTACACGAATGAAGACGATGCAAAACGCATTCTTGATGAATACGATCTTACACCTCTCGAAATATTAATCGCTGGATTGGGTATTAAACCGACAAACGAAACGCTAAGACTGTTCGCTCCACGTATTTTATCGCTATTCTCATACCAAGATCGCCCAATACACGTTATGCAATTTACGAACGTTGAAACTGGAAAAACAGAGTTCGGAACACGATTGGAATTCATTTTTTCGTGGACATTTTACTCGGAGTTTCCGAGCGTTGCAGAGCTGATCTACGATGGTAGAACGGGATCAGCGGGAGCGGTATTTACGAGTCAAGGAATCGTTATCGATGAGATGGACAAAGTTTCAAAGTCTAAATTCCTCGAATCTTATCAACCGTTGAACACTGGACTTGAAAACGGCTTGTGGCGTAGAGGTGTTAGTAGTCACGGAAGAAGGTTAGAAGTGTATCGAAGAGTTCCCTTCTTAGTGTTCGGGAACTGTAACCAAGGAAACGATGTTGTAGATACGAGACTATACGATAATACACGACAAATCTCAAAGGAGATCATCGAGAGTGCAATATCGAGAACGAGAGATGACGACAGAATGGTTAACGTTTATTCATTCCTCGATAGATTTGCTATATGTGACGTGTATTCGAAATACGTTCCAATCACCGAATATCTCATAACTAACGATCACGGAGCGATCGGAGTTTTACCAGACTCGATATATCGTGGACTTGTAGCGGTTATACAACAAAGAATCCCGACTGAGTATGTCGAATCAAGCGAAGAATGCAAAGGACGTAAGAGAAGACACGCTGAGGCAGTATACAACGTTATGCGTGTATTGCTCGACACGGATTTAGACGTGGATATCGTAAGACAAGTAGTCGCTGGAAATCGTGACTTCGGAGCATTATTCGATTCAGTCACGATAGAATCAAAGACTCAGACAAAAGATGAAGACTCCGAGCGTAGCGAGGAGCAAGGAATCGAGTATGAGGATATTGGTTTTGATCTGGAAGCTATACAATAGTTCGTAATTTTTATTTAGTTCTTTTTTTATATTTGTTAATATGGTAGAAATAAGCGATAGGAAAGTTGCGATAATTGGATTGGTGTTAATTGCGATAGTCCTTGCGATATCGCAAGGTAAGGATGCGTTAAGCGTAATATCGAACATTGTAGCGTTTATTGCTGGAATCGCAACTGGTAAAGCGATTCGAAGATCTCGATAATCCCAATATCGAAATATTTATATATCGAATAATCGTATGAAGTATAGTGATCGAACATGATTTGTCCTCGATGTGGCTCTAAGTTAGGTAATCTCAAGGACTACGCCGTTATTGTCCACAAGGGACAAGTATACGCTCAACTTATACCATACGAGACGTATACGATAGACGAAAATGGAAACGCAAACCTCGAATCTCGCATGTTCGTATGTCCAATCTGTGATACGAGATTTAAACCGAAAAAGGGTGAGAAGGAATGAACATCGAAGCTCTACTTGAAGCATCGTATATGAATGCGATAAGAAGATTTCTACAAGAGAACAAACGTGAATACGATGGCAGAATTCACGTTAGCCATGTGCTACAGTGTTTAAGACGCTCGTATTACGAGATAAAGACTCCACCAGAAACAGTCCCGAATTTTAACCTCTTTATCGGTATCGGAATCCATGAGCTTATCGAGGCTATTCTCGTAAGAGAATTAAGCGAATATTGCGGTATGATTAGAAACGTATACTACGAGGTAGAGGTAAGCAATGGAGTATGCGTAGGGACTCCAGATCTTATCATCGAATTCGATGATTACAGAGTAGTAGTCGATCTTAAGACTACGAAATACAACCTACCAAACTCGAAAAACAAATTCGCTGAGAAAATGCTCGAAAAATACATTATGCAAACCGTAGCGTATGTACACATGACTAATTCTGATTTCGGAATTCTGATGTTTATTAAACGTCAGAATGGAAAACCGAAGTTCTTTAGAGTGGAGAGAAACGATAGCATTTATCGAGAAGTAATATCGAGATGTAAGCGATTAAAGAGAGCGTTAGAGCTTGACGAAGAACCAGAAGGTGAACCAGACGTATTTTGCGAACCATACATCGATCCAAAGACTGGAGAAAAGCGAGGTGGATGTCCGTTTTACGATAACTGTCCATACGTTCGTAAACTCGTAAAGCATGAATGGTGGTAGATACGATGAATCGGATCTTATCCCTCGCTTCGCTCGGGATCAAGTTTAATGTTCGATGGTGTAATAGTCTCCATATAAAAAAACCACTCATACAACGTTAACGCTAAAGTCAGAACTGTGATAATCTCGTCTTTATAACGTAAGGCAGATAATTAATAACCGATTGCTTTATCGAAACAGTCGAAATTACACAAATCGTGTAGAATAACGCTATAGGCATAAGTCTATAAATCTATATGTTAATCGTGGTAGACATAAGTCTATAAATCGAAATGTCAATCGGAATAGGCATGCGTCTATAAATCGATATGTGAATCGATATAGACAATCGCTAACAAATCCTCTCATAAAACGATATAGTCTAACTTTAATAAACCGAGTCGAGCCTTGTCCCTCGCTTCGCTCGGGATAGCGATAAAGTCGAGTGTAGATAAACCGTGTTAATAACCGACACAGTCGCTCACTGAAAACTCATCTTATCTAACGTATAGCCAATTGTTGATAAAACGAAATAAAGATCGTAAAGACAATCACTCAAAAACCAATACTAAAATCGTGTAGGCATTCGGATACGAACACACACAAATATCGCAAAGTCGTAATAACATAAAACGCAAAGTCGATCGGTATAAGGCTCAAACAAACTAACCCTTAGTAAAATCGAACCAGTCTTAGCTCAAGAAACCCATTTTTATATCGTATTAGTCTTTGTTCGAAAAACCCATTCTCGAATCGTAAGAGTCTGGAACGTAAAAATCGAATATTGATAACGTATTAAAGACATCAAAATACAAGCTCGCTCCTCCATCGTTAAAAGCCATTTGACGATTAAACTCATAAAACGAGCGAGTGAATCGATATTATCACTAATCCGATTATCGAAATATTTAAATATCAGAGCGTCTTATTATGCAATAGGTGGTTCGATGGTTTGGGTGAAAACGTTTGATGGTAGGTACATAAACATGAACCACATCGTGTGCATTAGCAAGCGACCAGAGAAGCGACTTGAATTCGTCTATGGAGATCCAGATATAGAGTCGATCACCGTGTTGATTCCCGAGAGTGTACAAATAAGCGATGACGAAGTCGACAAGCTAATAAACATGATAATAAACATGAACGATCTACAGTCTTCGAATGTCGTAGTTGATATGGAAGTTTTGGTGGATATAATCAAACGACATAAGAGGTGAGAATATGAGTGTAGAGGTTTTGAACGAGCTTAGGAGTCTCGGTCAGAAGTACATCGCTCTAAAGAAATTCGAACAATCTCTCGAAAGCAAGATCAGAAAGGGAATAGACGTTGACGATCTATACGAAAGCGTGACGTCTACTATAGTAGAGATCCAAAGAATCGCAAGTAAGCTCGTAAAAGAAGAGCCTATATACGCAAACTGGTTACACTACGTTAAAGGAGTCGGAATATCGCATGCGTTGTCTCTCTACGGTTATATCGATTTCAATAAAGCGAAAACAGTCAGCTCAGTATGGACATACGGTGGATTAGTAAATACGGATACGTATTCGAGAGAGTTCAAAGGAGCGTTGATAAGAATCGGTATGTCGCTACTTGGAATCAGAAAGATCACTCCAGCAACGTATACGAGATACGAATTTCCGAGAGGTGGAAAATACGCAAAGTATTTCGTTTACAGACGCAAAGAGGCAGATACGAAATATCCCGACTGGACAAATAAGCATCGCTTTTGGCATGCGATGAGAATGATGCTTAAGATGTTCACCGCTCATTACTTCATCGTTTACAAGTGGCTATACGAGAAAGAAGCGTATATCCCATATCCGATAAAGCTTGTACTCGAAGGAAAGCTAAACAGTCATAAACACTTGTACTTACCATTCGTAGATACGTATCTTAATCTCGAATGGCTTACCGCTCTCGAAAACGAGTACATTAAGATCGGAGTCCAGACGAGACGTGAACCCCTAACGCTATAAACTTTTATTTTTTTACCGCTTAAGGTGATTCGATGACTGAGGAATGGATGAAAGCGGTTAATGAGATATTGCGTAAACATAGGTTTCGAAAAGATAAAACGTTCGTAAGATTCAACGCTACGAAATATCCATATCCTACGATTTCGATTGTCGTATATTACGAGAGTAGAAAAGTTCTTGAGCGTCCTATTAGATATCTCGATGAGTTTATAGAAGATTTAAAGCGTGTCAAAGAAATTATCGATAGAGTTCGTGTGCAGTCAATGGTAGAAAAATCGGAAATTCAAACGGATAAGACACACGATTACGAATCCAATAACATATCGGATGAGTCACATAATTACAAATCCAGTTCAATATCGGATGAGTCCCAATACAATGAATCGCATTCCTTAACGGATGAGACGAACAGTAATAAATCGTCAACACTATCGAAAGATCGAAAGTTAAAAATACTTCGATCTTAACTATTTTTAGTGAACCAGTCGGAGTTTTACGACTGGTTAATATACGAAATCCATTTGCTAAACGAGATTATTCTCGTATCGATGGTTTTATTGTTTGTCGCTTTCATTTTCGCTATAGTTATAAGCCTTCGTGTAATATATCGTAGTCGATGAGCGAAAAACTCGATATCGTTAACGAAATATCGAAAGAATTGATATACATTCGTAGATACGTTCGTGATATTCCTTACTCGCTGATCGTAGCGTTCTATGATACGTTTAAAGACAAGCCAATAGACGAGCAAAAAGAACTACAGAAGAGACTCTACGATATGTACAACCTATCGACAGATCAATCGCTATTAAACCTCGAAATATCTTTGAAAGGTTACGCTGAGATAATATTCAAACCAGAATCGTATATGATCGATCAGAGCGGTAGAGTAATGTTGTTTACTAAAGGTGGAGTCGCATTAATCGGATCTGTCGATCTATTCGGGAACACACGTAGAGACATAGAGAACGTTATAGGAGAATGGATGTATGTCGAAGTATCGCATGGTAAACCGTTTATCGAGATTCCTAACGCAACGATAGAATACGTAGAACCGTTAACGCCAAAAGTTGACAGAGATCGAGCTATAGAACTACTCGATCGCTACGGTGTTACACCCTTCGAACTGTTTTTGATTAGTCAAGGGTATAAACCTACGAAAGAAGTAAAGCGACTATTTCTACCGAGAATACTATCGCTATTCTACTACGATGGATTACCGATACATACGTTTCAGCTTTCGCAACCAGAAACGGGAAAGAGCCACTTCGCTATACGGTGTGAGTTCGCATTTAACTTTACGCATTTTACAGAGTTTCCATCACCAGCGAGGTTGATATTTGACGGTAGACTCGGAGCTAAAGGAGCGGTGTTCACAAGTAACGGAATTATAATCGATGAGATCGACAAGCTTGATAAAGTAAACTTTAAGAAGGCATATCAATCGCTAAATACTGGACTCGAAAACGGAGTCTGGAGAAGAGGAGTTCAAACGCAACATTGTATCGCATTAGAGGGTTACCGTTTCCTACCGTTCATACTTTTTGGAAACGTGAGTAATCAGTTAATCGATATCTACACTCAAACGAACAATAACCGTGAAGCGGTTACAATGCTAATGCAAGAGCTAACTGGTATGAACGTAAATAGCTTTGTTGAAAGATTTGCGATTACGGACATAATACTAAATCGCATTCCGATTACTCGTTACTTAATACGTAACGATAGAGGAATCGTAGGCTTTCTTCCAGATTCGGTACTACGTGGATTAGTCGAGGTTGTCGAAGATAGTATTCGTTACGAGTATGTCGAAGAGGATGAGGAATGTATAGGAAGGCTAAGAAGACACGCTGAAGCTGTGTACAACGTTATGAAAGCGTTAACTTACGAAGAACCAGACGTAGATGTCGTAAGATCTGTTGTCACTGGTAAAAGTGACGTAATCTCATTAATCGTCTAATATTCGAAAGGTTTATATACGTGTCCGTTTAGAATATCGATTGTATGAAATGTTCGTTCTGTGGTGAAAAGTTAATAGACGACAAGGGTAACGTGAGCGGTAAAGTCGTTTACGAGTATACAACTGCTAAAGGAGTAAAGATCACGTTTATCAAGTGTCCAAAATGTGGATGGGTTAACAGTACAAACGATTTTAGTAAAACATAGTTCGGTGATATTATGCGTAAACGTAGGAGTTTTGTAATCGCTTTTACTGGTTCACATTGCGTAGGTAAAACCACGTTAATGAACGAGCTTGCGAAATTGCTAAAGAAAGACGGAATGCGTGTTAAAACCATACCAGAAGTCGCTCGGATGATACCGAAGGAAAAGCTCGGAACTTTCGAAGGTCAGAAAGAAGTATCGAAACTTATTCGAAATTGTATCGAAGAATGTATTAATAACGGAGTAGATATCGTATTAGTAGATCGTTCACCTTTCGATACTATCTATTATACGATTTTCTATATGATCGATAAACAGTGGACTCTTAAAGAGCTTAGTAGCGTTTACGATCTTATATACGATTCTTATCTCGATACACTTGAATTGATCGACATTCACGTATTCGTAATGAGAAGCGACACCGTTAAGCTTGTAGATGACGGATTTAGGCTATACGATGAGAGATCGAGAACTATCGTAGATATTATCGCTAAATTGTTAAACGTGTTAAATTGCGATAGTATTCCGACATTGTTCGTGTTACCAAGCGGTAATGTCGAGAAAGACGCTCGCTTTATATACGATATGATCACTCCTTATATAAAGCTCGCAAGGAGTGATCGAATATGTATGAAATCGTGAATAAAAACGGATTTAAATGGTATATTCGGAAAGGAGTTCCGACAGATAGAGAACCGTTGAGAGATTACGAAGAGTTCGTTCTCGAAGCATGTATGAAAGCTATAGATTCGTCTGAAACGTTTGTAGACGTAGGAGCAAACGTAGGAAAATACGCAATTCAACTCTCACCTCGATGTAAGCAAGTAGTAGCGTATGAACCGTTACCAGAGAATCTCGAAGTACTGTACAAGAATATCGAGTTAAACGACATAAGAAACGTAACTGTCAGAGAAGTAGCTGTCGGTAGCAGAAACGGGAAAGCGTATCTTACGAGAGCATACGCTCAAAGTAAAATCGTAGATTCTCCGAAGAGTAATACGATTGAAGTCGAGATGGTAACACTCGATGACGATTTGAAACATTACGAGAAGATATCGCTAATAAAAGTAGACGTAGAAGGCTACGAGTTAGAAGTGTTAAAAGGAGCGATGAGAATTACGAGAGAGCATAAACCGATATGGGTTATCGAACATAACGGATACTGGTTCGATAAAAACGATCCGAACCACGTAAAAATTGCGAGAATTCTCGTAAAAGAAGGATACCTTCCGTTCGCTATCGACACTGTCCATTGGATCTACGTTCCGAAGAATAAGAAACACCACGTTATAGACTACGTGTTTCCATATCACGTATTCTACACGGTTATCGTTCCGAATCTACGTAATGGTAAACCTTGGTATTACGGAGTTCCAGACAACTGGTGGCATGGAATGTCGATCTTAGAGTTTATCTATCACGTAAACTTTAAGCGTGATTGGGTATTATACTCAAGATCGATAAAAGAGAGTTTGGGAATATCGATATAGCGAGGTGTCGAAGTATGAGGGTTGTTATCTGGAGAAGAACTATTAACGAAGATATGGATGAAATAACCGTTATGGAAGAGTACAACGATGTAAGATCCGTTTCTGAGACAGAAGACGGATTTAGGATAGTTCTGGAAAACAAGGAACAGATTTGGGTTTCGAAAGATTATCTCGAAAAAGTGGTGATCCGTAAATGATCGTAGGGATTATAAACGGATATTACCGATCTGGAACTACGATATTTCAGAGATTTACAAAACTTTGCGAACCGAGCTGGATCGTTCTATGCGAACCTACACAACACGAAATAATCTATCACATCATGGCTCAAGGATGGCATAATCGCAACGTTCTACACGGATTCAAGATATTTCTCGGATACGCTAAACTTCCGAGAAACGTTCTTAGAGACTTTATCGCTCGACACATCGAAGTATTCGGATATAGCGATAAGAATTACGGAATATTCGTAGATCCAGACGATGCACTATACTTGCTTGAACCGCTACACGATTGCGAAGAGAAGATCGTTATAAAATCGACACAGCTTAGCCTCGTATTAGACGAAGTCGTTAATAAGCTTGATTGCTGGTGTATTCACCTTGAGCGAGCAACCGAAAACACCGTGTTTAACCATTTTCCAGATCTAAAAGCGTTTCTATCATTCGTAGATGGTTACGATAAGATAATTCCGTTCTACGGTAACTTAGTATACGATAGGATCGTTAAAACGTTCGATCTTAATATCGATCTTAGTAAACCTATCGAAAAGCTCGTATTTAACGTTAAATTTACTAACGATTACGTGAAGTCGTTTGCTAATAAAACCGAACGATTAACGATCATCGATTTCGATGATTTCGTTAGGAATGTCGATAAATACGTTAATAAGCTACCGTTTAACGCAAGATTAGATATCGCTAAAGAACTATTTAGTATCGATAGACTTAATTTCGCTCCATCGATCGTAAAAGAAATCGTAGATCCGATTATTAGACGTTTGAACTACACAGTAACGTTTAATACGCATAAAAGCGATTAATATATCATGGGTGTTATATCCGATTTGTTACAAACGCTTAAAAAACTTCGAAAGGTTAAATACGGAGACACAGTATTATCGAGTGATCATAACGATCTGGTAGATGCGGTAAATAAGCTACTGGATTTGTATCTACCATCGAGAATCGATCCGACACAGTTTGTTCACGAACCATTTATGATCCACAATTTTATCGATTCACCGTGTAGCATAGATTACGAAATATGCGGATTCACAATTGGAGAACTATCGAAATGTATTGTATCTGGAAGACATGGTTATCTCCATTTAGAGAGTACTTCTGATATTTGCTTAAGAGATCTCAACGGCGTGATCGCATTATGCATGAAATTTACAAAAGTACAACCTCTATACGTAGGTGAACCAGACACACCAATCATGATTGTATTTGTCGAAGACTATAACGGCTCTGACGCTATCTCGACAGCATGTTATTTTGAATATACGGAATACAACGGTAAGATATACGATAAGATTTACGTATGCGATGGGTATTCCGAAAATCGTTCAGAATATTCGCCAATACCTAACGATTGGATCGTGTTTTTTGTCGATCTCTTCGCAAGAGAAGCGAAGGTTCTCGATAGAAACGGTAAATGTTTATGTTCTGTCTCATTGACTACTACGGAAACACAAGAACGTTATTTTGTAGTAGGTGCTGGATATATTCCAGAGGGTGTTATCTCACCGAATAAGTTAGAAATCGATTGGATCGTGTATTAAACATGCCAAGACGTAAAGTCGGAGTTCGATCGGAAAATTGGAAAATTTCGACACATCCAGACATATTACTACCAAAACTAACTAAGAAACACGCTCAGATGTCTGAGTTAATAAAGATCGCATTCGATAGTATCGATAAAGTATACGAGAGAGTAGCACAGATTTTAGATCGACATGGCATAATGGGTTCGAATCGAACTATTTACAAAGCGTATTCGCAAGAATTGTGGCGTGTATGTCAGAATCATACGGGAAAGACGAGAGAACTCGAAGCTGAGGCTATCGCTGTCAAGTATTGGCTCTACGGATGCGATGATAATGTTTTATATGAGATCGGATTATTATTCGGATTAGAGGTGTTCAAAATGTTAGTCGAGAAATTTAAAGAAGCGTTAGAAGAAGCTAAAACGCTTAAAGCTCCAGAAATTTATCAAGACCCTCTAAAATTCGAATTCGAATACGATGAA
>Ga0190311_1000139_pt1 | contig 26885 bp, 24 predicted proteins | sample 48700789_MG_FD_165037 | JGI IMG/M metagenome (GOLD analysis project Ga0190311, IMG submission 165037) | Hydrothermal vent sediment bacterial communities from Southern Trench, Guaymas Basin, Mexico - 4870-07-8-9_MG | ecosystem: Environmental > Aquatic > Marine > Hydrothermal vents > Sediment ...
TAGAGCTCTTCGTTATAGCATATAGGTACCTATCCGAAGAGAAACTATAGATAAATAGAGTTCATGTTGATGATTGATTAGTACTCATGGTTGGAGTGACAGTCCAATTTTAATTGGATTCAAATTTATTATTTTTTCTGCATGCTAATTTTTCAGCATTCCCTAAATATGGGTGTACATTTTCTGGTTTTAGTGAAGTGTGATACTCACTTAAATTCGCTAAAGATATCCCAATAGATCCTATGGAGCAAATAAAGATAAATAAAGACAGAAAAACGGAGATTGACGTGTATAAAAAAGGCTTTAGTGTCGCTCCACGACCATATACACCTACTGCTTACTTTTTCTTAGCTATTTCTGACCATACATTTGGGTGGTAGCCGTCTGGTGCCTCAAAGGCGGATCCTCTTTTGGGCCCTAGAGCCCGATAAAAAACTAGCTTGGCTGCCCAAAGCGAAGGACGTACCTGAGCTTCGAGCTCGAATAGTAAAATGCCGACTATTGGGCGGCACGAGGTCACCAGATGGCTACCACCCAAGATAATAAACGGTCAATAGAGGTTAGACTTCTATTCCTATAAATATTCTTGCTATTGTTGCTATACCATATGTTGCTAGTGCGGCTCCTATGACCATCAGCACATTTAGAATTGCCTTTCTAAGTATATTAACGCCGCTTAGAACAGCTGTTAGTATCCCAGCAACGAATGTTGTTATGCTAGCAATAGTTATTGCTATTAGTGCGATTATCGGGGTGGATATGCCTAGAACCCCGCCTATGAAAAACGGTAGTATCGCGGGTAGGGCGCCAAGGATATAGTATGTTCCTGTTGTCTTCGCCACCTTACGTGGATTCTTAGGAGTCTCCTCAATTACTAATTTTTCTGTCAGATTGCTCAGTGTGTCTGAATCATCCCTTATATTTTCTATTAGCATATCAACGATATTCTCCTTAACACCTTTCTCCACAAGAATCCTCTTGAGCTCCCTCTCAAGGGTGTCTAACGCTACTATCTTCTTAGCTCTCAACTCCATTACCTTTCCCTCATAGATATCATTCTGGCTCCTCGCAGAGAGGTACGCCCCGGTGGTCATAGAGAATGTGCCTCCTATCGCGGATATAAGTCCTGCAAGCCCAACGGTTATCGGATTAGCTATAATCCCCGCCAGACCTATGACCAACGCCAATATCTCAACTAGAGAATCCGTCATGCCATATATGGCATCCTTTATTGTTGCCAAATATCTGCTCTCACCGACCAACATTTCGGTAAAAGATAATTCATGCTCAATCTCATCATATACAACCCTGCGGATTCGCTGATACATACCGGGGATATCCCTAAATTTGCTGAGGAACTCCGAGTATGCGAGAATAGCTTCCCTCTCACCCTTTTCTAGATAATTAAGAATGAATGTTAGGGGCATTATCCTAGCTAAGATTTTCTGAAAGAATATCTTAATTTTCAATCCAAATGTCTTTCTAAACTCTTCGCCCATAAACTCCTTAGCCATCTCGTTCCACAGCTCTGCATGCCCTCTCTCCATCTCAGATAGCTTTAGGAATAATTCTCTTTGTTCGTCTTTAACCTTGTTTGCTAGTGCCAAGTAAACCTCGCTAGCAATAATCTCATCCTCCCAGAAGGCTCTTATAACCTTTTTATCTTCCTCGGTAAGTCTCAGAGACTTCTCCATAAACTATCCCTTAATCGCCCTCACAATATTTTCTATAAGTTCATCCGCTTTTCTTTTCGCGTCACTTGTCGGTGCTCCTCTAAACTCAACTATTGGCTCTATGAGTTCCCATTCTAGCTCCTCCAAAGTTCTCTGAATACGTCTATATCCCTTACCAGACCATCCATACGATCCGAAGAGAGCATATTTCTTATTCTTCAGCATCTTACTTCTAAGATAATCTACGTGTGTTAGGAGAGGCGGAAAGATATCATTATCGTATGTTGGCCCACCAAACACGACAACCTTAGAGTCCCAAGCAGACGCCATCGTGAAGCTGGGGTGGGTGTGGGTAACATTAAAAACCTCAATCTCAACACCTTTCTCGGCAATCCTACCTGCAATGTATATTGCGAGATTTTCGGTAAAACCGTACATAGACCCATAGATCAATGTAACCTTGTCTCGAACCATCCTATTACTCAGATCTCTATATAGATTAACAATAAGATCGATATCCGTTCTCCATACAGGTCCATGTGCTGGAGCTATTATCCTTATATCAACACTACTGAGACTATCTATAGCCTTCCCAGCATTTCCTGCGAACTTACCTATAATATTCACAAAGTATCTCTTAGCTTCCTCTAAGTAAAATGTTTTGTCAATCTCATCGTCAAATATCGCTCCTCTGAGAGAACCAAAAGCACCAAACGCATCACTACTAAACAAAATCTTGTTTTTTGTCTCATATGTAACCATGCTATCTGGCCAGTGAACCCCCGCAATGGAAATAAATCTGAGCTTAGTCTCTCCGAGACTTATCGAGTCCCCAGAACTCACACCGACTAATCGCTCCCCCGCTATATTATAGAAGCCTCTTAGGAGGTTGACCCCAAATTTGGATGCTACAATCTTAGCTTTGGTCAGTCGACACAACAAAGGTAGGGAACCGGAGTGATCAGGCTCGCTGTGGTTCACAACAATGTAGTCTATTTCTGAAAGATCTACAACGGATTCAAGCTCACTGATATATCTCATAGCAAGCTCTTCTCTCACACCAGGCTCTATCAATGCAATTTTTTCGTCAAGTACCAGATATGTGTTATAGGTAACACCCCATGGAAGAGGCCAAATCCCCTCGAAGAACTCGGTGATATCATCATCTAAACCTATATAGAAAACATTCTCAACAATCTTTCTAATAACCATGACTAACACCAGACAATCCGTAGGCCATAACAATATACATTATTATAATCTTATAATATCTATTGGAGCATATGGTTTGTGAGGGTAATAGCGTTGATTCTTAGTGGAAGAGAAGTCGCTAAGTTTGTTAGGCCTTGTAGAGACGAGCAAATACAGCCAAACGGCATTGACCTAACCGTAGAGAACATATATGTCTTTGTTTCCCAAGTAGAATTTGCTGGTAAATTGAAAGAGATGCCTGTAGAGGAGATATTTCCAGATAGCGATGGTTATTGGGATCTTGGCCCAGGAGCATATCTAATACGCTATGGAGAAATAGTTAGTGTGCCTAAGGGTGTTGTGGGCTTGGTTCTCCCAAGATCCTCATTGCTGAGGATGGGATGTACCCTGTTCACGGCAGTCTGGGACTCTGGATATGAAGGACGGGGTGTTGGTCTGTTAGCGGTGCTTAATCCTAAGGGTATAAGACTTAAGAGAGGTACACGTATTGGACAACTAATTTTTCTGAGGGCTAAGACTTCAGATGTTTATCGTGGCCAGTGGCAATATGAAAGTCTTCAGAAGTAATGGGAAGTCTAGCTTTATAGGATGTTAAGATATGTGCTCTTAATACCTCTTTTTCTCTTGTTTTTTAGGTAGGATATATGTCTATTGATATAAGAGAGTTTATTAAAAAGCAGGTTGAGCTAAGCTTATCGAAGAAATAACAATAAAGGATAATATGAGGAAAAAACATACAATGTGTGCCACAACGCCTTGAAATGAAATGATAAATAATATTGGGTTCCATGGTAGTATTCTGATTGGTCTTATTAGGTTTTGGTGTTCTAGTAGATCTCCTTTAAATGTTGTCTGCAAGGTATCATAACAGTCTATCTTGCTATCTCCAGGAAATAAAAAGTGGGTATGTTAGGTTAGGTTTATGTGGACTTCAAAATCACTGTGCTTTGGGTTTGAGTAATATAATACATATGATTATACCTATTACTACGGCAGCAATAACTATAATTGCTATTAGTAGCCATATTGAAAAGCTGGTAGTTGGGCGGTAAAGGGCTCCTTCTTGCTCAGTGGTTGAAGCAGAGGGATAGCTATATGAATCTAGAGGATCCGTTCCATGTCGTACTTCTTCACCATCACTGAAGCCATCGTCATCGGTATCGCTATCAAAAGGATCGGTTTTATGATAATATTCTTCTAAGTTAGTAAGACCGTCATAATCTGGATCTTCTGATGCATCATCTTCGGTGGGATTTAGACCATTCCAAACCTCCCAACCGTCAGGTATACCGTCGTCGTCGGTGTCGGGGTCACAAGGATCTGTTTGGTATATGCCAAGTGAATATATCTCTTCGAAATCGGTTAGACCGTCGTCGTCGGTGTCGGGGTCACAAGGATCTGTGCCATATAATATTTCCTTACCATCTGTTAAGGCATCATCATCAGTGTCGATATTGCAGGGGTCTGTGCCATATACAAAAATTTCTTCATCATCATACAAATCATCGTCATCAGTATCACGATCGATAGGATCAGTACCATATATTACTATCTCATCGTAGTCGCTCAGAGTATCGCCATCGGTGTCGCTTTTCACGGGGCTGGTACCATATATTAAGACTTCATCGCCGTCGCTTAGACCATCGCCATCAGAATCTATGCTCCATGGGTATGAACCAAATATCACTTCTATGAAGTCGCTTAGGCCATCATCATCAGTATCAGGATCCGTAGGATCTGCGTTGTTATCATATTCCTCTACATTTAGTAAACCGTCGTCATCTAGATCCTCCATCGAGTCATTTAGGCGTGGGTTTAGGTAATGATATGATTCCCAGCCATCAGGCATATAATCGCCATCAGTATCAGCATTATTTGGATCTGTGCCGTATGCCTCTTCATATACATTGTTTAATTCGTCTTCATCAGTATCATCTACTTTGTAGTGGTATGTAGGCTTAATTAGCGGTTTCGTATCATTTCCCTGTGGTGCTTCTCCAATACCATCACTGTTTGTATCCGTCCCAGTATAGTCATCCCAATAGTTTCCCAACTGGTTTGTCCATAAGGCCCCATCATATGTATAGGGGATACTAAATGCTGTTATCCATGTGTTATTATCATACGTATTTGTGTGCTGTGTATTGTTTATGAAGTTATTGAAAAAGATCTTGTTATCAGAAGAATTTGTGAGATAAATTCCAAAATTGTTATTACATATGGTGTTGTTACATACAGTATTTTCTGAAGAATTCACAATGTACATTCCCTCCGTATTATTTTTTATTGCGTTGTTGCAAATAACGTTTCTCTGGGACCCCTCAATGTAGATTCCAGATTGAGTATTTCCCAATAATATATTGTCAAACAATATGTTATCTGTCGAATTAGATACTGATAGTCCACAGCTATTATTCTGTATTTGGTTGCCACATATACTATTTCTATCCGAATGGCTTATGTGTAGCCCATAGTGGTCGTTCGCCATAAATATGTTGTTGTATATATAGAACTCCGAGGAATAACAGATGACGGCCCCATCGCTATTGTTAAATATTATATTATTGTAAATGTTACCCCCTATAGACCCCACAATGAAGATCCCACAGCAATACCATCCCCGTATTATTAGGTTCCTAATAGTTATATTTTCTGCATTTTCTACGTATATAGCCCACTTACTACTTGAATTGGATACACCACCTAGCATATGTCCTTTTCCGTCCAAAGTAACATTGCTCGCATTTATGTAGATCCCTATCTCAGCTGTACAGTTTATTATATCTTCTGTGAGTTGATAGTACCCAGATTCATTAATAAGTATATAATATGACGGAGCACTCTTCTCCTTGTACAACACCTTGAGCTTTGGAGAGAATCCACAGTTTGTAGCCCCTTCAACATTTGTAATTCTTATTTGTTCCCTCACATAGTTATAAGGTAAAATATATGAGGCAAAACCTACAAACAGAGATAATGTAAGTAAAATTATGAGAATTCTTGAGGGCGATCTCCCCATGGGATTCCACCCATAGGGAAAAATGTATTTCCATTTATCTATAATATGAAACATGTAGCTTATAAACCCTTCTCCTCATTTTCCGTACTTAGAAGTATAATAATGAGCTTCGAAGAAATCCTCGTCGCAATACATCGAAATCTAAATTATGAATTAGAAATAGCACTATATGTCTCATTAAGGGCAAAACAATGTGCTTTACATTGTTTAATTTCTTATTGACTACTGAGATCGTAGATAAGCCGATGCGCCTGAGAAGAATTACGAATCACACAGCCTTAAACATATCATAGCTGGCACTATTATATTTGCTATCCAAAATAGAAAAAGCAAATGGGAGCAAGCAACAGAATAAGCAGAGAAGCATTAGAAGATATGCTGAAAATTGTGGAGCCAATTATACCAGAAACCACAGATAAACCAGGACACATCATTCACAAAAAACAGTAAACAAAAACAGATTTTAGCTAGCTTATTACCACATCAATAATTGCTTTGACACAAAAGTGACACTATTTAAGTAAAACAACAAAAATTACTACTTCGGGATTCTTTTTTTGGTAGGGCTTTAAAATGGAGCTTCAAGCTGTTCTTTAAATCCTTCGTAGCTTTTGCTCAGTTTTCTCCATCCGTTGGCTATCAGGTCTTGATCTAGTAGTAAGGAATCCGTCTCGTTTAGGGCTAGTATATGTTGTCCAGTTTCGTCGATCCAATACTCGTCCCCTAGATCCCAGATGTGGTATATTTCTCCTGTGGACTCATCCTTTACATATACTGTATCGCCCAGTAAGTTGGTCCATGCGTTAGCCATGGCTCTTTGGAATTCCCATTCTTTTCTCATACTATCCATGTGCATTTCATGGATCTCGCGAAGTGTTTGTCTAGCCATTTCCCACAATTTCCTTCTATGTCTAATTTCACTCCTTATATCGTCTAGAATGAGTTTTGTGATTTGTCTCCTAGTCTTCATTACTTGTTGCATTAGATTTTGATATGCCCTATAGATCCAGGAAATGCTTACTGATACTGTAGAAATAATACTATTAGTAATCCTATCATAGATCATTTCCTTGCCTAGGGGTAATCTCTTGATCAGTATGGAACCTGCTATTGAATCACTAATCGTGTTTGGTAGTTGCATTCTAGACCATACATAGTTGAAGGTTGCCTTCATCGTTAGAGTATCGCATCTATATGTTGCCACCAGATCTCCTGCATCAACCATTACTGGCATTCCAGTAGTCATCTGCATTATTGTCCTAGCAAAGATTTTCTTCAATCTATCATATAGCTCCGAATGTTTAATGGCCTCAATTTTTATTGGGTTGCATGAGAAGCCCTGATTTGTCCAATATAGCGGTAGTATTGTGTCGAGGATTTTTTGTGGCGATATATCCTGAATATAATTGAGCGTCATTGATATATTATCGTAGATTATAGATCCCTGACCCATAACACTGAACCCCATTCCTACAAGCATTTGTTGGAAGGTCACATAATTTAATTCCATGGCCGGCAGATCCGCTGAATCGAAAACTCTAATGATATACATTGGTGATGAACTAACTGTTGATATGGAATATCTAATATTCCAATTCGCAGGGATCTGCATGGATGCGAACTGCCCATAATTGCTCATAATATTCACAGCCCTGCTTTTCACTTCTGGTTTCTTAAATCGAATAGACTCTGCAATGTTCCTCAAAGCATGTAAATATGAGTCAAATTTTCCAAGGGGAGTTGCGTAGGTTATGGAGAACCCTACTGAATTCATCTTTACAATCTTTGTTATGGATTCGTAGGGTATTGGATTGAAGAAGAAGATATTGCTCTGCAAAGAATCATCTCCCGAAACAAACCAATAATAGTGAGAAGGATCCACAGATACTACTTCCGCCACATTATCCGAAATCTTGAACAATGGATCACTCATGGGGATTCCCAGGATGCTCGATATTTTTTGACGCTCAAAGATAAACGAATTAAGCATTTCTCGTAATGTTGTCTCCCGCTTAATTCTAAATAGAATAAAAGCCTCACGATTTGTAATTGTTATTATGCCCCTACCCATACGAACAAGCCAAGAAGAATCAGGAACCTTGCAGGTGAATCCATTAAACAAATTTACGAAGTCTATCAATAACGACACCTTACTAATTGAAATCAAAAATTTAATATTTAACCTTTCGCTCTCTCTTCCGATGTTAACATTTATCCGAAGTATGCTAAGGAGTTGAATAGAAATCTCAAGCAATTAGTCCAGAACTCTCCTAAATTCTATAATTTTTCTAGATTCTTTATCTATTTTAATAAATAAAAAGTCTACTATTATAGAGTAGAGGTGATATCCGTGTCGATTGAGGAAAGAATTCTTAGACTTGAGTCAGAAATTCAGAGACTTTATATAGAAATCAATAGGATTAAGGAGGAGATAAATCTAGGTAGGAAGACTGAGCTTATTTTTCCGTATAGTATCTATGCGAACATCTTTAAGGGTCTTTCTCATCCGACAAGAATATTACTACTGAGGCTTATTTCTGAGGGTGGAAAATACTTCAAGGAACTCCTGGAGCTTACTAGGTTAAGCCCCGCTGCTCTAAACTTTCACATAGATATACTCAAGGCGGTTGGCCTTGTTAGGCAGGATGCCGAGCGGGCTAAATACCTTATAACTGATCTTGGTATCAGATTTCTCGATATTCTAGCATATCTAAACACTAAGCTTGAGGAGTTCGAGACAAGAGAACTTGATCTATACTGCTATAAGTGTGGGGAAGCCAAAATGTATGCTGATATCTCTCCATTCTACATAAGACTTTGGTGTCCTAGGTGTGGAGGAGACCATGGGGATATCTGGAGCCTATTTCTGCTGAATAAATTTGGTGCTGACTGGATACATAAGGACCTTGATTCTCTCGTTAAAGAGTGCATTGAGTATTCCTTCGAAAAAACGGGGGAATCATTGAGAAATAGTAGATGTCTTAATTGTAGTGCCAAGATAAAGTACAAGTATCTCGAGGACAGGATAGTAGGAGAATGCGATGTCTGCGGCTTTAAGATTTCGCTACAAATCAACGATATATCCCTGAACAGACTAGCGGAATACTGGATAAGGTACAGAAGGGTAAAGGAGATATTAGAGGGAAAAGTCAGGCATAAGGGAAGGGACTGTTGGAAGGTTTCTCTCATCGATTCTGAGGGAAAAGTAAAGCTTACTCAATACATAGAAGTTGGAACAGGACAAGTTATTGATGAGGAAACTTATGAATGAGTGTGGGGCCTATGAAGCTAAGTAAGATATTAGAGCATCTTAGATGTCCTATTTGCATGGGCGATTTGGATTTCGTAGAGAAAGGTAATGCGAACAAGAGCATAATCTGTACTAAATGTGGAGAGAAATACTATATGTATGGGAAAATTATTGATCTTCTACCAAAGGCTTTTGTGCGTGGCTCAGATCTTAGATGGATGAGATACTACGATAAAATTGCTAAGGATTATTATAGACTGTTTCATAGAATCCTTCCTATATTAACCCTTGGGGCGGAGGGCAGAATAAGAAAGAGGTGGATAAACAAATTAGGTTTGAGAGAAGGAAACTATGCTCTGGATGTCGCCACTGGTACTGGTAGGAACATTCCTTATCTGTGTAGAAGAGTTGGTTCTGAGGGCTTGGTATTTGGGGTAGACATATCTTTTGGTATGCTGCAATATGCTGTTAGATATGCGGAGAAATGGGAAAATGTGATACTTGTTAGAGCGAACGCATCGCACTTGCCTTTTCCAGATAATATATTTGATGCTGTCTTTCATGTTGGAGGGATAAATACGTTTGAGGATAAGGAGCTAGCGATTAGGGAGATGGTGCGTGTAGCAAAAACAGGAGCTAGAATCATAGTAATTGACGAAGGCCTCGATCCAAAGCTTAGAAACACCAAGCGTGGTAAAAAACTTATCGCCTCAAACGCTCTCTACGCCTCTATGCCCCCCATAAAAGAATTCCAGAGGTATGCCCGAAATATAAGGGTTGAATGGCACATAATCTTCAATAAACTAATTGCCATATGGCCATACTACGTACTTCAAGCAGAGAAATTATCATTCAAAGTTCACGTAAAAGTAAAGATCCACAGATTATGCTCTAAACTCTATATCAACATAGTTTCCAACTCTTTCTCCTAAGGGCGAGTGCTACGTTTATTAAGAAAATTGCAGTCCAGAATAGTAGATATACTATGTATATAATCGGCCCCCATCCATAAAGAACAGCTGTATTTACGGGAGCTTCATAGACGAATGTGTAAATGATTATAATCCCAATGGCATTTCTAGTTCTTAGATAGATAAGAAGTGCTACGCCAAGCATAATAACATCTATGATTTCTCCAATAAGGCTAACAGTTATTAGTTCTCCGAATAGAAGATATGTTAGAGGTGCGTTGTATAATAAGCATAAACAGACGAATATCAGAAATATGTTTCTCCTTGTTAGTACTTTGTGTCTATCCAGGATCTCCACGGTAAAACCCATCAACATCGAGAATATTGTTAAACCACCCGCAAATCACCTCAGCATCGCTACTATGGGCACCAATAGTTTAGGTGTCTGCGCTAGCCAAGGGGGAATGGACAACACTTTTGGTTCGCCGAGAAGCATAAATGCTGTGAGCCTTATAGGAGCTATTATGGCGAATATGAGAGCTATCCTAAGAGAATACTTAGCCCCGTCAAGATTCAGCCCCAGCAAAGATGATGGTCTTTCGTGGAATATTCTTGAGTACTCATGTAGTAACAGGAATACTGTTGCTATGAACAATATAAGCAAGATTATGCTGATTATATTAAGAATTTCGGATGACAAAGCGATCGCGATATAAGGGAGATACTGAACGCAAAATGCGAGTCCCCACAGAGCAGATAAGTTAAAAAGGCTTCTATGTTTGTTCGCTTGATGCATTAGTAGCACCAGCAGAGACCCAAATGTATGAGTGTGTTGATAAAGGAGTTTAAAAATGAGATTAAAAGTAAGGATGATTCTCATAACAAAGAATTTAGTTAACCTATGAAAAATTTTTCATGATTATATTTCGATATCAAACAAGAAGTTGAACAGGACAAAAAAGATACTATTCTAACCATATCCGTTTTATTCCTTTTACAACATCAAAAAAAGGCAGACGACAAAAAATAGAAACGACATGACAGTGCGTAGTTTCTCGCGGAAGCCGTTAGATGTTTCTCGCCTCACAATTCGTTCTGCACATTCGGAAAAACACATGTATTCTGTGTCTCGTCGCGTCCTGCGTATTCGAGTTGTTCCCCATCTTTGTTTTTAGTTTGGGCTTCTGGTTCTTCCTCCCAGACCGCTTCTCTCCCTCCCCCTGGCAGCCTCATCATTGCATCTACTATCCCTCCTACTCCCCCCGTTCTGAGTATCAATCGGTGAGTTCTTAGTTGTTTTGCTTCTCCTTCTTTTCGACGCTAATCGCTGGCTTGATCTCTCTAGTATTTATTATTGCGTGCTAGGAGCCACCAAAATCGGCTAACGAAGCCAGTTTTGCGACTTCTATGAGATCTAACGATCACTTTTGGTTCCGAATATTATCGGTGCAAATAATAGTTATGCTTTAAATATCTTTTTTGTCTTTTGTTTTTCATAAATCATCTAAAAAATAAGGTATCAAAAATGCCTCAAAGGTTTATAAAAATAAATCAGCTTAAGCCCTTCAAAAGAAATGTGAATATTAGGGCTCTAGTCATGAAAATAGGGGAGACTAGAGAGGGGACTTCTAAGCGAACTGGTGAGCCCTTCAAGCTGACGGAGGTAACACTCGGAGACGAGACAGGCATCGTGCTAGCAACCATGTGGGGAGAGACAGTAAACAGTGTTTCGGAGGGAAACACATACGAATTCATTGGTATAAGTACGACGCTCTTCCAAGGGTCTCTAAGGGTTAACATAAATAATAGAACTAAGATAAGGGAGTCTGAGAATCAGATTGACAAGGACGCTGTGAATACTAAAAGAAATATGTCGATCCCCAGAAGAAGATAAAAAATAATGTAATGAAGGAATTTTTTGTTTTTGTTCATTTTTATGCTTTAAACTGCTCGGCAGAGATCTCAGGTCTGACTAGGAGGTATATTATTAGTCCAAGGATACCCGTGAGCAGAACTACTATAAGCCAAAGTAGAGGCTCTGGATTCTCAGGCGAATATCTCTGTCTGGCATCCCTATAGACCCAAACGCACAGAAAGATGCTTATAATAAACCAAGCAATCCCCATCAATATAATGCCTATGACGCTGATCTGCATCATGAATTCCATTCCATTAAAGGAGAACTCCATCTATTCTCACCAGTACAATATTGGAGATTAACCAGTTTTATGCTTATTATAATGGAAAAGGAAACCATATTTATATTTGAGACGCTATGTATGAGTGACGTGGAGACATTAGCCATAAAAGTGGTCGAGGCCATGCTAGAGATTGTGTTTCAGAGCGTTTCTATCATATTTCATCTTCAACTAGAAGCAATATAATTAGCCTGCGGAACTGGTCTAGACAGATGCGAATTGCTGTCATCCGAGCTACGAGAAAAACAGCTAAAAAAGCGAGAATTTGTTTTGGTAGTATTTTTTCTTTCTTTATCGGAACAATCATAATGTTTTCGTGGAATAAAACGCTGAAATTAGAAAGTATGATTGTTAGCATTTGTTGCAGATATTGATTATTATTTTGTTAATATACTATAATATTCGGTCGGATTTTGAAATAACATCTGTTTGTTGGGGGATGTCAATGAGAAAAGTTTTTATATTGTTGATTGTCGTATCGATGGTGTTTTCGCAGGTAGCCCTCTTAAATGGGCCCATGCATACAGTTGCATCTTCTAAGGTGATAAGTACTGAGATTCATGGTTCTACCAGCAAAGCCTATGTGCTTAGAAGGATATCCGATAAAATAATCGTCATGTCTGTGGAACCTGGCAGAGTTGAGTCCCAACAATTTAAGGGGCTCTGGTGGAATCCTGATTGGGAGTATAGAATCAATGTTACTGTCTCAGAGCCAGGAGTTGTTAATAGGACTAACTGGCCTGTTGATGTATTCATTATGTTTGACCCACCCGCATTTAAATACTCGATTCGTGTCATCAGAGTCGATGGGAACAGCTTTACTGAGATTCCATCTCAGATATGGAACGTGACATATTATAATGAGACTCATCTCTCATCAGCAACAATAACATTCTTAGTTACCATGGCTAAGGGAGAATCCCAGCTACATCAGATATATTGGAGCACGGATTATACAGATCCACCATCATACACAAAACGCTTCTCTGTAACTGTTGTAGAAACTGAGAACGGTGATAAGTATATAATTACACATCTAATAAGGGGCTGGAGTGTTGAACTTCCACCGATAAGAGGAGGAAAACTAATGAATATTACCCTGCCTAATGGCGACACTATTGGTCATACATGGACACACTTCGGAGTTACTAGAAACATCAACTTCAGCTATGAGGGCTACTGGGGTACAGGCGACACAAATAATGTGATGTATTCGTCACGCTATATACTTGAGAGGACAGACACGTTGCTCTCAATATATGAAGGCGTGATATTCATAACATATGTTGTGGAAGAAGTACCTCTATATGATACTGCTCTTGGAGGCGTGATAGTTGCTGAGGTTAACTACACATATCGATTCTTCGACTGGGGAATCGTAGCCCTAGAGGGAGTCAAATGGGTTATGGATGATAACTATGCTGTTGACTACTATACGGCAGGCTGGGTATTTGACCAGGATGATGCGGATGACTGCACATTCAATAGAGTATATGCAGGAGAAGAAATCATTGAGATGCCACTAGCACGTTACTCGACTCAGAATGGGACAATTAGCGAGAGTTGGGATTACTATCGAATATTCGATCCATCGAAGAATTTGCCTCTCGTGGCAATCTTCAGGGTATATATGGATGCTGGGACACATCACATACTAGTAAGGACAGCGGGAGACGATTACATAGGTGCTGGAACATGGAGAAACGATGATCCCTACTTCCGTGTTGCCGACCCGAGTGGTAACTGGCTCCAGTTATCCGAAGGCGACTATGGTAGCCTCTTCGATAATAACTTCGCTGTTTGGGGAGACGGTGCATATTATGGAGGTGTGGACGCCTATGTAACCACGACGACCAGTGGTTATCATTACATACTTGTGGGAGTTATTGATGACGACAATGGAGACCTAGATATGGACTTTGTGGTTGAGGTTGACGGAAATGTTATTGGTTCCGGTAAGATATTCGCCTATAATACGCCAAACGATTTAAGCTATGCTATTCCGAGGGGAGCCATACAGCTATTAGACTTTACCCCTAGTGTAGATCTTGTGGGAATTCGACATAGACTTGATGTTGATTGGCTTCCAACGGACCATGATTTAGATGTGATCGTTTTCGAAGATGATGGTGATGTACTAGACTATTCTATATCTGGTCTTCAGCCACCCGAAACAGTTCTATTCACACCTACGGTTTCGAAGCCACATACAATATTTATCGTTAGATATTCTGGGACTGGAACAACAACGCTTACAGCTGACGTAATAGCGATGATTGGTGCCGAATTTGAGGATTTCTACAATGAAAGCTCGCTATGGGATAGTATAGCATTCTATCATTCGAACTTTAGTAGAGGCATAGGATTCGTGCTTATCGGAGAACATGAAAGTGGCATATCATACAACGAAAAGACAATTATATACTACAACGATGGTAATGATAGCGAAGTAGATTATATCTACTGGGCAAGAAGAATAAAAGGAATAATGGCGCCCAACGGTAGCATATACAAAGTTGGTTATGGTGTTGTTTTGTGGTCGCCGACCGGAATAGCAGATAATGAACGTCTCCACGAATTCAACGTGACATACTATGGTCTCAAAAATGTCGTCTCAGTATCGAAAGCGAAGATAGAGAAGTATCTGCTTAGCGTGACGGTGAGAGTAACTGACGATGACGGGGATCCTATCTATGGAGCTAAGGTCAGCTTAATAAGAACCTTCGACCAGGCAGTACTATACAATGGAACGACCGATAAATCAGGACGAGCAAAATTTGAGGCTATTCGGTACAATTATACAATAAATGTTACGTTGACTAGTGGAGGGAAGACCTATGTGAATGATACTGTTGAAGTTGACTACGAATTATATAATTATACGATCCATAGTGATGAGGTAGTGATAGTATTTAAGAACCTTGTTAGGTTTAGAATGTGTGCATACACAAATACAACGCCTAAGCAAATAATTCAGGGAGGATTGGTTGTACTTGCCGATCCTCTCAACAAAGCGAATAGGAGTATTAGCTACACAAACCTAACTGGCTGGGTGGACATATACATTATGAAGGGCAATTGGGAACTCGCATTTAACGCTACAGTAACATCTCCTGAGAGATGGGATAACATAACAGTTTATAGCGATCCGCAGCTTAAAAACTTGGTGGCAGGCCCTGATGTCAATGTTACGCTATCTATAATTGATGATGTTATATACTATCTCGAGGATCTAGATATTACAGAGGCTCCGGTACAGACCAAGTTAATACTATTTGAGACTCTCACATCTTACGAAGTATACTGGATGGAGATTATAAGCATAAAGGTAAATCTGACACGAACTGATACTGGTGAAAATATTGATGGTACGGTATATTGGTATGTATTTGACCCATCTGGAAATGTTGCTCTATACGGAACAGCGTCCTCCATAGCATTAGGCTCATTCCAGTTCGATGTGAACACAACATTACTGACTGCCGGGCAAAGCTATTCAATACAAATAAATGCTACACCTATAGATCCTCTACCCGACGGTAAGCATCCTCTAAGCCCAGCCCCTATCACAATCCTGCTTATCGTGGATAAAAGACCTATGAATATGGATGTATCTCTAAGCCCTGGGAATGAAATCTATTGGAACGAGTCGCTGACGATTACTGTGACTCTTAAGGACGCCCTATCTGGCTCTCCTCTGGAAAACGCAACTGTAAATGTCACAATATACTCCTCAACTATCATAACCAAGACACTAAATCTGGTGGGTAATGGAATATATGAGATAGTTCTAAAAACCGAACTTGCAAGTCTTGATACTGGGTCATACCTTATGGTCATAACAGTGGCTAAGGATAACTATGAGTCTGGGGAGAAATCCATAACTCTTACAATAGATGAGAGGCCAACATCTTACACCGCGCCATCTTACATCGAGACACCTTGGGTGGACTCATATAGCATCTACATAAGCTATATTGATAGTATCTATAACTCGCCTATAAGGGATGCGGATGCTAAATATAATTTCTCTGATGCATTGACAGGAACAATATTGCAGCATGGCAACCTGACATATACTGATGGCAGATATCTGCTTTGGCTCAACCTCACAAATGTTGTTGAGAAAACATACACAATAACAGTGTTCCTAGGCAAGAAAAACTATATGAACATAACATTAACCATAACATTCGAGATTCGAGCGAGGGACACATCCGTTGTACCCGATACTACGAAGCTAACTCTGATCTATGGAGAGTATATCGTGGTTAGGATTAATTATTATGATGAGGATTTCGGTGAGTACGTAGCTGGTGCTAATACATCATATTCCATCACGATGGTTGGCTATGAAGCTGCCCCGATACTTGGTAGTCTTAACGATCTTAGGAACGGGACGTATATATTAAATGTCTCAACAGTTAGGATCGGAGCGCTAGGAACCGCGGTAGCATATGTCGAGTTCAGAAAATCGCACTACGAATATCAGTCCTTATCAATAACGATAATCGTAGAGCCCATACCGACTGAGGTATACTCATCAGTGGCCTCTATAAGTCTTGAGTGGGGCCTTAATATAAGTGTTCTATTTTGGTTCAATAGAACGGATACTGACCTAGGAATAGCAGATCCGGACAACGCATCATTCAAACTATATTACAATCAGACCCTTATACTCTCAGGAAACCTAACAAATCTTGGTGATGGAAGATTTCTCCTCAAGCTCAACACAACAGCCTTCATCAATAATACTCAACCAAACTTAGGAACGTATAAGCTTGAGATATTCTTTGAGAAGTCATTCTATGAGAATAGAACGATTATTATTCCTGTGACTGTAGATGCTGTATCAACACTTAGCTATGCCCAGCCATCAAACGTAAGTATTATCTGGGGCGAAATGTACAGTGTGACAGTATACTATAATAAGACACGGGATAAGAAGTTCATATATGGTGCATTGCCTACAATAACGATATTTAATGAATCTGGGTACATAGTATCGGTACCAGAGGGAGCATTCAATCTTGTTGTTGGAGACACCTACATGCTGATCATAAACTCGTCATTACTCGATACTATGCTCTACATAGTTGAGATAACGCTCTCCAAGACCTTCTATGATACTGGAACAGTAAGAATATTCGTTGATGTGGCTCCGATACCCACATACGTTGCGCTCTCCCAGAAGAAGGCCGAACTCGAATATGATGAGCATGTGACAATATATGTATGGTACAACTACTATGAGACGGATGAACCAGTTGTGGGGGCTGATGCTGTGTATAGTGTATGCTTTGGGGAGAACCTAATAGTTAGCGGTAAGATGACATATGATGCCAGCAACAAATACTATTACTTTGTGCTTAATGCTACCTACATAATAGACCTCATGGCCCAAACATATAGTCTCGAATTCCCAGTAGTTCTAACGGTATACATAACTGTGAACAAAGAGCATCACGTTTCTCAAGATGATGTGATAACCCTGACGATATATGAAATAGCATGCTACGTGAAGTTGGCCCAAACCGAAATAACCGCTGAGTGGGGAGAACTAGTGCCCATAAGGATCGAAATTATAAGGAACAAAACCAATGAGTTTGTTGGAGACGTGGAGCTTAGCGTTGGAGGATTGCCGGAGGGTTCATACACAGCAAACAGAACGGACTATGGTTGGCTACTAATAGTCGATACGTACACACTGGAAGTTAAAAGCTATCACGTAGTATTAGCGTTCTCCAAACCATATCACTCCATTGGTTCCAAAGAGCTAACATTAATGGTTACCGAAGTTCATATAGCAATTGACTTAGTAGAAACACCACCGAACTATGTTGAGAAGATACAGTTTATCTCCGAGGATATAAGAACAAAGATTAGGGTTCTTATCACACACAACAAAACACCGGTTGAGGACGCTGAAGTAGTTGTGATTGTTAGTAGTACTGATGCTGGAGTAAACAAGACGTATGTCGCTCAGAAGGTACCACCAGTATATGAGGCAACGATTTATTGGAGGGAGTTCCCGCCGGGATATAATTGGACAGTAACCATTAAGATTCTAAGCGTAACCATATATGGAAGAATGATCCCAGCGGACAAAATTGTGTTTACGGAGAAGGCCTACTATATTGCGATGGACTATATGTCTGGTTCAACGAAGATACCTGGAACAAACATATACATAGCAAACATGTATTTCTATCCACTAGTAGCAATCCTCACAATAGCAATAGCGTATGGAGGATATAAAGCAATTTCTTGGTGGACCTTGCCATGGGAAGTCAAGGAGATAATCAGGCTCCTTAAGAGATTGGAGAAGGGAGTATTCGAGTATAGAGCACCCGAGAGAAAGCAATATATGGTTGAGATGATCCAGCAGGAATTAGCCTTAAAATAGATCCTTCCTATTTTTTTACTCTTGTCTACCTATCAGCAAAATCTAAGATTAATCAAATATGATTTTGTTTTTGCTTTTACCAAGCTATTTTTTATGTTGACATAGATGATAAATTATGTTCGATATCCTTTGGGATAGCAAATGGAGAAGTACAACGTAATCCTACTCACAATTGATTGTCTAAGGGCAGATCATCTTGATTGTTATGGATACCGCAAGCAGACAGCACCAAATATTGCAAGGCTTGCGGATAGAGGAGTTCTTTTCATGGATGTTTTCTCTGCGGGGCCCTATACAAAGGCTTCTTTCAAAACAATACTTACGGGCCTGTACCCATTCACTAAAGGGGGATACCACACAATAAGAAATGTATCATCTTTGCCTCAGATGCTAAAGAAGTTAGGATATAAAACATTTGCGATACCCAATAATGTTCTTCTAAATCCCCAAAGTGGATACTCGGATGGTTTTGATGTATATATTAATCCAATAAAGAAGAGTACTAGTGCCCAAAAGAGAGTTGCTGAGAGATTGGGGGGCAGAAAGATTATAAGATTTCTCAATAAGCATGTACCCGTATTAGCCAAGAAAATAAAGTCTATGTTTGCTGAAAACCCATATATGATGGGCACAGAGGTTTTAAGTCTGATAGTTCGCTTTATCACCGAGGCCAAAAACTCACGATTCTTCATATGGGCCCACTTCATGGATGCCCATCACCCCTATAGATTTATTCCCAAGTTATATCAAATTGTGCATGGGAAGCTTCTTAGTGGCAGAAAAGCACGTAAAATAAATCGTATGCTTGCGCATTATGTTCATTTTCGTAAAGAATTCAGATTAGATTTACTAGATGAAGTCATAAATCTGTATGACACGCAGATTAGATTTATAGATTTAATGATAGGTAGGCTCCTAGAGCTACTTGAGAGATTAGAGCTGTTGGATGAGACTATAATCGTAATAACCTCAGATCACGGAGAGGAATTTATGGAACACGGTGCATTTGGCCATTCAGGAATAAGATATGTGTCCCACCTCTACCAAGAACTCCTCAGAATACCATTAGTAATCTGGCATCCAGACATAGGAAGAAAGAGAATAGCTCATCCAGTATCATCTGCAGATATTGTTCCAACAATCTTAGCAGCCAATGGGTATAGTGTTCAGGGTCTTGATGGTAGGGATATGGTAGCCAAGAGAGAATCATTATCAACAAGAATACTTCTTAGTGAAGCTTCATTATGCAACTATAAGAGGGGGATATTAAGGATAAGCCCCAGAGAAAAAATTGCTATTGCGGTACGCATAGGTCGCTGGAAGCTGATATACTATGAGAGCAGAAATATGGTGCCTGAACTATATAACCTGTCGCAAGATCCGGAGGAGAAAAGAAATCTTATCGAGACGCATAGAGATCTAGCCAAAAATCTAATTGACAATATAGTGAAGAAAAGACTAGTTAAGATAAGGAGATGGCTGATACGACAAAGTCTGCACGAAAAACACATAGAACCGCTTAGAAAAGTGCCCCATAGGACAGGATAAATACAGAGGGAGAAATCTTGCAAAGGGAGTCTCTTGGAGATATAGGACGTCCCTTGTCGAGACTTACTTTGGAGGGCATATCGATAGGGGTCTTACTTAGGTTTGTCTCCAGAGCATTTGCTGGCGTCGTCTCTTATGTGATCCTTGTCAGATTTGTAGAGCCAGATGGTGTGGCGGTAATACTCGCACTAAGCTCGTTCTTACTGATAGCTCTCCAAGCATCAAACTTGGGTTTCGACGAGGCCTACGTAAGGGTTGGGACTGAGTTATATGGGAGAGGGAATATAGCGTCTCTGCGGGATCTAACAATGCTTTATATGAAATTATCTATGCTAAGACTAGCTGTCGGCACAGCATTTCTTGCCATTCTTGACTATCTGAGTGGATGGATAATCCCCCTTGATATTCTTGTAGTAGGCTTCATAATAATAATTCTAAGGGTTATCGTTAAGATAAATTCGCTGATAATACGTGTCTTCATGAATATAAGCTTGTCTCAGATGATAGATAATGCTGTTTTCTTTGCCGCCTTTGCTGGCACAATAATCGGCGCCATGCTTGGCAGTATTCTCGCAATAGTTTGCCTCTGGGCAACATTTTATGGAGCATATGCGGTGGTAACACTTATATTGTCGAGGAGATACACTAGGAAATTCACATTAGCAAAAGCCAATTGTAATTTAGGAAAACTAAAAAATGAATTTATGGAGATATCATACCCTCTATTCATTATATCCGTTCTCCTTACATTAAATAGCAGAATAGACAGTCTATTCATCGCGGCGCTGGAGCCGATAGTAACACTTGAGATAATAGCAGTATATTTACTTGTATCAAGAATAGCACTAAGTATAGCGGATACTCTTAGACCCGTAGCAACAACAATGCTGAGTTCATTATCGTATGCGAAAACGCGCGATACGAAGGTTTTTAGCAGATCTTTAGGTGTGACTCTTAGACTGACACTATTAGTATTCTTCACAATTCTCATCGCAATAATACCGATATCGCATATTATCATATATGTTCTATTCGGCGAGGCATACGCTATCGGCTCAGCCTTGCTACCAATATTCATGATTATAGGTATACTAACTGTCTTATCATCGTTGATGAAGATGATAAGTATAGTTGTAGGAAGAATAAAGCTATACGCATTCATACTTTTCACAGCGCTGGCTGTTAGAGTGAGTTTATATTCCTCCCTATTCGTATTGAGGATTGTCGATGGCTTAGAAATCTCAATGCTACTAGCATACTTCACATTGGCCTCGCAAATACTCCTCTTTATAATGATAGCAATATGGTTCCGTGATATCTTTGCGGAGAGCATGGAAGACTTAGCAAAAATAGTATTTATAGTAATACCATTTATTGCCATCAGCGAATATCTTCTAGCAATAAGGTTCGTGTCTGGATATGCACTTACCCCATTGATGCCTGCGACATATCTAATTCTTACTCTGAGAGTAGGATGTCTCAGAGAAATAGATTTGATTGTTGCTCAGAAAGCACTACCAAAGAGACTTCGATGGATCATTAAGATTGTTAAAAGAATAGCCCTAATAAAAAACTAGAAAGTATTAGGAAAATGTTTTTCTAGTAGATTGCTACTTGTTAAGCTTGGATAGTATTCTTCTCTCAATACTTTTGAATACTATTGGATTTGGTAGCAAAACTGAGGATAAAGCTCCGTGACGCAGTTCTCCTATTCTTCTTCTTATCAATTCTCTCTGCGTTAGCAAATAGGCAATGTTCTTGAGGGACCATATGTAACCATCAACAAGACGCTTAACATATCTTGGTGCTTTTTCCCTTACTGATTTGAGGAATATGTATACTGCCCATAGCATTATGAATAATAGAAGCCTAAACAATAAAACCCTGGTACGCTCAGTCTTAATTATCATCGCAACTCGGGAAATTGTGTCATAGTATATCCTCTCACCCCTCTTAAATTTGCTTATAGTAGCCCTCCCCTTATGGTATATTCTCGCACCTAATATTGTGGCGGCTTTATATCCAGCCAGCCAACATAGAAAACCCCAGTACATGTCATCGTGATATATCAAAAATTTTTCGTCGAATAATCCAACTTTTCTCAGAGTCTCCCTCCTAATTATTAGACATGCACCAAGCGGAAAGGTAACCTTAAGGATCCTAGGCATTTTCCCTGGAAATGTTCTGTCATAACCGAGGGGCTTAACAAGCATTAATAATCTATCTACTAAATTCCCTAAAGTCTGTATTTTCTTAGTATCAAGAAAGAGTATCGCTGGCTGAGCAATACCTATATCTCTTCGCACTTCCATAACATCGACAAGCTTTCTTAACCAATCGGGTTCGACGATAGTATCATTATTCAGGAGAACAATGTATTCTCCCTTCGCATGTCTAATACCAACATTGTTGCCTCCAGAAAAACCAAGATTCCTCTCGTTTCTTATTATCTTCAATCTTGGATCATCGCCAAATCTTTTTTCTACATACTCCACGCTTCCATCAGTAGAACCATTATCGACAAATATAACCTCAAAGTTTCTGTAGTCCGTCTTCAGTACCGAACCTAAGCAACCCTCTAGGAACTCTCTACCATTATAATTGAGAATTATGATGGATACAAATGGCTCCTTTTTCATTTCAAGAACCTCCTGCTTGGTGGGGATAACAAATAACTAGACATCTAAATATAATCTGATAAACACCAATATTAACATAGAAAAAAATTAATTGCGAATTACAGCTAAAAATAATGTGTTCCCCGTAAGGTGCCTGCTCGTGAGACCTAAGAATTTATTTCTGATAACATTCGATGCTATGAGAGCCGATGCTTTCTATAGTTTAGTTAGATTTAGTGCTGATTCAGACTATAAGAAATTTGTTGAGAACTCAGTAATCTTCACCAATACATTCTCAAATGGGCCTGGAACAGTCCAATCATTCCCAGCAATAATGACATCAAATTACTTTTTATATCACTGTGGTTTCCGTCTAAACCCCATTATTACTACGTTAGCAGAGTGTTTATCGCGTGTTGGATATAGAACTGTAGGTTTTAACTCCAACGAATTTCTAACAGGGAGATTTGGGTATAGTCGGGGTTTTGATGAGTATTATGATTTCGAATCACAACTATATCGAGAAACTACTTCGGAGGCAAAACATGTTAAATTACTAAGAAAATTATGGATGATAGGTCTTTTCGCTAAGCCTCTCCTAGCGAAGATTAGAAAAATATATTTTTTGACACGTGTATATAAGTTGCCATACCTTGATGCAAGCACCATAACATCCCTAGCTATATATTGGTTGAAGAGAAACAAAGGAAGAAAAGTTTTTATGTGGCTTCACTATATGGATACGCATTTCCCGTACGCGCCTCCGGATGAGTTTTTGCCAGCGGAATTTAATGATAGAAGGGAGGCTTTAGCATATCACTACTCAATACATAGGCAACTAATATCTAAAGGTGATATAATTAGATTGTGGAGATTATATCTGGGAGAGGTAAGATACATTCACTCACAAGTAGCTAAGCTTCTTGAGTTTCTTGAAGAGAGTGGCGTCTTGGAGGAATCAATAATAATAATGACGGCTGACCATGGAGATGCCTTCGGCGAACATGGGTATATAGGACACGAGTTCCACAATCTGTACAATGAGTTATTAAAGGTTCCCCTACTCATTTTTGATAATGAACATTCTGGGATTGTAGACAAACCCGTATTTCTGATAGATATCATGCCTACTATTCTCTCCTATGTTGATTATCCAGACAGAGTAATTCTTCAGGGCAGAAATCTGCTAGGTTTGTTATCGGGGGAGTCTAAAAAAAGGAAAATCAGTTTTATAGATAGTGCTCTATTTTGCAGAGAACATGCGCCTCGGGTTTATCTGAGTAAGCCCATCGTAGCACTAGTAGACTATCCATGGAAACTAATATATAGTTATGAGGGACACATAGAACTATATGACATTGCTAGCGACCCCAAAGAAAAGAAAAACCTAGCCACAAAAGAGCTTGAACTTACAAAGCGTTATGTAAGACTAATAAGAAAGCATATAGTGAAAGCAAAAATTTTCAGATCGAGATTCTGTGTAGCTAGGTAGTCAATCGACTTTCCACACATTAAAGTGTGGGAAATTCTATGTCTCTCCTTGCAAAGAATTTAACAATTCCCATCTAGCTCATATTATTTTCTTGTTTATAAATAATCTATTTTTCATGGCTTCTCTGCTTATGTTATTCTTGGTGCTAGTAGGAATACCTCTATTTATCCATCGTAGGAGTAGATAGGTCTTAGGAATTTCGAAGCAAGCTCTGATCTAATTCTAGCTACAATCTTCAAGTTGGATATTTTTAAGTAGAAATTTTGTTATGAATTCAGCTGCGTCTTAAGGTGATATTGGTTTGGACAGTAGAATAAGGCTTATAGCAATATATGGGATAGGTTCTTTCTTATTGATAGACGTGCCAGTATTTATATCTTTACTAACTGGGCTGAGGACTGAGCCAATAAACTTTCCCGACCTCATCGACATAGCTATAGTTGTTCCATTTGCCATCGCTGTGATATTATCGCTATACAGAAGCTACGATATCAGGAATCGAAAAATATCGTATATATTCTTCTTTGCCTTTGCTATATTCTTTGAGGGACATGGAATTCACTGGGCCGCCAACGCCGTTGACCTATTACAACATTGTGAGGGAGCAGAGTGTCTAGCTAGGTTTGGGGAAGCTGCAGAGTCGCAGAAACTAGCATATTTTCTGGATGAGATCTTAGGACATAAGCTTATGTATTATTCACTATTTATAATTCTACTGATATTCCTACTGGTCGATGTGGAGCTTGATATGAGCAGAGGAGAGAGATTTATCCTAGGATCATCTGGAGTTTTACATGGATTTTATCTAATCGTAGCAACAGTTGAGGGCCAAGTAGGTGTTGAGGCGATAATATTTGCAGTGATAATCCTAGTACTATGTCTAAAAATGGGTATAAGCAATGCTAAGAAGAAGCCATTTGCATTATTCATGTTGATAACAAGTATTGTTATACTATGTATAGGAATATCATGGTGGGCTTACTGGGGAAGTCTCGTGCAACCATCAAAAATACTGCACTTCTAAAAACAAAAATATTTCCCAAAAAATCCTATTAAGTCACCAGAATTCTCATTTTTTACTTTTATATTTCTCCTAGGGTTCGATGATTAAGATTTGGTATATTCTAGGTTTATTGGGATATGTTATTGTTCTTCGATGGTCTCCAGCTTTTCGTCAATATAAGAAATATTATCCGGGCATATATGCTCAGAGCCATCATCCAGGAGTAGACCCTCAATTTGAAGAAGAGAAAGTCCCAAACACCAAGAAATGTTTGCTGTGGAAGGAGCCAGTTACTATAGTACCAGATCGCCGAGTTGAACCATGTGCCTGTTAGCTTCCGCGTACCAACAAGGCTAGCAATAAAGAAGAAGAAAATATCATTGAAGAGGGAAATAAGGATACCCAACCATATAAGATTACGGAGATCTAGCTTTCCTCTAAAAAACATCGGGAGGTACGGTGCAACATAGATAATAATTATCAGTAGGCTAGCTCCAACAAACATAGGAGTAAGAGCATCATACAAATTAACAATGAAAATACCATACACGAAGGTCAGTATCTCAAACTTTGTCCTAGGTAAACCACCAAAATAATATCTTGCTTCACGATTTTTCACAGAGACCCCTCAGCAACTACTCATATGGTGCCCCAAAAAGTTTTATTTCCTCTTCTAGTAGAGGTTTTCTGATTCCGCGTACTCCATAGAAATCGAAGTCAAATGTTAGGATCTCTTCGCAATCATACTTACTCATCAACACTATGGCCAATGCATCATTCGGCTCTAAATTCTCTGAAATAGCGAACTGGAGTGCATCCTGATATATCGCCCTATCCACCTCAGCAATAGTAACATTCTTCAAACTCAAAATTCTTGCTAAGAACATTATGGCGGAGGCAACATTGAGCTTCTTGGACAATATGTTTAATATCCCCCCAATATGGACCGCGGATATGAGAATTTGTTCTCTCCCCTCATCCAAATCTCTCAAAATCTTCTTACTTCTCTTTTTTCGCCATAATATCCTCTCTGGAAGCTTAACCCCTTTTTTGGCTTTAGATAAGCATATAGCACTACATTAGAATCCAGAAATTTCATCTAATACCCTCTTCTCCATCTTCTTCACGTTGAGCCAGTCTGCGACATCACCAGAAAATTCTATCGAATCAAAAAGATCTGATAATTTGAAATCCCTCAAAGGTATTATCTTTATCGCAGGATCCTCCCACACGAGAATGACAGTCCTACCAATTTTCTCTCTCTCTCCACTCCTTCGGAATCACAATCCGGCCCAATTTATCAATATTTTTTAGAACAATTTTTGCCAACATAATCACCAATGGTAAAAAATAATATAATTACCAATACTTATAATACTGGAGATTAAATTATCGAAAGACAAAAAACAGATTTCTTTTGGTTGATAATTTTTTCGTTTTTCATAACAGCAGCAGACCTAGGCGGACTATCCTTATAAATATAAAAATGCAATTATATCATTGATATTGTCTATTTACATAGTTTAGGAGGGATTCTAAGGTGTCTATCCGTAGG
>Ga0190311_1000140_pt1 | contig 26540 bp, 27 predicted proteins | sample 48700789_MG_FD_165037 | JGI IMG/M metagenome (GOLD analysis project Ga0190311, IMG submission 165037) | Hydrothermal vent sediment bacterial communities from Southern Trench, Guaymas Basin, Mexico - 4870-07-8-9_MG | ecosystem: Environmental > Aquatic > Marine > Hydrothermal vents > Sediment ...
TAGGGATGAAATGATTGCAGAAGCACTAACAGACGTAGCCACGGATGTAAATGAATTACTAGATAAGGTAATAGGGCATATAAATGAGAATACATAGAAGGCGGGCCCGCCGGGATTTGAACCCGGGGTCTCCGGCTCCGAAGGCCGGCGCCTTATCCGGGCTAGGCTACGGGCCCTGTTTCTGTTTGTACTTTTGTTTGTAATGTTTATAAGGATGTTTTAGTGTTTAATGTTTGTTTTAAGGTATAGTGTTTTGCTGTGGTGAATTACTATGGGCTCTGTAAAGAGTTTGAATGAACGTGATCTACTTGTATTAGTGGTATTTTCCGGTATTTTTGGTGCATCTATTGTCTTTGCCAATATTGCTGCTGGTATAAAGCTTGTTGATTTCCTAGGATTCGTAGTACCTGCTGGGACTATTGCGTATTCAATAACTTTTCCAATAACTGATATTATTGATGAAGTTTATGGTAAGCGTAAGGCTGTATATATAGTCTGGGCAGGATTATTTGCCGAGATAGCTATGTTGGTACTTATTGGTGCTGAAGCATTACTTCCAGCTCTTGAACCAGATATGCAGGCTGATTATCTCAGAGTATTCACTCCCCAGGTAAGGATTGTATTGGCTAGTATAGTTGCATATCTAGTCAGCCAGCACCATGATGTATGGGCTTTCTGGAAATGGAGAGAAATAACTAGAGGAAAATATTTATGGATTAGAAATAATGCCTCAACAATGGTAAGCCAGTTCCTAGATTCAGCAATATTCATATTCATAGCATTTTACGGTATTGAGTCAATGGATATATTACTAAACATGATTATGAGTATGTGGTTATTCAAGGTACTAATAGCTGCACTTGATACACCATTTGTGTATCTCGGAGTATCTCTTGTAAAAAGATATACGTTTAAACAACCCTTACAATTAACAGGGATCAATGATAATATTTCAAGTGATAAGGTAGTATCTATAGTGGGCGATTAGTTTTGAAAACAAAGCTTTTCATACACGGGGATAGCGATGGAGTTGTATGTGGTGCACTAGCTTATCGTTACTATGTAAGTAATGGAGCCGAGGTAGACATTATTTTTACTCATCCAGCAGGCTTAGTAGAAGATCTAATTGAATTCGCTAAACCGGGAAATAGAATATTTATAGCTGATATAGCTCTTAGTGAAAAACATCTTAAAGAGATAATGGATTTGTTTAATAAGTATAGTAGATCTGGTGAACTAATTTATATAGATCATCACCCGGAACCCATAGAACTCGATCTAAGAGAACTTGAAGGACTAATAATACATGATACATGCTGTTCAGCATCAGAGCTAGCTTATAAATTCTTTCAAGACGTATTAGGTTTCGAATATAGTCGTGTAGCACTTTACGGGGCAATTGGAGACTATTTAGATGAGACTCCTTGGGCCAGGGAAATACTTCATGAATGGGATAAGAGAAGCATATACTTTGAGGCGGGAGTTCTAGCTCAAGGATTAGAAGCCTCCCGTAAATTATATGATTTCAAGAGACATGTTGTAAAGCATCTCTCAGAAAATAAACTACCTAGTAGTCTAAGTGAACTGTTGATTAGGGCTTTAATTGAGAGTGTTAGCGAGGATGAAATGAGAATATGGGTAAAAAAGAATGTTGTAAAATTAAATATGTTGGGTTATGTGATTGAACCTCCTGGAAGCCTTGGCAGAGCGGCACATTATGCAAGAATATATTCTAATAAACCCGTGGGACTAGCTGCATCAAGGCATAGAAATAATATGGTTATAAGCATTAGATCTATAAGAGAAATAGATCTTAATAGAGTACTTAGAATTATAACGCCTAAATTAAACGGCACAGGAGGAGGCCATCCATTCGCGGCAGGTGCCAGGGTACATATTAGCAAGTTTAAAGATTTCTTAGCAATGCTTGATAATGAACTAATGATATTATATGGAAGGAATAACATAAGGTAATAAAGACGTGGCTTAAGTACATTCAGTAATAAATAACTCTTTATGTAAAAACTATTTATCTTAAGCGAATTATTATATAGACTGTTTATTGACTAATATATTAAATGGGTTATGGCTATATTAAGGACTCCATTTTCTCTCTAAGAATTTCTTTAGCTTCTTCTGCAGAGATCTTTGTTATAGGTGACTTCTTTAATTCTTCAATAAGTAGTTCTGGTTTTTCACGATATTCATTTAGTGATTTACTAAGTTTTATATAGGCTTTATATGCCTCTCCTGCTCTTGGAAGTATTATTGCTTCTGTAACATATGTGCCTGCTCTGGACTCGATGCTTGCAATACCTATGTTTTCTCCATTACTACCTTTTAATTCAAAGAGTAAGCCTCCTTCAATAGTTTCTCCGATCGGAGCTGCTTCTAATACCATGCTCATAATATTTTCGATCTTTTCTTCAACAATTTCTTTCTCAAGGGGTTGTGTTTTACCCATGATTTCCTTGGTTTCTTCGATCTTAAATTCTTCTTTTTCTCCTTTAAGGATCTTTTCAGCTTCTTCTCTTGATGGAGCTATGGCATATTGTTCTTGTACCTCCTTAAGTTTTTCCTCAAGAATTTCTTTAACAGCTTTAGCAACTTCTTCATCACTTACACGCTTGAAGTATTCGACACGTAATGTATCATAGTACCACTTGATTTTTCCATTTTCAACATCATATTGTACTCTAATTCGAACAACATCGCCCTTATCAACCTTTAGCTTCTCAACAAGTATTATAAATAATAATCTATTAATCTCTCCACTAGCACGTGCTACTTCTCTTGCAAATTCCTTGTCTTGCCTAACCATATCTCTTAATTGTGCGAATAGTGTTCTACGTAATTTATCTGCGTATGCTCCGGCTATAATTAGTCCGGTACTAAGTTCACGGGGCATAGATAAATACACCTCTAAAATTTATCTACTACAACTAGATTTATTACATCTGATAACTATAAATATTTCATTAAGTTCTATATCTGATCTGGTGTATAAGAATGTATAAAAAAGAAGTAGAATTTGAAGGCATAATAGTAGGTTTTGAGCTAGCTCCAGGATTTGAAAATAGGAAGGCAGTATATTTACAGGGAAGTTATAATGGTGAATCTACAGGCTTCTATGTTTTAGTACCTGATAGTATATATGAGAGACTTATAAGTATGGGTGTAGGTATAATGATAAGTGGAAGAGGATCCGTGGTTAGTAGGGAACCTATTGTAATAGATGCATCTATGATTCAAGGAGGTTAAATATAATGGCCAGAGTATTAAGGCTTCCACCTAGGATAAAGGTTTTAGAGGCTCTAGGATCAATAGCTGATGGCAGAATAAATGTTCAGGACAATGAAGCCGAAGTTACATCATCTACCGGTGAAAGAACGTATAAGGTCATCGTTCGCGATGATGGAAGAGTATATTCAACGGATAATGGAACCATATATCGAGGATACATAGGCTATCCAATAATAGCATTACTCATGATTAAAGGTAAATTACCATACGATGAGAGAATTGCAAATGCTTTATCCGGCATACCTTGGAAAAGACTTAATGAGACATATCGCAAATACGTTATTGTTGAACAAATAGTCCTTAAAAAAGCTGAAGAAAAGGGTGTACCTAGACAAGTTATAATAGATTTCGTAAACATTGTTATGAAGAAGCTTCAATCTATGAAACTAGTTTTCGACGAAGATCTTGTGAAACAGAAAACTCTCTTCTAAATATTCTATGTGGTTAAACTTAATTATTTCCCGAATCTATAGACTATTTTCCGTTAAATTAATATAGGATAATGGGATATGGTGAAGCAGTGGTGAAGCCTATTGTTGAGGAAAGAAAAGATTTACATGAATATATTAGCTGGCTCAATCAAATAGCTAATAAATGGAGAACTAAATGGGAAGAATCTAGAATACATGAAGCAAACCCTTCTAATAAACCAAAATTCTTCCTAACAGCAGCTTTTCCATATCCAAATGGAATGATGCATCTTGGACATGCCAGAACATATACTCTAACAGATATCTATGCTAGATTCAAGAGACTAGAAGGATACAACGTACTATTCCCAATGGGCTTCCATTATACAGGTACACCAGTATTAGCTATGGCGGATGCTATAAAGGAAGGTGATGAGAAGACACTAAAGCTATTCCGTGAACTATATCGTATACCTGATGAAGAGATCGAAAAAATGAAGGACCCATTATATCTTGTAAGATACTTTCACAAGAATATCAAGGAGTCCATGAAGCTCATGGGATACATGATTGATTGGAGAAGAGAGTTTACAAGTATAGATATCATGTTCAGTAGCTTCATACACTGGCAATTCAAGAAACTATATGAAAAAGGCTATATAACTAGGGGTACGCACCCAGTCGGGTGGGATCCAGTTATAGGTACTCCAGTTAGTATGCATGACACCAAAGGTGATGTTGAGCCAGAGATTAGCGAGTTTACACTACTCTTCTTCGAGACCGATGACGGAGCCTACATGCCTGCTGCAACACTTAGACCAGAGACAGTATTTGGAGCTGTTAATGTATGGGTCAACCCTAAAGCCATCTATGTAGATGCCCTTGTCGATGGACATAGATGGATTATTAGTAAGGAAGCCGTTGACAAGCTTAGGCTACAGCTTAGGAAGGTAGAGATTCTGAGAGAATTCCATGGAGAAAAACTTATTGGCAAACGTGTCCGTAACCCAGCTACTGGTTGGAGAGTACCTATTCTACCAGCCGAATTCGTTGACACAGATACGGCTACCGGAATTGTTATGAGTGTACCTGCCCATGCACCCTATGACTATGCTGCTCTTAAGGATATATTGAGAAATAGGGAGTTACTCGAGAAACTAGGAATTAGGCCCGAAGAACTTATGCCAAAGACCGTTGTTAGAGTATCTGGAGTTAGCGATAAGTTAGCAGTTGATGTTGTTGAGGAAATGGGTATTTCTAGCCAGCTTGAATATGATAAGCTTGAAGAGGCTACTAAGACAGTTTATAGTATTGAGTTTAAGCAGGGAATAGTTGTTGAAGATATAGTTGAACGTGTTGCATCCGATATAAGAGATCAAGTTTCAAGGAAGTACATAGTAGCTGCTGTAAAGACTCTTATAGCAGGGAAACGTGTTCCTGAGGCTAGAGAAGCTACTGCTTTATGGCTACGTAATGCTGGCTTAGCCGATAGTATGTACGAGATCATTAATAAGCCTGTCTATAGTAGATGGGGCAATAAAGTTGTTGTAAAGATACTTGAGAACCAGTGGTTCATAAACTATGGTATTGAAGATTGGAAGAAACTTGTACGTGAAGCACTTGCATCTATGAATATAGTTCCTTCGCAGATGAGAAAAGAGTTTGAAGAGACTATTGAATGGGTTAAGAAGAGAGCATGTGCAAGGACTAAAGGGCTAGGCACCAGGCTTCCATGGGATCGTGAATGGGTTATTGAGAGTTTAAGTGATTCAACAATATACATGGCATTCTATACAATAAATCATATACTACGTAAATACGGTATAAGAGCTGATCAGCTGACTTATGAAGTATGGGACTATATACTCCTTGGCAAAGGCGATTCAAGGAAACTCTCTAGAAAAACGGGTATTCCAGAAGAGGCATTAAAGGAGGCTAGAGAAGAATTTGATTACTGGTATCCATTAGATTCTAGACATAGTGGTAAAGATCTTGTTAAGAATCACTTAACATTCTTCATATTTAATCATGTAGCTATATTTCCTAGGACAAAGTGGCCTAGGCAAATAGCTGTAAATGGGTACGTACTATATCGTGGTCAAAAGATGAGTAAAAGCTTATTCAATGTTATACCTGTTCAGCAACTTGCATCAGAACTCAGTCCAGATGGTTTAAGACTTGCCATAGCCATTTCAAGTGAGATCGATCAAGATTTAGACTTTAGGGAGGAAACAGCATACTCCGTTATAGAACAACTTAGAAGGATACATAATATGATCGTTGAATATAGAGACATCATAGTCAATTATAGGAAGAAAGAGTTACTAGATATTATTTATCTAGAGGATGCATGGATTATGAGTAAGTTAAGAGAAATTTCAACTAATGCCAAAAGATCACTTAATCAACTCAGAATAAGAGAAGCTGCCAATATGATTTACTATATATTTGAAGAGTATATTAAGAAATATATCGATATAATTAAGACTAAAAATAGGTACTTCGATGAAATTTCTAAACACATTATAGCATATGTATTTGATTCATGGATAAGAATGATGGCTCCTTATACACCATTCTTTGCAGAAGAAATGTGGAAAATTGTTGGCGGAGAAGATTTTATCATAAATACCTCATGGCCCACTGTTGATGATAAATACTTTAGTCCACAAGCACTTCTCTCCATGGAGTATATTGATAGATTAATTAATGATATTCGTGAAATAGTAAGGGTACGTAAAGGGAAGCCTAAGAAGATCATGGTATATGTAGTTGATCCAGGAGCATATGGGACTTTACGTAAGGCAATAGAATATATAGTGTCTGGAAGGACTATGAAAGAGTTCATTAGGAATATAGTTATGGATGCTGTTGATAAAAGGAAGGCTGCTAATATTGCCAGAAAGGTTTATGGATTAGCTTCAAGTCTTCCATTATATCTAAGAGACCTTATATTAGCAACAGAATTCGATGAAAAGAAGGCTATTGAAGCTCTTCATAAATGGATTGAGAAGCAAGTAGAGGCTCCATTAGAGGTAAGATATGTTAGTGAAGCCAGAGAACTTAGAGGCAAAGAAGCATATCCATTAAAGCCTGCTATATATATAGAATTCGAGTAAATCATTAGTATACAAGTACTTCCTTTTTCTTAATAGTTATGTATCCTTTTTCAACAAGATATGCAAGTATTTTTCTAGCTTGCTCTCTCTTAACACCCAGGTTATACGATATAATATCTAATGCATCTCGCGTCGATAGAAAACCATATTCGACTACGCCTTTACGTAATAAATTAAGTGCTTCTCCATAAATACCTCGTGGAGGAGACGAATAACCAATATATTCTGGAGACAAGGTTATTCTAATACGTTTTCCCTCAATAGACATTATAAAGTCGCGTTCTCCAGCTCTTTTAAGAATAGCTTTTCTCCATCCAAAATATTTCTTTACTCTACTGGTTGGATAAGTTGAGACTATAACATTTAATTTTTTAGCAATATAAGGGGTCTTAATGGGATCTATATATATAAGGAGCCTAGCATATCCTATACGATCAAGTCTTATACTATCTACAATAAATATATTATCTATAATGGCTTTCTTAACTATCTTAGAAGATAATAACTCTATCAAGTCTGTTCTCCATGGTCTATGTGCCTCTATATATACATGGCCATCAGTTGAAGCTAAGAGAGACAAATAGGAGATCAATAAATCCCGGGCCCAAGCCTCATGCCCGGAAATAATCCACTTACCACGTAGGAGAAACCATGGAAACTTCATTTCAATAAACAACCTCTAATCTCTAATAATTGTTACTAAGGCTAATAAAGAGGTAAAGCTCAGATAGGCCTACGCAAAATCATCCACTTTTAGTCATTTGGGCCAGGCTCTCCTCATAGCCTAGTATCATATAAAGACTAGTATAGTTAAGCATTTTTATTTTACGTCAGAAAACTATTTTGAACAGTACAGTCATAGGTATCTGGAGAGAAACGATCTTGTAGCGGTGATTTCGATGGAAGATTATTACCTTGGTTGGCTTGAGCAGGTGGAAAGAGCACTTTCTATCTGGGGTTGCTGTAGAGTTGATATGGAGCCAAGATTAATTGTTATTACTGGCATGGGTGGCAGTGGTTGTGTAGGAGACTATGTATATGCATTGGCTAGTACTAGAAAATATTTTAAGTATCCTATATTCATAGTTAAAAGCCATAAATTACCAAGTTTCATTAATGAGAAGGATCTAGTCTTTGTTATAAGCTATAGCGGTAATACATTAGAGACTAGACATGCATACTTAGATGCGCTTCGTAGAAAATGTAAGTTAGTAGTTATAACAAGTAATGGTTTTTTAGAAAGAGATGCAAAGCAAAAGGATATACCATTAATTACAGTGACTAGAGGTATTGCTCCACGTACTGCTCTTCCAGAGATGCTTCTTGCAGTATTAAATATCCTTGACACAAGCGGTTTAACTATTGTATCAAGAGATGAAGTTGAGGATTTAAGGCAGTTCTTAAAAGAAAATATGGCTGATATCTATAATGAAGCTATGGAGATAGCACAGTTCATATACAGTAATAAAGGCATACTTGTAATAGCGACACATACACCATTAGAAGTTCTTGCAATTAGGGGTAAGAACGAATTTAATGAAAATTCAAAAATACCTGTAAAAATAGATGTAGCTCCGGAATGGGCCCATAATGATATCGTTGGATGGGAAAACCCATTTACTGATAAATGGACTATTCTCGAAATAGCTGATCCAAGCAATTCTACTGGTCTGAAATTAATTGATTTCATGGATGAAATATATAGGGAGAAGAGGTATCCAGTTAAGAAAATATTGCTTAAGGGAAAGTATTTTCTCCAGAAATTATTGTATGGAAGCTTATTACTTGGCTTAGCAAGTGTAAAATTAGCCCGTCTAAGGGGAATAAATCCGCTTGAAACAAAGAATATAAGTAAGTATAAATCTAGAGTTCATGAGATTCTAGGGCAACCCTGACAATAGAAATCCTATTAATGCTAATAGCATCATGTATATCATTAACTTTTTCATTTTCAATACATTATCTCTACTATAATCTCTATATACTCTATAAGCCGAATATGAATATATTGAACCTGCAATGCCTAGTATTATTGTGTAGTAGAGGTTTGCTAAACCAAAGATACCTATTGATACCGCTAAAGCGGATCCTATGATCGAGAATATTAATGAAGCTCTAGAGGCGTTTTTCACACCATATACTGTTGCTATTGTCTTATATCCAAGTTTAAGATCTCCCTCTACATCTCCTATACTTTTAATAAATTCACGGGCCGTATTTATCAGAAATACAACTACTGAAAAAAGCATTGTAAATAAGGTTTTAGAATAAGGTAGACCTGCGAGAAATAATCCGTATATGAATGGAGCCATAGTAGAGATGCTAACTAGGAAATGGCTCCACCAGTATTTTCGCATGTAATTATATATATATGCTATTATTGAAAAAATAAATGCTACTAAGAATAGACGTAATGAAATTATAAGATTTATAGATATAGCAACTAGTAAGAATACTAAACTTAGTAAACGTATGCTATAAACACTAAATATACCACGAGGTAATGGTTTCCAAGGCTTATTAATTCTATCAACTTCGAGGTCTATCACATCATTTATTAACATAGCAGCGCCTGAGGCAAAAAATCCTGTGAAAAAACCTATAATGAGATCTATATAACTTCGTATGCTATAAGAATTTAAGACAAAATATGTAAATAATATGGCAAGGCCTGTCATAAAGCAATTTAAAGGTCTTAGTATCTTCATAAATTCAATAATTAAATATTTAGGCTTGTTCATAACGCTACCTCCATAGGACAAATCATGTACTAAGAATATTAAAGATACTCTAACTAAATATTTATATTGAATGATGAAACGACGGTCTCCGGAACTTGAAGGTGATGAAGAATATTCTCCTTTCTGAACATTATTTTAAATATAAATATTTAGTTATAGAGGATAGAGTTTTTCTAACGCTCTAGCTAATAAGCCGCTGATTATATCTTTATTTATAGGGTTTTTCTCTTTGTAGAGATTACTAAGTTTCCTGGCATCATCGCAAGGATATTCGTCTTTATATTTTTCAAGTATATCTACTAATTCGTTATCATCAGTTAATATAGCGATAGGTGAAACAGGTGTTCTCCATTTATTTTTACTATACTTTACCTCGAGTAGCTTCTTAAGAATAGTGCTGTCATCGACATCTTCATTTTCAACTATGACTTTATAGTATTGTGAGATATAATGTGCAATAACTATTCCAAGGAGTCTTTCATCTTTGAAAATATAAATTTCCTCGATCTCACTATTATCTGGCAATACAGCGTGAGTACCATGTTCAATCTTATATCCACTATTAATTACTGTGTTGATTAAATTATCAAGATCCCTTACATTCATCGTAATTAATTTAACCATATCCTACACCTATAATTCTAGTAATTTCTAATAACCTCTTAAATCCATATTCTAGGAAGTAGAGAATTATTATTAGGTGATTATTTAGCGATGGAAAATGAAGTAATTGTATTAAATAATAAATTATTTACGAAGGAAATTATAACAGGCACTCCGGTTGAACACGATGTAGTCATGGAATTAAAAAATTTGTTTCGGGAACATGGGGCTGATCAAGTATTTCTAGAACATGTTAATGTAATGGCATGGTATGAGAAAGAATGCTTTTTAGAAATAGGCGATCAAAGGATTAAATGTTATAGTTTACCTTATACCTTAACTGATGATGTTGAAGCACCAATTGTATTTGCTGATTATTATGGTGATCGAATAAGTTTAGAGAATGATCCTCAAGGAAAAGTAGTGGTTATACCCTTCCCACCTGATCCCGATGATGCTAAATTCGTTATGTTAAGACTATATAGTGCTGGAGCTTTAGCAGTAATATTCTATGATATCCTTCCAGGAAGATACCGGAGAATAGTTGTTACAGGTGTTGAAGGATTTCCATTTAATTATGGTGCTCCACCACCAGTACCTGTTATTAGTATTACTAAAGAGGATTATCTAAAGTTATTTATGAGAAGAACCAGTCGTGTTAGAATTTTCGTTAAAACAAGAGTAGATCATGGCAGGTACGGATATAATGTTATTGCGGTATATAATGGATCTAAAGACTATGAGGTAATTTACAGCGTCCATCATGATCATTGGTTTACTGGTTTTTCAGACGATCTCATAGGACTTGAAATAATACTTAAGTTCTCTAAAAAGCTAGAAAGATTAAATGACAGGAAATATACTACAATACTTGCATCATTTACTGCTGAAGAATCAGGTGCTCCTGGTTATAGTGGTTGGTATTGGATTTGGGGTAGTAGAAAGTACTTAGAAAATCGTTTTATTAAATCTGATCTTGATAATATTTTGATAAACATTAACCTCGATGCATTATTCACTAGTAGAGTACATGTAGCATTTAATTTATTTCTACAAGACATAGTCAAGGAACTAATTGATCGTGGAGCAGTAGATAGCTCCTTATTGGAAAAAGAACAACCATATTTTGATAGTTTCTCATTTACACTACATGGTATTCCCTCAATTACATTACATACTTTCCATGAATTAAGGGTAAATTATCATACTAATTTGGATGATGGACGTGAAAATGATCCTAGGCTTGAGCCATTTATGTTAAGCCTTCTTGAATTACTACATAGGATAATCAATGACAAATCTATCAATGAAATGTATTCATTTAAGTTCTTGAAAGAAAGGTTTTCCATCTATTCGGAAGTAGACTTGCCTCTTGAAACAAGAGTTTTATTTAGAAAATTAGCAGATTTATATAATATTAAGGGCAACCTGGATCAAAATAAATTCGTTAAATCATTTAATAAGAACTTTCTAAAGCCCGTAGCTACATATAAGATTAATGGAATGTTTGAGATACAATTAATTCCTGAAATAATGATAGCAATAGATGTTTTGAAGAAAATACATAGTTTGAATATAAAGAGTGAAGTAATATATAGTCCTGGAAATGAAAATAGGATTTTCGAAATAAATCTAATTACTACGCCTAGACAACATGTTAATGAAGAGATTATAAGAGCTCTATACGAATATATTAGATCAAGCTCAATAAAATATTTAGATCTACTTAATAATGTAATGGGGGCTTCTCTGAGGAAATGAATTTATTTAAGACACAAGCTGTTATTACTTTGTATAAGAGTGTTTAGTTGTAGTGGGTGTAAATCGTGTCAAAGAAAAAGTATCTATTCGACATTGATAAATTCGGTGATTTCGCTAAATGGTACCATGAAATACTGAAACAAGCAGAAATTGTTGATATAAGGTATCCTGTTAAGGGTATGAACGTTTGGAGACCATATGGCTATAAAGCTTTAAGAAATGTACAAAAAATATTGATTGAATTATTAGAAGCCACGGGCCATGAAGAAGCATATTTTCCTACAATGATACCTGAGAGCTTATTTGCTAAGGAAAAAGAGTTTCTTGAAGGTTTTGGTGGTGAGACATTCGTTGTTGAGGGTACTAAGACTAGAAGATTTAGTGAAAAGCTATATGTAAGGCCTACTAGTGAAACCGTCATGTATTATATGTGGAGCATATGGATTAAGGGAAGAAAGGATCTTCCTGTTAAAATGTATCAAGTTGTTAATGTATTTCGTTACGAGACTAAGGCTACTCACCCAATTCTTAGAGTTAGGGAAATTGTGTCATTTATTGAGGCTCATACCGCCCATGCTACTATGGAGGAGGCTGAAAAACAGATTAAGGAGGCCGTAGACATATATAAGAAGTTCTATGATAGACTATTAATTCCATATTTCATAGTACTTACGCCTCCATGGGATACATTTAGTGGCGCAGAATACAATTATGACTTTGTTACACCAATGCCTGATGGTAAGGCATTAGAACTTGGATCAGTAATTAATTTAGGTCAGAGATTTTCTAAGGCATTTGATATACGGTTTATGGATGAGGATGGCTCATTTAAATACGTATATCAGACATGCTATGGTATCTCAGAGAGAAGCCTAGGAGCAGTTATAGCTGTTCATGGAGATAATAAGGGATTGTTTCTTCCTCCCGAAGTTGCTCCAATACAGGTTGTTATAGTACCTATTGCTAGAAGAGATGAAAAAGATATTGTAGAGTATGCTGGGAAAATCGATAAACTACTTCGTGAAAATGGTATCAGGAGTTATTTAGATGACGATCCTGAACATACACCTGGATGGAAATACTACTATTGGGACATGAAGGGTGTACCTACAAGACTTGAAGTAGGTAGAAAAGAACTTGAGAATAAAACTGTGACAATAGCTAGAAGAGATAGGATTGAAAAGAGAACAGTAAGTATAGAGTCTCTAATTAAAGAGCTTAAGGATGTCTGGAAAGATATTGAAACAACGTTATATAAACGTGCTCTTGAACAGTTTAAGAAACTAGTTATAATTACTGAGAATCCTGAAGAAGTAGTTGATGGAAAGGGATTAATTGTAACCCCATGGGATGGTACTGAAGAATGTGCTGAAGAACTGGAGTCAATCACTGGTAAGGGAGTTATAGGAACAATTGTTGAATCACCAATAATGCTTCCTGCAAAGGGTAAAAGCATATGTGGTAAGGAATCAAATAAATGGGCATTGCTTGGAGTAACATATTGAGAAAACTATTTCCTCTATCCTCTTTTACCTCTCATTGAATTTATTTTAGAGAGTAAGGTTTAAGAAGGATTAACTATGTTTCCAAAAACTAGTGATGTGCAATGTCAGACTATATAAAGGAGCTTAAAAAACTATTGATAATAAAATTAAGTGGTTACAAGATCGTTGATAAGAGTGCAAAAATATTCTACCTAGTAAAGGATAACAAGATCCAAGCCACGGTAAAGGATCAAGGAGAATTCATTATTGTAAGTATCGGGGGAAAGGACTACAAGTATGATAAATGGTATACTAAACCAGAGCATCTAGCAAATGTATTAGTTAACTACTTTGGTAGCAAATAAGGAATAGAGGCAAGTATAGTTTTTAATATATAAACCATGAAGAATATTTTCCAGTAATACTAATCTCTACTTTCTATAATAATTCTGATTTTGTCTCCTAGATCTATCTCATCTATTATTAATCTTGCCTCATATGGACCCTTTTTTATAATTCTTCCTTTAATCATTAGTTTTTGTTTAAATAATGGTGCATCGATCACAAGTGTTTCTGCTTCTCCCCCTTCAAATGCTGGGTTTAATCCATATTTACTTGCTATGACTAAAATTTCATTAAGTAATTCTAATGTGACTATTCTACCTATATATTTATGACTTAATCCATAGCTTGATACAGATGTTATGATAAATTTTATCCCATTTTTAACTACCTCTTTCATGTAACTCCTTTGATCAATTCTCCATAATGGTGTATATAGAGATAATCCAAGTTTTTCTGTGATAAATGCTAGTCTCATTCTCTGATAATCACTAAGTAATGTGCCGGCAATAACTCCCTTTACATTATATTTCTCTTTTGCCTCTTTCAATAAGCTATACAACGTATACTCTTCATTATTTACTGCATTAGTATATAGAATATCTATATTCATCGCTTTCGCTTGATAAACTGTGGCCTCTATTCCTGGATAATGGAATAACATAGAATATTCTCTTGGATAAACAGATATTAGACATTCAATATCTAGTCCTTGAAGATATCCCCAGTGTAATGCATAAGTACTATCTTTTCCGCCACTATATAATGCTGCTACTTTCATACCAGGTTCCATAGACATTTTTCCAGATTCTTTAGTGATATACGTAGTTTTATATTTTCCCTATCTCCTAGATAATGTTCTTGGAGGATTAACCAGATTGAACGAATTAGAGATTACCGTATTAGTCGATGATCGGAGTATTGACGAAGTTAAACTGAAGCCTACTCATGGCATTTCGTTATATATAGAGACTATGGGCCACTACATACTGTTTGATACTGGGCCTAATCCGGATATTATAAGGAATAATTCGGAGTCTCTGGATATAGATTTAAGTCTACTTGATGTGGTTATAGTCTCCCATGTACATACTCCTCACACTGGTGGAATACCATTTATTGGATGGATAGCCCCATCAACAAAGACGTACATACCTTATGCATCAGGCCCATACTTTGAGCAAATAGTTATGAAAAATGGCTTAGTGCCGATAGAGGTTATTGACTGGATTAAAATCCTTCCAAAAGTATATATCTCAAAACCCTATTATGGGCCTCCATGGGAGCATTTCCTCATTATAGATAGTGATAGGGGATTAATCATCTTTAGTGGATGTATGCATCCTAATTATAAAGAAGTATTATCATCTATATATGAATATTTTAATAAAAAGATATATGCTGTCATAGGAGGCTTTCATTTAGTTAACGCTCCTGAAAGATTCATTAAATCTATAGCAGACTATTTATCTTCAGTATCGACATATATAGTGCCTCTGCATTGTAGTGGTGTAAAGTTTATAGAGTACATGGTTATGAAATACCCTGAAAAACTCATTAAAGCAATGGCAGGCTCTATTATAAAGCTGTAAAAGGTGATACATGTGAATGATATGTTAATCGAGCCATATGTATTAATTGATGCTATGAAATTTCTTGTCGAGAAGAGATTAACTAATCCTCGCGGCGGTAATGGGAGTATTAGGAAGGGCTCTTTAGTATGGCTAACTCCTTCAGGAATCCCTAAGCATATGTTGAAAGTTAATGATCTTATTATATATGATCTTGATAGAGACTTGTATATGGGTTTAAGAAAACCATCTATAGAAATAAATGCTCATATAATGATATACAAGAAAATAGATCATGCCAAGACAGTGCTTCATGCCCATCCACCAATATCAACTGCATTAGTTGATGTAGTAGGTATTGATTGGCTTGACGAAGTATTTGCAGAAATAAAATATAGCGTCGGCAAAGTTAGTGTCTGTAAACCAGCTCCGCCGGGGACGATTGATTTAGCAAATAATATTTTAGAAGAGATATTGAAGGGTTCACGGCTTGTAGTTATACCCAGGCATGGAGTTATTTCATGGGGTGAAGATACGGGTGTGGCATTAGATGCTATAGTAGCCTTTGAAGATGCAGCAAAATATTATCTTGTTAAAAGAATCATGAAATAGTATTAAGCTTTACTACCTCTATATTTTGGATGATATTTCTTAATATGTTCAAGCTTTACATGTTTAAGTTCTTCCTCAGGCAATATAGATAGCAAATCCCATCCCTTATCAAGAGTCTCCTCAATAGTTCTTCTCTCATATTCTCCTTGGCCAATAAATTCCTTTTCAAATCTATCAGCAAATTCAAGGAACTTCTTATCTCTCGGAGATAATGCTTCAGTACCAACGACAACAGCTAATTCACGAAGCCTTACACCCTCAGCATAAGCACTATAGAGTTGCATAAATACTCCACGATGGTCTTCACGTGTTTTACCTTCACCAATACCGTCCTTCATCAATCGTGACAGACTCATAAGTATGTCGAATGGTGGATAGATACCTTTTCTCCATAATGCTCTAGATAGTACGAGCTGGCCCTCAGTAATATAGCCTGTTAGGTCAGGTATTGGATGTGTTATATCATCGTCCGGCATCGTCAATATAGGCATCTGAGTAACACTACCTTTCTGGCCCTCAACTCTGCCAGCTCTCTCATATATGGTTGCTAAATCAGTATACATGTATCCGGGATAACCCCTCCTACTGGGTACTTCTTCACGGGCAGCACTAAGTTCACGGAGAGCCTCGGCATAATTTGTCATGTCCGTGAGAATGGCTAGTACATGCATTCCATGCTTCCATGCCAGATACTCGGCTACAGTTAATGCTACTCTTGGAATAGCTACACGTTCAATAACTGGTGAATCTGCAGTATTAATGAATGCTACAGTATTCTCTAATGCACCGTAACGGCGGAAGTTATCGATGAAGAACATAGCATCGTCATAGCTGACACCGATAGCGGCAAATACGATTGCGAAACGCTCTTCTTCTCCACGTACACGTGCTTGTCTAACGACTTGGGCGGCTATACGGTTATGCGGTAATCCTGAACCAGAGAATATAGGTAGTTTTTGCCCACGTACAAGGCTATTTAATCCATCAATAGTGCTGATGCCAGTTTCAATAAATTCAGATGGAGGTAGACGAGCAGCTGGATTTAACGGAGCACCATTGATGTCTAGATAATCTTCTGGCACGATCGGGGGGCCTCCATCAATAGGCCTTCCTAATCCATCAAACATCCTGCCAAGCATGTCGATACCTACTGGTAACTTCAATGTTTCTCCACGATACCTAACACGTGAACCCCTTAGATCTACTTCACTAACTCCTCCGAAAACTTGAATTACAATAGCATCACGGCTAACATCTATTACTTGTCCAAGCCTTATTTCTCCATCGGCAAGCATCACTTCAACTACTTCACCATAGCTAACACCGTATATAGGTTCTGCAATTAATAGACTGCCTTGAGCTCGTACAAGCTTTGGAGATTCACGAATAGCTAGGCTAGAGGCTACCAATAATACCCACCTCTCTAATCTTTATTTCAAATTCATTTCTTATCTCATCAAATAATTGTTTAAACATATCTTCAAAACCTATGTTGGGTATCTCCTTCATACGTGCAATCTTAATCCTGCATTTCATACCATGCATTTCATCAACTGTTATACCCTTGCGAATAGCTTCAAGACCATACTCATAAAATAACATTATGGCCTTCATCATAAGCAAAGCCTTTTTAGGTGGGCAATACGTATCGATCTCATGGAAGGCGTTTTGTTGTAGGAAGTCTTCACGAATCATACGTGCAACTTCTAGAACAAGTTTATCTTCTTCAGGCAAGGCTTCTGCTCCAACAAGTCTTACGAGTTCTTCAAGCTCAGCCTCCTTTTGTAGAATAGCAAGAGCTTTCTCACGAAGACTTCTCCATTCACTACCTATTTCCTTATGCCACCAATCAGTAACATTCTCTACATAGAGACTATAGCTTGTAAGCCAATTAATAGCTGGGTAGTGTCTACGATAAGCAAGTGCAACATCGAGTGCATATAGTGCACGTACTATACGTAGAGTCGCTTGTGTAACTGGTTCACTAAAGTCTGCACCAGGAGGACTAACTGCACCCATAATTGTTAAGCTCCCATCTCTCCCAGGCCTGCCAAGAGTCTCTACATAACCACTTCTTTCATAGAAACTAGCTAATCTAGAACCTAAGTATGCAGGATAACCTTCCTCACCAGGAAGCTCTTCTAATCGTCCACTAATCTCTCTCATGGCCTCAGCCCAACGACTTGTTGAATCAGCAACCATTAACACATGATATCCCATATCACGGAAGTACTCTCCAATAGTTGCTCCAAGGAATACACTTGTTTCACGAGCTGCTACAGGCATATTACTAGTGTTTGCTATGAATACGCTTCTCTCAACCAACGGCTTACCAGTACGTGGATCGACAAGTTTACGGAAACTATGAAGAGCATCAGCCATTTCATTGCCGCGCTCACCGCATCCAACATAGATGGCTATATCTACGTGGCTCCATTTGGTAAGTTGCTGTAAAGTAATGGTCTTACCAGTGCCGAAACCTCCTGGTATGGCGGCTTTACCGCCCTTTGCTAATGGGAAGAAGAAATCTATTACACGCTGACCTGTAATTAATGGCTCATGTGGCTCGAGTTTTTCTCGATAAGGTCTAGGTTTACGTACAGGCCATTTCTGTATCATATTAACCTCCATATCGTCTATAATAGCAATAGTCTCATTAACTGTATAATCCCCTTCTTGAATAATTTCTTTTAGAATGCCATGGATCCCAGGTGGAACCATTATGTAGTGTTTAACCGTTTCTGTCTCAATAACATAGCCAAGATAATCGCCTGGTTCTACTTTATCGCCTTTTTTAGCAATAGGTATGAAATGCCATTTCTTATTTCTTGGTAATGGTGCTGCTTTGACGCCCCGTTTTACAAAGAAACCTACAAGTTCCTCTAGAATAGGTAATGGCCTCTGAATACCGTCATAGATTGATCCTACTAGACCAGGGCCTAATTCAGCTGCTAAGGGATACCCTGTACCATAGACAGGGTCTCCTACTTTAAGTCCCGTAGTATCTTCATAGACTTGTATAATAGCCTTCTCTTCTTCAACACCAATTATTTCACCTATCAGTCTTTCTTCACCAACTTCAACAACTTCGTATACTTTGGAACCTTTCATACCCTCAGCTATTACAAGTGGACCAGATACTCTGTATACACTTCCCTTTAATGGCAATTGATCATGCACCCACTTCAATTATTTCAGTATAAGGGTTATCACAAGTAGGGCATAAAAACTATAACGTTACCTTTAAACCAATATATTTGCGTATAATATCCTCGTAATGTTTCTTAACATCTATCCTCTCCATGGTTCTAGGCGTGTCTATGATGATCGATAGTATATTTTCAGGTAGATTCTTAAGAAATGTATTAATATCTCTACATAACGAAATAGCTTCTCTCGATATAATGATAACTCCATAGTTCATGGCATTCTTATTTAGAAAATCATATACATCTTTACAATTGGTACCTGAGAATTCTAAATAATCAAGGCCTGCTGCTGAGCCTATGAGGCACAATATACGATCACCTATAACTAATACATCTTTTCTAATAATCCTAGTTCTCATCAAAGTACCCACCACTCGTTAATAAGATCTTTAAGCTCTTTCGCAAACATATTAGTGGCTATAGCCACTAAACATGTATTGACTAATACTCCTTCACTAAGAATGAGTATATAATACCTTACATAAGGATGTGGAGTATATGGAGTTAATAAATCCTTGGTTAAAACTGATAAATATAATATAGAACCTAGGAATAATGAGCCACCACCAATACTAATCTTATTAGTATATCTAAGGATCTCTGAGAAATCCTTAAAGTAACCATCTTGTAATATGGCAGGAATATCCTCTAAACTTTTTGATAAACATACATTATTAAATTCATTTATTGATAATCCATAAAAACTTGGAATAACTTCTTTAGGTATTTCGCCTTTAGCACCACACATTAATATCCATAATAAATCATGTATGGAGCCAAGTAAACGCCTATATGGAATATCTAAGGGCTTACTAATAGGTAAGACCTTTCTGGTTAATATATAGAATAGCTTTATCGGATCACCAGTATATCCCTTTAAAACATTCGCATAAATCTTTAATCCTTTATCAACTAATATATCTACTAGATCATCGATGTTTTCCACTTTCTCAAGGTCGACTTTCATTCTAAAGATCTTTCCTGCTGGGATTAAGTATTCTGCCCTACCGCCTCTAATCAAGTTACTATAGAACAACGTTATATTGATTGAGTCAAAAAGGCCCTCTATGGGATCTATGTGTCTCCTATGCCGTAAGGGTATGTAGTTATAGAGATCATTATGTCTTTCTATAATATAGTTATTTATAGCTTCATTGATCTTTTTTAGCTCAAGCCTCTTCTCTATTACGAGAGAATATAATTCTATTCCAATAGGCTTATTACTTATTACATTTATAGCTTCATCTACAGTTTTAGATACTAATAGCTCTGAAAAATCAGTTTTAGTAAGTATTCTTGAGAGTAAAGCAGATACATAGGAGTGTATATAGGATTCATGAAAAACCATTGTTATCACTATTTATTTCACCCTGAACTCCAAAGGATCTGTGCTAGTTTATTGACTAGAGTTTCTTTAGCTCTCTTTAACCTTGTGTCATAAGAATTATCTACCTTAACTCCTTCAACACTTTCGATTATTAATCCTCCAAGAATATCTAATTCTTTTATCTCTACATCCTCAAGCCCAAGGTCATTTATGATCTCTCTTAAAATATCGACATCATCTTTATTTACATAGATTATTGAGGGCTTAGTAATATGGACTAAGCTCTCTCTTAATAAGTTATTGAGAGAACTTCTTATATTGACCTTCTTTCGAAGCTCTTCTTTAGCTCGTTTAAAAACTTCTTCTATAACTTCATATTTTGCAGTAGCTATAATCATCCTAGCTTTTCTGCGGGCCTCTGAAACTATTATTTGTGCCTCCTTCTTAGCCTTTTCAATGATTTCTTCTCTCTTCTTTTCAGCTTCTTCTCTCCACTTCTTTTCAGCTTCTTCAATAATTTCTTCAGCTCTTTTCTCGGCTTCTTTCAAGATCTCTTCAGCCTTCTTTTTAGCATCTAGTCTAAGTCTTTCAATAACATCCTTTACATCTCCTACTAATTCTCCGGTACTCATATTCAACTAGAATCCCTCAAGCCTAAGATATTATAAGGGTCATGCCTAGTATGCCAAACACCATTCCAAGAATGCCTATGAGCTCTACATAAACGGCCAAGATCACTGTACTAAATGTCACAGCACCTTTAGTTCTCGGCAACTCGGCTATACCTGATGCACATACATGGCCTTGATATTTTGCTGAAAACCATTCTGCAAATGCAACAGCAAAACCCAATGCAAGTATGGCTAATCCCGTTTCTAACCCAATCTTATCGGCTATGCCTTTAATGTTATAGATAAACTGGATCATAACAATTAATCCATAGAATGTCTGCGTCATTGGTAGTGATGCTAATAATAACACATTCCTAAATTGCTTAGGATCCTCTGCAAGAGCTGCAGCACCAGCAGAACCAGCAGCACCAATACCTAAAGACGAACCTATGAATCCTCCAAGTAATGCTATAGCAGCACCTGCATAGGCAAATCCTAATGCTAATGGATCCATTTCTTTCATCCTCCATAACCATATTACAGAGTAAACCAATGGCTAGAAGAGGTAAAAAAGGTTAATCGAGCTATTAAAGGTAAAACAGGTAGTAATACCTTATTTGAACGTAGAAAAGTTAAGCCTAATAAAAAGTTACTAAAAAAATTAGACTACAGGGTCTCCATCTATCGGGTCTCCGCCGTGGGTTCCTCCCCAAAGGACCGCTATGGCCATAATGGCTGGAACTATGTATCTGCTGTATTTAATTGTTCTAATTAGATGCCTTAGTATATGTGGGTTCATATTTTCCACCAGAATAATAATATAAAAATGATCGTTTCTCAATGTTAAGGTAATGATCGGTGAGACGATCTTGGAGAAAAGTTTAAAAACCCTCGAGTTTCACAGTCTTATGAATTATATAAAGGGTATTTAGACATGGTATTTAGTGAGTATGATTTTTCTTAGTTTAAAGATGTATGTATTATCTCCGAGTTTTCTATTAAAAACAATATATGCGAGTGGATCAACATCTCCATTGAAATAAATTGCTATAAGTAGTGTATCCTTACAATCTTCCTCTCCAGGCGAGATATCACATAGTGTTTTATCCTCTAAAATCTCATATTCGAGATCTTCTGAGAGATTTTCATCAAGTATAAGAGAAATTGTGTCAAGAACATATTCATCCACATTTTCAATAAGGCCTCTAACTATCCAACTACTGGGGCCTTCTATATGAATAAATAAATTAATTAAATGTTTAAGCTCTTCTAGTTCTGGTGGCAATGTATTCAAATAGTGTACACCTACATCGTTCTTAATTATCTATTTTCTTAGTGTAGATATTATATTATTTCTATTATACGCGTAGTATAGTATTAAGGCGATTGTTTTAGCATCAATTATTTCATGGTTCTTTATCATTTCTAACGCTTCATCCATACTGATAATCTTTCTTCTTATGACTTCATAGGGCTCTGGTTTAGCACCTACTTCTTTAAGGTCATATGCTATAAAGGCATACATATATTCAGTACTATATCCTGGAGCAAGGTACATGCTAAACACTTGTTTAAGAGTACCCGCTTTATAACCAGTTTCTTCTATTAATTCTCTGGAAGCAGTTTCACCAGGGTCTTCATTTCCCTCTATTATACCTGCAGGCAATTCATAGATCCATTTTCTAATAGCTGGTCTGTACTGATATAATAATACTATTTTGTCAAATGTGATGAGTGGAAGAATGACTACTGAATTAGGGAATCTAATTACTTCCCTTAAAGCCTTATTACCATTTGGAAGTAAATGTTCTTCAACATAAAGTTTTACTCTTCGTCCTCTAAAGATCTCTAGCTTATGAGTAATACTCATATATCTCCACTCTATACTTTTTACAAAATAACATAAAATGGTTGAGATATATAAGTAGTAGTGGAAAATATAAACATAGCTAAATGACTACATAATTAATAGAAAGGTAAAGATGGAATAGAGAAGACATAAAACCGTCGTAACGGATGATATACATGATTTCTAAAGAAATGCTGACATCAATGGTAGATGACTATGTTAATTCCTATAAGAGAGTCATAGATCTACTTAACAATATAGGTAAATACAAACTTGGACCAATAATAGATAGACTTAGAAGTGTTAGAATTGCTGGAGACTACTCTCTCTTATCAAAAGAGCTTGGATTAAATGAGGAGCGTTTAAAACAATTTATTAAGAAATGTAAAAAGTTAGGCCTTAAATTCACTATCGATATTAATTCACTATCTTTAGGTTTAATGGAGTTTATGGTATACATGCCTACAATAATAGACCATGATGACATACCATTTAATATGTGGCTTAAATTCTACGTTATAACGCATAACCCTGTCGGCACTCTCATATCGTATTATATACCTGCTAGTAAACGGATACTATTAGAAATGATCAAAGAAGGTTATAAAGATCTTATTAAAAAAACAAAGTTCATACAAGGAAGAGAAAAGATCTATATAATATATAATTTAATGCGTTCTCAGCCTACTTTTTCAAGAGATCCTATTAGGCCCTTCTTTAGAGTAAATTGGGATTCAATAGTCAAGGAACTTAATGAGATGGCATATAGAACAGGCTTAAATGAGCGAAAGATATATTGGAGTGGCTTCAAATATTCTGATCCTTTTGACATAATTGATTTAATAATATTAAAAGAGTTGGAAAAAGATGCATTTAAGACTATATATTCTTTAGCAAGGGATTTTCCTTTTTCATTAAAAGTCTTTAATAAACATTTATATCTTCACATTTATAAAAGAGAGTTGATCAAGGGCGTCTTCTTAAAAACAGGTTTCACCAATAGGCTTATGGATTCGTTTCATGTAGTCATTTTAAAAACTAATGATAAAGACAAGGCTAGCATATTAATTAGTTTCTTTAAGTATAAGCCATGGATTTATATTATTAGATGGGGTCATGAAATTCTTGACTTCTTTAATGAAGAAAATAGCTTTAAGCCTGATAAGTATGTTGTAATATTATCAATGGCCATACCAAGTATTTACCAAGTCTACTTAGCTAAGTTACTTCATATCTTAAAACAACTAAACTTAATTGTTGAAGCTGAGGTTTTCAGTTATGATACTATTGCTGTCAAGAAATGGGGTATACCTTATAGATTCTATAATCAGAGTGAACGTACCTGGACATTAGATGTAGAGAAGAATATTGATATTTTAGAGAAAAGGATATTTAGAAAAATGAAGTGACAATTTTGTTTGTTCTAGCCATCTATTATTTAATTAGATTATAAGTTGAAAGATTAATCTGTAAAGATATTTAATATGTCTTGTCTTCAAAAATATTTAGGGGTTAGGATTTGTCAGTAATTAATATTGTATCGCCTAAAATATCGATATTATTGGTGGTATTAATATCACTGATTCTTGCATTAGTTAATCTAATTGCTTTCTTTACATCAAATATTATTGGTTATCTAAGCTATGAGAACTTCGTTATTTTCCTAATATCAAGGATTCCTATTAATGGCGATGCAGTGTTTTACATGCTTTTATCAATAATAATTGTAGTTGGTGCCTTAATGATATTATATAAGATGCTTGGAAAAATAGGCGCTCTAATGGGCTTAGCAAGAGGTATGTTATGGTTTGCATCATTTACGGTCTTTATAACTTATATTGGATTATTGTTAAAGAGCATAGATTATTTTAATGGATATGAACTCGCTATTTCTACTACATGGTTTGCAATAAATATTGTAGTGATAGCTTATATAGCCAATATACCTCCTATAGCTATTTCATTATCTAAAAAGACGTCTGATAACAAGATGGAAAAGGTTACAAGTAATAATATAGTTCTCGAAAATAATGATATACTATATCTAAAAGTCTATGGTGATAAAGATAGAATAAAGATAGTTAGTGAACCCTCTGATATGATTGAATTAAGTGGGCCACATAAGTATTTTAGTTATTGGCTTTACGAAATAATACCTATTGGAGAAGGAGCACTTAGGCTTTCATTCGTAGATGGTAAAAAATTAAACGTTTATACCATGTATAATGTCTACATAAGGAACATTGCTGTAAGGCACTATGTAGTTCAAATATTTATAAATAATAGTAAAATAGATGAAATTGAAATAACGGTTGAAGAAACAAAGACTCTACGTCAAGCTTTAATGCCTTATATAGACTCTATTTTAGGGCGTCTCTCTATACCCAGAGGAAGAGTATATTCAATAACCTATACTAATGCCTTAAATAAGATCTTGAATCCTGATACGAGAATAAAGAACCTTGCATTAGCGGATAATAAGATTCTACGTATATACATAACTATTACTGAGGAATACAAAGATTTAATGCTTATGTTAGGGTCGAGAAGCGTTGAGGAATTATGGGATCTAATAATAAGAAGAATAGCGATCATGAAGAAGAAAATAGAGGAGATATCTAAAAAGATCACTACTATAACGAGGGAAATAGATATGATCATAGATAGCTGGTGGTAATCACTTTGATAATAATATTTGAAGATGCATCCAATTACGTAGACCTTACAAGGCTTCCTCCTAATACTCTTATTATATCTAAACGTAGGCTATTTGGGGTATCAAGGAATATAGTTATAGAGGATTTAAGGCCTTATGTGGGTTTACCAAGTATTTTATTAAGAGAGGGCTTCAATAGTATAGCATATTCATATATTACATTGAATAGGCAGTATCAAAAGATAACTGAAGTCGTTAAAGATACAGATAATGTACTTCTAATTGCTCATGGATATAGCGGATTTGATTCTGGTGCATCAATAGCATTAATCAACAATCTTATTAAGTTCATACCTAAATTAACTATTATGGTAATTTTTGATCCATTATCTCATGCATGTGCTAGGAATAAGATTAAACTATATATAATTTTGAAATCATTATTGTTAATTCATTCCTTGGGTCAAGAATTAGGTAAAAGACTTACAATAATATTAATTGACAGTTCTAAAGTAAATAAGAAAGTACTAACTGCTATAACAAAGGTGCTACATGCAGTCAATAAATATATTGAGAAATCAGGTCTTTTCATCATTGGCTTGAAAAGACTATCTATACCCATAAATCAAGTAGCACTATTGACTAGGGCACTTAACTTAAAAGAAGAGATTAGGAAGATCGAATATGGTATTCAAGTAAGCTTAGCTCTATTAAATAAAGTATTGGATATGGCCCCTACCCGTTTTTGGGAAAGAGCTAGGAAGGATAAGGATGATATATGGCCTATTAAGTATGTTCTGAGAAGAATTAGGGAACAAAGGAATAAGTTAATAGAATCAATCCATGTTATGCTGGAAACTCTCAATCGTAGTCAAGTTACAATACTTCCAGACAAAGACGTTCTTGGAAAAATAGTGTACTTTATTCTCTATAGTCATTCTA